>WNFY01006717.1_pt1 | contig 16581 bp, 12 predicted proteins | sample 5400091 | NCBI WGS metagenome assembly WNFY01 (sample SAMN13153364, study PRJNA577476) | soil metagenome | isolation source: 60 cm soil or saprolite under grassland replicate 1 | place: USA:California | collected 2016-06-15
TGCTCAACGCGATGAAGCGGCTTGAGACACTTCATCGCGTTGAGCATGCTTCTCGCGGAGTCGAGACTGATGAACTCAATAGTGCGCTCTTTGAGTACTTGGGTACAGGCCGCTCGACTTCCTCGAGCCGCTTTAAAAGCATCATCGCTCCCTATCACAAGGAAGCCCTCCCCAGGCGGGTGCAATGAATTGCGTCCCTACAGCGCATGTGAAAGCCTTTCCCACTCCACCAGCAACTCCTCTACCCTCGCCTTCGCCAGGTCGTAGTCAGCCGAAAGCTGTGTGAGTTGTACAGCATCAGCATGAAACGCAGCCACTGCCAGTTCTTCCTCTAACTCGTGCACATATGCTTCAGCTTTCTCAATGTCACGTTCTACATCCTCAACAGTGCGGATTTTGACTTTTTCATTTCTTTTACCTCTCGTTCTGGAGGAAGAAGCAGTTGGTCTGGTCGTAACTGACATACTCTTATCAACGCTCTTTTCCAAAGGGGAGGGACCTTCAAGCACGATTGGCCGCTTGCGCGTACGGTACTCGGAATAATTCCCTATATAGGGGATCAACAGTCCATCTTCGATGACCCAAACTTTTGTCGCCAGGCTATCGATGAAGTAACGATCATGCGAGACAAAGAGTAATGTACCCTCAAATTCACCCAGAACCTCTTCAAGAAACTGGCGTGATTGCAAGTCAAGATGGTTCGTTGGTTCATCCAACACCAGAAAATTCGACCCTTGCAGGGTCAACTTTGCCAGCGCCACGCGGCTCCGTTCACCACCACTCAGCGCACCAATGGCCTTAAATACATCATCGCGCGTAAAGAGGAAGCGAGCCAGAAAACTACGAGCGGCATCTTCACTCATGGCGCTCATCTGCCGGATCTCGTCAACGACGGTTCGATTGGGATTCAATCCGCTGTGTGTCTGCGAGTAATAGCCAATGCGTACATTGTGACCGGGATAGACTTGTCCGCTGATCGGAGGTATTTCCCCAATAATCGTGCGCAGCAGCGTGGTCTTACCCGCGCCGTTAGGACCAAGCAAACCTACGCGGTCACCTCGCAACAGTTCCAGGTCCGCAACACGTACAAGAACCGTTGGCTCACTCTGTTGATCAGCAGGTGGATAGCCAATGGCGAGCTTCTGGGTCGAAAGTACAACTTGCCCACTATCTACTACTGAAGCAAACTCGAAATGCATCTCTGGAAAATCTTGTGGACGCTCGACTCGCTCCAAACGGTTAAGCAGTTTCTGGCGGCCTCGTGCCTCGCGGCTGCGCTGACCTGCCTTGTAACGACGGATGAATTCTTCTGTATGTGCAATGTGTGCCTGCTGCGCCTCGTACTCGCGCATACGACGATCCACACGTTCTTCACGCAAACGGAGGTATTTTGTATAGTTTCCTGGATATTCCTCAATGCGGCCAAAGGCCAGTTCAATCATACGGGCGACAATCTTATCGAGGAAGTAACGGTCATGGGCAACCACAACCATAGCACCCCTCCAGCTAGAAAGGTACGTTTCCAACCACTCAAGGGCTGCCAGGTCGAGGTGATTGGTAGGCTCATCCAGGAGCAAAAGATCCGGTTCTTGCAGCAGCAATTTCGCCAGTGCAGCGCGGGTCTGTTGCCCACCGCTGAGGTATGCCACTGGAGCCTCCTGTTGCTCACGAGTGAAACCCAGGCCATCGAGTACCTGGTCAATCCTATTTTCATAGGTGTACCCACCAACGTGCTCAAAGCGGGTCTGTAACTCATCATAGCGGTTTAACAGTTGTTCGTGCAGCACACCATCATTCTGTGCAACTGGAGTGGACAGCTCAAGCGCAAGTTCGCTCAGTTCGCGCTCCCACCTTCGCACTTCGGTAAAAACGGTGAGCATTTCCTCTCGCAATGAATTTTGTGGGTGGAAATCCGTGGTCTGTGTAAGGTAACCAGTGCGTGTATTTCGTGCGATCGCTACTGTTCCCTCATCAGGCTCTTCACGACCCGCCAGGATATTGAGCAACGTTGTTTTACCAGCCCCATTCGGACCTATAAGTCCGATCCGATCCTGTTCGTTTATTTGAAAGGTCACCCCGGCGAAGACGCGTTCAGCGCCAAACGACTTCCCTACCTGTATGATGCTTATTATTGGCATGTATGTTCACCCGAGTATGTTACTATAGCTCTGTTCATTCTTATTCGCGCATTAGCGTATCATACGAGGACTACTGATGCAAGTTTGGGATACAAGCCTGCAGATACTGTTCCAAGTCTACGCAGGGTATGATATACTGAGTAGGCACATAGCCTCACTTTAAAGAGAAAGGATGCTGAGAGGTGGCGAAAGAGCAGACTTTGGACAATTTGTGGTTGGCGCAAACACTATTCGATCTTGGCGGAGTGCTATTCGGTAATTTCACAGTCAGCGAATCGGCAGTTAGCTCCCCCGTTTTTGTGAACCCTAAGGTTCTTATCAGTAACCCAACCGCACTGCGTGTTGCAAGCAAACTCATGCAACAAGAAATCAACCTGGCTCAATCATTGCGTCGTGTGCGTGTTCATCCCTTTGCGGTAGTCGCTGGGGTTCCTGTAGGGGGACTGCTGCTGGCATCAGCCTATTCATTGGAAACGAATATTCCCCTGATCTATGCGCGTATTCGACCGGAAGGCACAGGCAAACGCGGTATAGAGGGCCGATTTAAAGTTGGCGATACAGCCCTTATTATCGACGACCTGATTACCAGGGGAAGCAGCATCCTGGAAACGGCTGAATTGCTCGAAGAGAATGGGTTAAAGGTGAAGGATGTCATCGTTCTAGTTGACCGCGAACATGGAGCAACCGAACGATTGAGACGAAGAGGCTACAACTTAATAAGCATTTTGAAACTTGATGTAATGCTGAATCACTACATGTCCAGTGGTCTGATTTCAGAGGAAACCTACAATACCTGCGCTGAGTATCTACGTAGCAAGCAGGGAGTAACGGAGTGACCAGCACCCAACCTAAGCCCCACCCCAGGGCGAGGACAAGCCATCGCCCCTACTATGGACGGCCTTTCCAAGCCGATTCCGTATCATAGTAGGGGCGATGGCTTGTCCTCGCCCTAAAGTGGTCGCCCTTCAAGCTCGACTATTCAGGTTTAGGCGATGTAGACGGTACAGGACCATCGTACCCAGCAGGTGTAGATGGCGACCGCCCTTCATATCCGTTAACCGAACTGGCCTCTGCTCGATGCCTTAAAATTCCTAATAAAGGTTCGACGAGATCAATGGGTAGCGGAAAGATGATAGTTGAGTTTTTCTCAACTGCGATCTCAGTTAACGTTTGCAGGTAACGCAGTTGTAACGTTGCGGGCTGTGAGCCAATCACATTCGCAGCCTGTGCAAGTTGCGATGAGGCCTGTAATTCGCCTTCGGCATGAATGATCTTTGCACGCTTCTCACGCTCTGCTTCTGCCTGCTTTGCCATTGCTCGCTGCATCGAGGCCGGCAACTCAACATCTTTGATCTCCACGGCAGTCACTTTCACGCCCCAACGTTCCGTATGCTCATCAATGATCGTTTGTAGTTCACGATTGATTTTGTTACGCTGGGACAACAATTCATCCAGTTCCGATTGGCCAAGCACGTTTCGCAGAGTTGTCTGACCAATTTGCGTTGTTGCCTGCATGTAGTTCATCACATTCACTACAGCCGCAACTGGATCAACTACGTAGAAGTAGACAACAGCAGTGACTTTGATTGTCACGTTATCACGCGAAATCACTTCTTGTGGTGGAACTGTTAAGGTGACAACTCGTAAATCGACTTTAATCATGCGTGTGACAAATGGGGGCACCAGGAATATCCCAGGCCCTTTGGCCCCAGTTAATTTCCCGAGCACAAAAATCACACCGCGCTCATACTGCTGCACCACTCGTATGGCAGAGAAGAGGATCATCAGCAGAATTATTACGACGAATGCTACGATGATAAGCGCCACAATGGTTTCCATGGAATTTCTCCTTTGTTACCCCTGTAGGTAACCAGGGGCAGAATCTGAGAGTCTATTAACAACAGGTTGAACATGTAAAAGCAAACCCTCAACGGCAACAATGCGTACCTCTGTGCCAGGATCGACGGAAGCAGATGGGTCATCCAGTATCGCAGTCCAGTCTTCACCCTTAAACATCACTCGGCCAACAGGTTGAAGCGGAGTCGAAGTAAGAACGATAGTGCCAATCATGCCTTCTGCTCCTGTCTTGACAGCTCGCCGCCGGGTTCGCACAATCAAAGTGACAACGTAGAGACCGACTAAGCCAACTAACCCACCCATAGCATAGACCAGAATGGGATTGACCTGTGGTCCTTGATTAGGACCACCACTATTGAAAAAGAGAAAGGCTCCGATGATGAGGGAGATCGCAGCTCCCACTGTTAGTAGGCCATGCGCAGGTAATTTGATATCGAGAATAAGCAATACGAACGCTAGAGCCATTAATGCCAATCCAGCCCAGTTTGGAGAGAGAGAAATTGCTCCATAGACGAAGAGAAGCAGGGCTATAGCTCCAACAACACCTGGCAGAATTGCCCCTGGATGCGAGATCTCCAGGAATATCCCTATCACAGCAACAATAAACAAGAGGAAGATTACATTAGGATCCAACAGCAAGGAAGCAGGATTGCTCTGGCTATTGAGCATCGTCACAGCAACAGGATGCGAGGCTGTTACTGCAAAAGCTGAGCCAGCAGTCAAAGCAATAGATAGTAAGAGGAACACTATGACACCAATAGCTTTCAGAAGAAAGCATAGTATAGATGGTTTGCAATAGCGAATTGCTATACCAAATATAACATACTGTTATTCTATTGTCAAGGGCCAAAAGTCTGACATCTACTCATCACTCTATTTGCGGGCCTGCGGCCCGCGAGAAGAAGAAGGAAGCGAGGGACACCCTCGCGCTCCCGGCAAAGGGCTTCGCCCTCTGCACTCCCTTTATGGGTGGATGTCAGCCAAAAGTGACAACCACGCAGAATATTCTGCGTGGTTGTCAGCAAAAGATTGCCTACAACAGGCAATGTAAAATTTACTTGAAATGAATCTTAAGATAGGTTCTGCAGCGCCTCAAACAGATCCGCATTCTCTGGCATATCGCTTGGACTGTTCAGTACCTCGATATAACGAATAACACCTTCTTTATCAACTACAAACAGAGCACGCTCTGGAAAGCCGCCGCGATTACGAACACCATACAGGTCAACTACCTTACCCTGTGGATAAAAGTCTGAGAGTAGTGGGAATGACGTGCCCATCGACTTGGACCAGGCATTCAATGAATAGACGCTATCCATACTTACACTGACCACCTCAGTATTAAAGTCCTTAAAGCGCGCTAGTTCCGCCTCATACGAGGGTAGTTGCGTTGAGCAAACACTACTGAATGCATAGGGAACGAATGCCAGAACGACATTTTTCTTGCCTCGAAAGTCGGCCAGATGCCATTCATCTCTTTTGTCAGTCTTGAGGGTAAAATCAGGAGCGATATCTCCAATTTTCAGTGTCTTTGTTTCATGGTGACTTTTAGTTGCCATTTGCAAGTATCCTTTCAAAATAACTCTTCTTTTGTTTTACTATTTGTTTCTACGCATGAGGGGGGACGGCGGGAAGGGCATTTCCCCTGGATGGAGAGCCGCGTTACTGGCAAGGTTAACCAATCGTCTAGCAAGATGTACTTTACAAACAAAAAAATGCGCAGGATGCGCAAAAGCTCACTCATCGGGATTCTAGCACCGGACAGAAGAACATGTCAAACTGAAGTGGAGAGAAACGCGAAGACCATCGAAATAAAAAAGCCCCTGACTGCCCTTTGGAATGCTTTACTGGCACGACAAGGTATTGTTGCTTACTTACCGATCATCATAGTAACCATTCTCATGTTGTGTGCCGCATCCTGGCAATTTTTCTGGTTAAATACTGATCCTGCGCGTTACCAATGTTATGCCTTAACCTTCTGGTTGGGGAGTAGCGGAGCGCAATTACTGCCCGCCATTCAATGCTCATTTCTGCATATCTCTTCGGTGGCGTATCCACCATTTCAGATGCTACCGCTTGAGTATCCACCGCTCACTCTGGCCATATTCTCACTTGCGCTCTTTGCTCCACTACTCTACTATCAGGTAATCTTTGCCGTATTGATGGCTCTTACTTCGGCACTGATTTACTGGTTACTTTTACGCTACGGCCCTCGGGGAGCAGCGCTTGCATTTGCTTTCTATTTACTCATTGGAGCCTGGACTTTAGCCCTTGAACGCTTTGACCTGGTTCCAGCCGCTCTTACACTTCTGTGTCTTATAGCAGCCGAACGCAAGCATTGGACAGTTGCATATATTGCTATAGCCTCCGGTTTCCTCCTGAAAATATATCCAATTCTTTTCCTTCCCGCTCTTTTCATTGCGGAACAGCAAGATGCGCAACGCTTTTACATTCCATTAACGTCACTCACGTTCAAGACCTTACCAGGCGAACTCTGGTGTACTTTGCAAGGTATGCGTCACTGGCGATGGAAAAATACGCTTCTCCTCTTGGGAATTCTCCTTGGAGTAACCGGCTTTTTTGCACTTTTTGACTTCCAGGGAGGATATAGTCCAGACATGCATCGCACTCTTACTTGTTTTTATCGTCACCGGCAAAGTTTTCAGCCCGCAATACTTGATTTGGGTTATACCTTTGCTTGCCTATAGCGGCGCTTTTAGTAACCTCTGGCTGGTTGCCTGGGGTAGTGTCTCCCTACTAACCATGATCATCTATCCCTACTTTTATACACGCATCATCGATACCATCAAAATGCCGTACATTGCCGGCTTCATCCAATTCGTAGCTGCTCGTAACGCTCTATTCACGCTGCTGACTTTAGCTTATCTTTTCAACTGGTTTAACATACGTAGACGCAAGGCATTGCCTTCGGATATAGTGGAGAAAGAAACAGACGCATTATCTTGATAGCGATGGCGAAAAGTGAGGCAAAGCAAGTATTTCTGGCCTCGACAATCACTTCCTGTTTTGGACGATTTCTCGCCCTTTCTGTACTCCATTACTCGTTTTCTTCGCCTCTAAATACCATTTCACACCCTCGCAAACTCCGCGTATCACATCATATTCAGGCTGATAGCCAAGCTCACGTCGTGCCTTCTCAATCGAGAATTCTTGATTACCACCCAGCAGCGTCACGCCATAAGTGGTTACCGGAGGTGGTGCTGATTTGCGGCGACCAATTGCCTGCCAGAGCAATTCAGCAGTGCGGCCAGCAGTATAGAGCGCAAAATAGGGGAGTTTACGTGAGACAGGTGGCGCTTCCAGGAAATCTGCAATCGTATTGAGATACTCGGCCTGGGTTACACGCCGATCATCAGCGATCGTATAAGCCTTACCTATCACCTCCTCACCCGCAATACCAGCTTTAATAAGACCTTGTGCCACATCACGAACATACACTACAGGCACAATATTGTTGCCAGAACCAATCAAAAAGCCCTTCCCCGACTCTACCATGGCCACGAATCTTCCAAAGCTGGCTGTATCACGCGGGCCATAAATCCACGCAGGCCGCACAACTACTACAGGTGCGCCGCGTTCTTTAACAAAGTCAGCTACCAATTTCTCTCCGGCAATCTTGGTGCGACTATAAGGGTTATCCTCTGCATGAAAAGGGTGATCTTCGGTAATGTTACCATGCAGATGATGCCCATAGACCGTAACCGAGCTAGTATGCACAATTCGCTGCACGCCCGCATCCATCGCAGCGGTTATGAGATCCGCTACTCCCCATACATTAACTGCGTTGTAATCTTTTTCTAATCCCCACGGACCGGTCTTTGCCGCGACATGATAAACACGTTGTACACCCTGCACTGCCCGTTTGAGCGAATCCCGATCGGTCAAATCTCCCTGCACGACTTCTACACCATCTTGTGTGTGTAGGCGAGATGCGTTCTCCACGGGCCGTACCATAGCGCGTACTTCATCGCCGCGTTCAAGTAACATATCTACCAGGTGACTACCCAAAAAACCGGCAGCCCCGGTTACTAATACTTTCACCCTACAAATCTCCTTGTTTAACTTATGATTTCAAATTATCCTTGCCTCTAACAGGAGTATAACAAGCAGGTCGATCCTTGGCAAGAAATTAAGACGGTTGGAGTAATTTCCCTACGCTTGCGAGCGACATAAGCAAAGAAAACCGACCTTCTAAAAATCATATCATGCTTCGTACACAAGTATGGGAAGAACTATTAAGCATTTCTCAAATCGGAGTACAGAGATGACCGACTATATGGATCAACAACTTGGAAATTATCGCCTGGTTCGCCATCTAGGACGGGGCGCCTTTGGCGATGTCTATCTCGGCATACATATTCACTTGAAAACTCCAGCGGCTATCAAAGTGCTGCATACCGAATTGACAAGCAGTGATGTCGAGAAGTTCCGTACAGAAGCACGCACTATTGCCCGCCTGGAACATCCTCATATGGTGCGAGTGCTCGATTTTGGCATTGAAAATTACACACCATTCCTTGTCATGAGCTACGCTCCTAATGGCACACTACGTCAACGCCATCCTAAGGGAACGATCCTCTCGCTTGCAACCATAATTTCCTATGTCAGCCAGGTAGCCGATGCTTTATACTACGTACACCAGCAAAAGTTGATTCACCGTGACATCAAGCCAGAGAACATGTTGCTCGGACGCCACAATGATGTTCTGCTCAGCGATTTTGGCTTCGTCCAGATGGTACCAAGTTCGATTTCCCAAAGTACAAAGGAGATGGCCGGCACTATTCCTTACATGGCCCCCGAGCAATTTAACGGCAAGGCCCGTCCTGCCAGTGACCAGTATTCACTTGGCATCGTCGTGTATGAATGGCTGACTGGAGAGCGCCCCTTTCAGGGATCTGTTCTTGAAATAGTCACCCAACACATGCAAAGCCCTCCTCCACCATTTCGTGCCGCAAACCCGGATATCCCGCCAGAGGTTGAAGAGGTAGTATTCACAGCGCTTGCCAAAGAACCACGTCAACGTTTTGCGACGGTACTGGCGTTTGCTAATGCCTTGAAGCAGGCCAGTAATGAAGTAGTTCCAGTTGTTTCTGGCTCAACTTTATCTATTGAAGAAATATCCGCTCTTCCTTCGATCGGCACACAGCCATTATCTGCCGCGATGACGCCTGTTGAGTTTCCTAAATATACTGCACCGGCTTTACATGCACCAACTAAAGAGGATAGTTATTCAAATATCAATTCATCCAATCACCAGCATGTAGTCAATGTACCTGCTGCTTCCAACACACAATCGCAGCGCCGTATCTCACGAAGAGCAGTCCTGTTCGGCTTAGCGGGTGTGGCTATAGGAAGCACAGTAAGCAGTGGTCTCTGGATAGCAAAATCTGCGGGTTTATTTGATAGTAAGACATTGACAAATCTTACTCCAACCACAACGCTTGGCCTTCCACTTCCAGGAACTACCCTCTCCACTTTCACACGACATACCGGAACTGTCTATACTGCCGCATGGTCTCCCAATGGCTATCGTATCGCTTCTGCCGGTACCGACAAAAGGGTACAGGTTTGGGATGCGGCCACCGGTGGAAATGTTTTTACCTACAGCGGGCACAAAGATTGGGTGGTGGCTGTAGCCTGGTCTCCTGATGGGAGGTATATCGCCTCCGGAGGAGGTAATCTCACATCAGGCTCAGATATGACTGTGCAGGTCTGGGATGCTGCTACAGGTAATCCCATCTACATTTTACCAGATCATACTGATATAGTCAGCTCTTTAGCCTGGTCTCCTGATGGAAGCCGTATTGCTTCTGCTAGCCATGATAGATCGATCATAATATGGGATGCTTCAACTGGCTTAAAAATTAACACTCTCAAAGGCCATTCCGACTGGGTAATGTCCGTGAAATGGTCGCCTGACGGGAAACGTATCGCCTCTGCAAGCCACGATAAAACAGTAAGGATCTGGGATGCGGTCACTGGACAAGAAGTCTTGCCTCAAATAATGCATACGAACTGGGTACAATCAGTGGCATGGTCACCCGACGGCAAGTATGTAGCCTCAGCAACTGGCAATTCTCAGAGCAGCGGGGAACACCTGGTTCACATATGGGAAACAACTTCAGGGAAGCCCATTTATACATATCGAGGTCATCGAGATGAGGTAGCTACCGTAGCCTGGTCGCCTAATGGACGGCACATAGCCTCTGCAGGAGGTAGCGGAATTTATCCATCGCCAAAGGGTCATGATACAACCGTACATGTCTGGGAGGCCTTCACAGGAAACAAAATATTGGCCTATCCTGGGCATAGCGAGATTGTATGGTCGGTAGCCTGGGCACCCGAAGGTTCACGCATTGCCTCTGCTTCCAGGGATAAGACGGTGCAAGTTTGGAGAGCGGAGTAAGTGAGCTTGACCGGAAGGACTTGAACGTTTCAAATATCGAAAATAATACGTACCTTATACTCATCACCTGTTTGTTCAATAGCTGCTTCATGCCAGGTTACAGCCTTGATTGCGCTGCTTAGTTCATGCCGCTGCCTATCATAAGGCTCCCCCAAAGCGCGGCCTTTCAAGTGAGTCTCCGTAAGACTTTCTATTTCAAATTGGCAAAAGAGAAGGTACTTAGAGTCAAACAGGAAAATCAGCTCATTTAGCCAGGCGATTAGCAACGAGAGGCTATCGTGACCCTCCACATCAATCTCGCAGCTAACTTGAATACGTACCTGCTCAGGAGGTACCATCAGGCTTTCCATACCTTGCGCCGCGTGAATAAACAGCTCAGAGAGCGTGCTGCCGTAGGCGTGCAGGCCGATATCGGCTGTATGCTCAAACACCTCGTACGGTTTATTTGCTACCATTTCGAAGTAGACTTCCTTGTTGTGTTATGATAATCATACTATTGCAATCACAAATATACCACTATTAGCACGTTTCATATCATAAAGAGAAAAGCTCATTCTAGCAGGAGAAGTCCCGCATGTCCCTTTTTATTCAGCACCGGCGGCTGACAATCACTGGCCTCGTCGTTACGCCATCACTTCTACTCTTATTGTTAATATCAACACATATCATTCCTCTTTATTCAAGAGGGAGCCTGCTGATTTTAACTACACCTGCCATCTCAAACGTTGATAGACCTACATTACAACTCAGCAGTGATCCTTACACCAACGTTACCAGCCAGCACCAGACTGAACTTGAACCTGATACGTACTCCTTTGGCTCAACCATCGTTACAGCTTTCCAGGCTGGCCGCTTCATCGATGGAGGGAGTTCCAATATTGGTTGGGCGACTTCAACGGACAAGGGCACTACCTGGAAAAGCGGCTTTTTACCTGGCATTACACAATTCACTGACGGTCAATATACTCGTGTCAGTGACCCCTCTGTCGCTTATGATGCCGCTCACCAAACCTGGATCATCTCCTCCCTTGCAACCGTCGGTAGCGGCAGTAAACTCGCCAGTCCGGCAATAATTGTCAATGTTTCAACCAATGGAGGGTTAACCTGGAGCAAACCGCTTCAGGTGATCAATGGTGGCAGCACATATTATGACAAAGACTGGATCGTGTGTGACGATACAAGCACGAGTATGTTCTACGGACATTGTTATATCGAATGGGATAACGATGACAAGGGTGGCCTGATCCTGATGAGCACTTCTACCGATGGAGGATATACCTGGGGAGCACCTCAAACAACTCTCGATAACGCTCACGGGCTTGGAGGGCAGCCACTTGTTCAACCCAATGGTACAGTTATCGTTCCCATCAGTGGGTACGCAACTTCTCGCATGCTAGCTTTCACATCCACGAATGGTGGCATCAACTGGAATAGCACAATTATTGTTGCTAAAATTACAGGCAGTGTTTTACCAACTGCCGAAATTGATGCAACCGGCAAAGTGTATCTAATATGGGTTGATTGCCAGTTTGAACAAGGTTGTAGTGCCAAAGGTGGAGGCACATCCCAAAACGATCTTGTTATGTCAACTTCTGTCGATGGCGTCCACTGGTCACCTGTGCAGTTGATCCCCATCGATCCGCCAGGAAGAGGGATAGACCACCTGGTTCCCGGACTTGGGGTTGATAAGAACACCTCTGGTAGAACCGCTCATCTTGCGCTTACCTTCTATTATCATTCAACAACCTGTGACAGCAATTGTCAGTACTACGCTGGTTTTGTATCATCAATCGATGGCGGCGCTCACTGGACACAAAAAATCCAACTTGCCGACCCCATGTCTTTGTCCTGGCTACCACAAGGCAGGAATAAAGTTGGTGACTACATCTCCACTTCGTTCTGTAATGGCCTGGCTTTTCCAGTCTTTTCGATTGCCACCGCACCAAACGGCGGACACTTCAACGAGGCAATGTATACCATTACGGGGGGACTGAAGGTGTAATCCGGGCAATCTTCAAGCCGCATTTCCTATTGGCTCCGCGTATGCGCCCAAAACTCTAATAGATCACTCTTTGTGACAATTCCTTCTAATACATCGCCGTTCATCACAGCCACCGCAGACTGCCCTGAACTGAAGAGTGTATAGGCTTCATGCGCCAGAGAATCCGCCTGCAATTGCGCGAATGGTTGGCCTTGAAGATCGCCAACAACCATAGAATTCAATGGTTCACCGCTGGCAAGATGACGCAGTAGAATGTTCTCCGTTAGACTTCCAACCATACGTCCATTCTGTATCACCGGAGTCTGGCTAATGCCATAGCGTCGTAATAGCTCAACGGCGTCGGCAATCGAATCGGTAGGCACAACACTGACTACAAGGGGCATAGTCCGCGAGTGGGTGCGGCGATAGGTAAGCACATCGTGCAAGGTAGGCTCGATTGTCTCCGCCTGCACCAGCATATTATTCTCACGCATCCACGTGTCATTGAACTGCTTGCTTAGATAGCCGCGCCCGGTATCAGGAAACAAGACGACTATGACGTCATTGGATGTCAGGCGCCGCGCATAGACAAGAGCGGCAGCCATGGCAGTACCAGCCGAACCTCCCACAAGGATACCCTCTTCACGTGCTAAACGCCGAGCCCAATAGAATGAGGTACGATCATCGACACGAATTACCTCATCAACTACCGAAGAATCATAGTTATGCGGGAAGATCTCCATGCCGATACCCTCGACTTTGTAGGGCCCCGGCGTATCACCTGAAAAGACCGAACCAGGAGGATCGGCGCCAATCACTCTCACTTCAGGATTTTGCTCCTTAAGAAAGCGAGCAGTGCCAGAGATCGTGCCACCTGTGCCAATACCCGCCACAAAAGCGCTAATACGACCGGCGGTATCACGCCATATCTCAGGACCAGTTGTGGCATAATGCGCCGCCGGATTCGCCGGGTTCGAGTACTGATCTGGACAACAGGCTCCTGGTATCTCCTCAGCAAGTCTGTGAGCCACGTTTTTATAATGTTCAGGTGAATCGTGTGTAACACTACTGGGACAGATAACTACTTCTGCGCCATAAGCGCGCAAGAGGCTGCGTTTCTCTTCGCTCACTTTATCGGTCATGACAAAGATACAGTGATACCCTTTTGTCGCCGCTGCAATGGCTAACCCATGTCCCGTATTACCACTGGTAGGTTCAACAATGGTTCCACCTGGACGCAATAAACCCTGCTTCTCACAATATTCGATCATTGCTGGCCCAATTCGGTCCTTGACGCTTCCCCCAGGATTGAACATTTCCATTTTTGCCAGGATCAAGGGCTGCACATCGCTCGCAACTCGATTGAGACGTATAAGCGGGGTATTCCCTATTGCATCAAGCATTGAGTTATAATAGCGCATCCCCCCCAAAGGAGCATCCGTCGTTTTATCCATTGCTTAATTTCCCCTTGCATATTACTCGCAGCATAAGCCTCTTTGCCACTACATTCTTCGACGGCATCAGTATAGCACATGGGGTAATCCACTATTACACATTGACCAGCACAAATTTGATCTGATCGACAGAAGCAGGAAGATGATCTGCGCCAAAGGGGAGTTGTATGACGACACTCGCCACACTGGGTTGCGAAGCAAGATACGTTTTCGCCAATGTAGCTGTCGCTCCTTTAATAGATTGTCGCCACTGGCTGATTTGTTGAGAGGAAAGCGTGTGTATCCAGAGTCCATGAGCTGAAATACTCAGATAAATAATTCCATTATTACCTTGTTGGACAATCACAGGATTGGCAATAATCGGCGCACCTTTTATAAGATAATCATTGCCCAATTGCATTATGGCCTGCTTTTGTAACAACTGCGCTGCAATCTGATGTGCTGTCGCAATGTTATACACAAACGTCGTAGCCACTACACTTACCTGCACTTTCACCACATCCACCTGGGTGCCTGGCGCGCTATCCGGCACAACTCTTGTAGCATAGATTGGCTGAGCAACCTCAACTTCATTCGTAACAAACTGCTTCTGAACTTGCTGTAATGCCTGCCGCTCTAGTTGAACAATCAAAGCATTCTTCACACTATCCAGATCAGCCTGAGTTACGATGCGTACAACACGTGGATCTACCCCGCCGGTAAATGGATTAGGATTACTCACAATCAACTGTGCATTACAACACGTCGTATTGAGAGCATTGGGAGCTATATTTCCGGTTACACCCGGGAAGACAGCCACTGCCAAAGCGGAAACGGTGCCATCGTGTCCTCCACTACGCGGCGGCACCTTCACTGACTGCATGAGTTTGATTTCTACCCCCGTAGTTGAGGTAAAAATGATCCCCTGTGGCACGGAGACTGCAGAATGACTGCTATTCTCAAAAAGAACCTGTCCAATTGCTTGTGTACCAGGTATCGATTTGATGCCAGTTGTCGCTATGGTGCGACTTGCTATAGCAGTACCGGAGACAAGACGATCAGGAATGACTCGAGTTGCACTATTCGGTTGGTTAATCTGTGGAGATGCAGTCAAAAGATAGGTGTCTTGCAGCGTTTTACTTTGAACAGTGACTGAGATCGTAGCAAAGGATGCAGTCCCAAACACCGGAAATCCTGTAGGGAAGAAGCTGAAGCCAGATACTCGAGGCATGACAAGCAGAAATAACATCGTGAGCGGAACCAATGTCGCAGCGACTACTGACAGCACAAAGAGCCTGCGTCTCTGGCTCACAGACCGCCTTATCGGTTGTCTCACACGAGTCATAATAGGTAGAGCAATTCGGTGTCGTTTCACCTGCTGTAGAGATGAGGGTTCCGCTGAAACAGGTGCTGCTAATGGTGCCGAGATGCGCCGAACGGGTGGCGAGTTAGATATCAATTCATCCGATTCTGAAAGATCATTCTCATCTTTTATAGGAGCCACCGGCCCTTCAATGGCAGCTAGAAATGCCTGGCGCATCTCGGATACGTTGCCAAAGCGACCTTCTGCCCGCTTTGCCATGGCTTTTTGCACAACATCTCCGAGTTCAGTGGGGATGGAAGCATCACGATCACATGGAGAGGGGATCGGCGCATGCAGGTGCATCTTTACGACTTCGACATCATCGGGATCATCGTAAGGGAGTTCTCCAACCAGCATTTGGTAGAGCAACACACCCAGGGCATAAATATCGGTCGCAGTGGTTACAATGCCTCGAGTCTGCTCAGGGGCCATGTAGTGTGGCGTTCCCGGTATCTGATCCAGAGGCAAAGGTTTACCAGTTTGCGCTGCATCAATCTGCCCAGAATAGCGTACCAATCCAAAATCAGCAAGATAGGCATATGGGGGACTGCCGCGACGAGCCTCCAGAAGTACATTTGAGGATTTGATATCGCGGTGAATCAGTCCCTCATCATGCGCATACTCTACCGCATCCAGGAGCTGTAGGAAGATAGCGGCAACTTCTTGAAGGTCAGGCAGGGATCGTCGGAGGTAGCCAGTGAGGGTTCCCCCTTCGATAAAAGGCATTACCAGGTATAAAATCCCCTGCTCGTCGCCAAACTCGATCAATGGCAGGATATGCGGGTGATGCAACTGCGCTACTGTTCGCGCCTCCTGCGCGAAGCGACGACGCATCTCGCGGTCGGTGGCATAGTTTCCAAGGATAACCTTGATTGCCACACGCCGACCAAATGCTGTGCGCTGCCTTCCCTCATATACGGCACCCATGCCTCCTACACGAATGCGCCTGACAATGTCATAGTTACCGAGTTGCGTTCCCTCGAGAGTCAGCATCGCCAATGTCTTTCCTATCTAACTTCCTCCCAATCCTTGGGTAGGAGTGGGTGTTAAAGGCGGAGTCGCCGTCCCAGTGGGAGTGCCTGCCGGTGTCCCTGTTCCCGGAGTGGGTGAACCGGTTGCTCCGGGGATAGCGACAATTTCAATCGTAATATGCGCAGCATCCGGCAAAGTCGTACCACTGGAGATGACGATCCTGACATCACTGACCCCTGGCTGACTCAGCAGATATTTCATCGCATTCTGCTGGCTCATATTGGCGATGTGATTCTTAAAATCCTGCTTGACCGCATTGCTGAATTGGTAGACCCACACGCCCTGCGCGCTGACCAGCAGCGAGACCGTCCCTTTGGCATCAACCACTGTTGCTTTCGTGACGTTGGTCA
>WNFY01004249.1_pt1 | contig 16579 bp, 16 predicted proteins | sample 5400091 | NCBI WGS metagenome assembly WNFY01 (sample SAMN13153364, study PRJNA577476) | soil metagenome | isolation source: 60 cm soil or saprolite under grassland replicate 1 | place: USA:California | collected 2016-06-15
GACCATCGAGCAGAACAACGAGTTGGTGCGACTGCTGGACGAGGAATTGGCCGAGGTCCATCGCATTCTGCTGGAGATGACGCAACGCATCGGAGAGCGGGCGCAAGAAATTCACGCTGCGGTCGAAGTCCTCGCGGAACTGGAGTTGCAATTCGCGAAGGCGCGTTTCGCAGAGGACTACAACTGCGTGGCTCCGGTTGTTATGAACGAAAAGATTGACGAGGGTGCCCCATCCTTGTCGCGTTCTTTGCGACAGGGTGGGGAAGTTGACGTTGATTCAGTCAATAAGAGTCAACATCCCCGCCCTCTCGCACAAGACGCGAGAAGGACGGGGCACCCGGAAACTAGTCTTATCCTCCGCGACGCCCGCCATCCTCTGCTGGAGCGCAACCTCAAATCAAAGGGAACCAGCGTCGTCCCTGTCTCGATTGAGCTCGAAGGCAGTCAACGCGAGCTGGTGATTACCGGCCCGAATACCGGCGGCAAGACTGTCGCGCTCAAGACCCTCGGCTTACTCGCGCTGATGGCACAAGCGGGAATTCCGGTGCCGGCGGGCCGGATGGAAATGCCGATCTTCGACGCTGTGCTCGCTGACATCGGCGATTATCAGTCCATCGAGCAGAATCTCTCGACTTTCTCGGCGCACGTCACCAACATTGATTTCATTTCGCGAACTGCGACGGCGAATTCTCTTATCTTACTCGACGAACTGGGTTCAGCGACCGATCCCGAAGAAGGCGCCGCTCTGGCCGTCGCAATTGCCGAGCACTTCCTGCGAACAGGATGCTTCACCATCATCTCCACGCACCATACTTCGTTGAAAGTTTTCGGCGCAAACTCACCTGGAGTGGTGAACGCATCGGTCGGCTTCGATGAAGCCACACTCCGGCCAACCTACGAGCTCAAGCTGGGAGTGCCGGGTGCATCAGCGGGAATTAATGTCGCGCAGCGGCTAGGGCTGAATCCGGCAATCATTCAATCGGCGCGCTCGCGCCTGGGAACGCAAGCCCGAGACGTCGGTCAGTTCCTCGACCGCCTGCATGCGGACCTTCGCGAAGCAAAAGCGGAACGCTTGCGTCTTCGTGCCAAAGAAGAAGAATTGACGCGTGAGCGGGCACGTCTCGCTACCGAGGGGAAACGTGAGCAGCAGGAGAAAGTCAGGGATCTCGAGAAGAAGCTTGAGGCCCTGTTGCGTGATTTCGAGTATCACACGAGCGAAGCGGTGAACGCGGTCCAGGATCGTGCCGCGGCACAGAAGGTCTCTAAAGATGCCGAGCGGCGACTCGCAAAGTTGCGCCGCGATTTTCGCGAGCAATTCGATTCCGCCGTGGTCGCGCATTCGACCGGCGCAGACCGTGAAGACCCGAACGCCCAGCCTCAGCTGGTGAAGCATGTTTCGGAAGGCGATTTTGTGAAGTTGAAGTCCGTCGGGCGCAATGCGCGGGTAGTCACACGGCTCGACGAAAACCATTTCGAGGCGGAAGTCGGTGCTATGAAAATGAGGATTGCCCGCGAGGATATCGCCGAAGTTGTGAGTCGCGCCGCTGAGAACCCAGTCAAAGCAGCCCGCGCCAAAGGCGTTTCGGTGGTGCTCGAACGCGAGGCCGAAAACGTGCCTTCCGAGATCAACGTCATCGGACATACCGTGGATGACGCCACCCGCGAGGTCGAAAAGTTTGTGGATCGAGCTTTTCTTGCGGGTCTGCCCAGGGTAAGAATTGTTCACGGCAGCGGCATGGGAATTCTGCGCAAGGCGCTGCGGCAGTACTTGCAGAAGCATCCGCATGTGGAATCCGTCGCGGAGCCGCCGCAGCAAGAAGGTGGCGGTGGCGCAACGGTTGCAGAGTTGAAAATATAGGAATCGCAGGGCCCATCCGGGTCACGTAGGGGCGGGTGCCCTCACCCCGCCCATCCCGGACGAGGGTGTTCGGGACCACGCGTTTATCGGTCAACATGCTAAACATTCATCCCGTAACCCCCGCCGGTATTCCCGCGCTGCTCGCCCTCATTCGCGAGCTGGCCACCTACGAAAAGAAGAGACACAAGGCGGTCGTGACCGAGGGCGACCTGCTCCGCGACCTCTTCGGCTCACAGCCGAAGTTTCGCGCACTGATTGCTGAATGGGATGGCAAGCCAGCCGGATACGCGACCTTCTTTTATTTCTATTCCACTTTTGCGGGCCGCGCTGCTCTGTTCCTGGAAGACTTGTTCGTGCTCGACGAGTTTCGCGGAAGCGGTATCGGCAAGGCCCTGCTCTCGGCAGTGGCAAAGCTCGCAGTTGATGAAGGCTGCTTTGGATTGCGCTGGGAAGTGTTGGACTGGAACCGTCCCGCGATCGAATTTTATGAAAAGCTGGGAGCGACTTTCCTGAACGAGCGCAGAGCTGTCGCGTTCGACGGGGAGGCTTTGCGACGCGTGGCGGCAGAGTTTTCACCGCACAAGAAAACTTTTTAACGCAGAGATCGCTGAGCACGCAGAGAAAAACCAGGTTACCTACTGGTAGTGGTCAGTTTCAAACTGCACTTCGACCTGCTCCACTAAACTGTCGTCCCGAGCGAAGCATCAGAGAAGCTGATGCGAAGTCGAGAGCCTGCCCTGAGCGAAGTCGAACGGGGACCTTGCGTTTGCGCTCGCTTTGGCGGGCATTCCTAGCACAAGGTCTCTCGACTGCGCGCCGCCTCCGAAAACCCGAGGCGCCGCTTCGCTCGAGATGACAGGTCGGTCGTGGGTAATGAGGCGCTCCTCGCGCGCTTGCGGCTAGTGCCTGACTTTCCCCGGCTAAGCGTCATTCCGGAAACGGGAGCGCCCTTACCTGCTCTGCACTCATCCCGCTCTCTCGCAGTCTCCGAATAGTCAACGCATCGTGGCGCTTCGCCAGCCTTACTCCTGATTCGTCCTGCACCAGATCGCAGTGATAGAACTGTGGCGCTTCAAATCCCAACGCACGATAGATCAAAAGCTGCCGCGCAGTTGACTTCAGCAAATCCGCACCACGCACGACTTCTGAAACCTGCATCGCATCATCATCAACCGCCGTCCAAGGTGCAAATCTTCAAATTCGATCGTTTCACCAAGTGAAACGCGAAATCGCCAGTTCACACCTGCAGGCTGCGCAAAATCGGAAGCGTCGTGCCTAGCACGGCACGTTCCCGGATAAATCGGCTCATCCGGCTCATCATCACCGTCATTCGGAGCGCTTGCGGCCAACGCCAAGTCTTTGCGCGAGCAAGTACACGGATAGATGAAGCCGTCATCTCGCAGTTGTCGCCACGCGGTCAGATACAATTCCCGCCGTTCGCTTTGCAAATAGGGACCAAAAGGTCCGCCGCAATCCGGGCCTTCGCTCCACTGAAGACCCAACCAGCGTAAGTCCTCAAACATTGCTGCGACGAATTCCGGTCGGCAGCGGTCCGGATCCAAATCCTCGTTGCGCAGGATCAACACACCGCCAGATGCCCGCTGGGCGGCAATCAGAAAAGTTCGCGCATGCCCGAGGTGCAGCAAGCCCGTGGGCGATGGTGCAATTCGCCCGCGGTATCCAGTCGCCATTCGCGTATTGTAATCAGGCCGCCGCGAGCTACTGACCAACCAAGAAATGCCTCAATAGTTCACCGCCGGACGTACCGTAGCGAGTCTTTCACAGTCGCCTCAAAATATGAGGCGGAGAACTATAAATCATGAGAGCTACACGCATGTTGGCGGCGATGCTTTGTTTCCTCAGCGCGGGTGCATTCGCGCTGCCGCCGCGCAGCTTCGACTGGGTACAGGCCAGCGACGAAACGTCGGTTCTTGATCCGGCCGCGTTTCATGCCGGCCGTGTTTATCGGCCCGGCTACGACGGTGGAAATCTGCACGTTGATATCGCTGCGACCCAGCCTGTCACCATCGCCATGGCGACCGAACTGGCCTGGACTGATACCCAGCAGCATCCCGAGAGCGCACCGAACCTGACTTTCTCATGTGTGCGTGAGCACGTGGTGAGCGCCACTTATGAGTGCGCCTTGCCGCCGTCAACCCCCATGGTCTTGCTGGTCCGCGATGAACGTGCGCCCCGCCGCGTGGTACAGACGCGCTGGGGAGTAATCATCGAGACCGCCAGGCAATACACGCCCCCCAATAATTTGCACATTACTTACTATCGCTGGGGCTGTGTTGCCAACTGCGTTCAGCCTGAATTCTTGTGGACCCGGCTGGTGAAGGAAAAATACGAACTGACATCCGTTCCCAAGATGTACAACGTTCTGACTCCGGAGCACGACGGCCAGCGCATCAACGTGAAATTCAAGGCGCCGGTTCCGATGACCATTGCCGTGCTTCCGGCAAAAGTTGCCGACCAGCTTTACAGCAATCCGACGAGCTTGAACTCGGCTCTGGAAACCACCTCGTGCAAGCAGCGCGGAGTGCAGTCACTCTCTTTCGATTGCAGCCTTAACGTGGATGACGGTCCACAATCGCTGGTGGTAATTCCGGACACGGGCGTGCCTTCGCATAAGAAGGCTTCGGTTGAGTTGCAGACGCTGCGGTGCACGGCCAATTGCGAGCTGATCGCGAAGTAAAAACATGTAGCGGCGGCACTGCGTTTCCACCCATAATCCTATCCGACGATTTCTTCGCTGATCGCCTCTATCGCGACTACAATTATGCGCAAGTTGGGGTCGTGGCAGCCAAAACAAAGCGAACTGAACCGCAGCGGGCACCCTGGTGCGAACTGGTGGCGATTGGTGCGTCTGCCGGTGGATTATCGGCGCTGACAGCTCTACTGGGTGACTTGATACCCGAGTTTCCGCCTATTGCGGTGGTGCAACATCTGTATCCCAGCCATAAGAGCCAATTGGCTTCGGTGCTGGCGCGGAAGACCCGCAAGCGGGTCAAGGAAGCTGAACACGGCGAACCCATCATTCATGGCACGATTTACATCGGCCCGCCGGATGAACATTTGCTGGTGGGGCAAGGCAAAATCCAGCTTGCCCATTCTCGCCTGATACGCTTTTCGCGTCCGTCGATCGATATGATGTTTAGCTCTGTCGCTGCCATCTACGGTGACAGTGCAATCGGTGTTATTCTGAGCGGCTCCAATAGGGACGGCGCCGATGGCATCGCCGCCATTCGCGCCGCAGGCGGGATTACAATTGCGCAAGACCCGGCCACCGCAGAGTTTCGCATCATGCCGCAAGCCGCGATTGATACCGGTTGCGTTGATATGATCGTCCCGCTCAATGAGATGGGAAGCGTTCTTTCCAGGCTTTTCGTGGAGGGGAAAACTAGGAAATGGCCAGAGATGTTTCGCTGACGGAGCTGCTGCAGGAACTGGCCGAGCAGCGCAACTTCGATTTTCGCGGCTACAAGAAGACCACCCTCGAACGCCGCTTCCGCAAACGTATGTTTCAGCTCAATATCGGCAGCTATGCCGATTACGCAGACTACATCCGCGACAATCCCGGAGAAATTAACGAACTCCTCAACACCATTCTGATCAATGTCACGGGGTTCTTTCGCGACCCTCCGGCGTGGGAAATCCTGAGGAACGAAATTCTCCCTCCCCTGCTGAAACCGCTCAAGCCGGGCCACTCATTTCGGGTGTGGAGTGCTGGTTGCGCTAGCGGCGAAGAGGCGTATTCCGCGGCCATTCTGCTGGCTGAACATTTCGGGCCGCAAATCCAGGAATACGACGTCAAGATCTACGCCACCGATATTGATGAGGAAGCCTTAAATACGGCCCGTCGCGGGGAATATTCGCCCGAGTCCCTGCAGCGGATTCGATCAGAGTGGCGGGCCAAGTATTTTTGTGGAAAAGGAACGTTGCGGGTGAACCGCGACATTCGCAAGCTGGTGATCTTCGGCCGCAGCAATCTGGGCCAGGACGCGCCGATTTCCCACGTGAATCTGCTGATTTGCCGAAATCTCTTGATTTACTTCGACTCCGACTTGCAGAAGCAAATCCTGATGCGTTTGCACTACTCGCTCGAGCCTGGCGGCGTTTTGTTTCTGGGGAAATCCGAATCGCAGCTTACGAAATCACCGCACTTCCGCCGGTTGAATGCGCGTTGGCGCATTTTTCAGCGAATTGCTGGCTCGCAGCCGTTGGAGGAGCGTCCCCAGTCCAAAGAAGACGATAATAGAGATCAGATGCAAGCCCCTACCCGCGCGAGCGACGAACTGGACGGTATGCGCCAGCAGCAGCGCTATCTGCTGGAGATGCTGCGCATTGGGGTCTTCACCCTCGACGCTGATGACAGGATCGTGCAGAACAATAGCGCGGCTCTTACCATTTGCGGGTTGCCGGCGGCCGACCTGGCTGGCAAACGGCTGCAGGAAACCGATCTGATTACCCGCATTCCCGACCTTATGTCGCAGCTACAGGCCACGCGAGTGCATAACGAGTCGTCCCGCTTGCAGACCCGGATCAAGACTGCAAGCGAAGAAAAACTGCTGGAAATCACTATGCGCCCCACCCAGGAAGACAAGGGACGACGCAACGGCACCCTGATTTATCTCTACGACCAGACGTTAGAAGAAAAGTTGCAAGCCACCGTGGAAGAACTGGAATCCACCAGCGAAGACTTACAGTCTGCTAACGAAGAGTTGGAAACCACCAATGAAGAGCTGCAATCCACCAATGAGGAATTGGAGACTACGAACGAAGAGCTGCAATCCACTAACGAAGAACTAGAGACCACCAACGAAGAGCTGCAATCGCTCAACGAGGAACTGGAAACCACGAACCAGGAACTGGAAGAGCGCACCAAAGAGCTCGACCAGGTAAACAGCGTGTACTCGCAAACGCTGGAGCAGATGCGCCTGCCAGTGATGCTGGTCGACGAGGAACGCCGCATTGAATTCTGGAATTCCAGGGCGTTGCGGCTGTTTGGGTTCAAGAACAAGCCTCCGATGGAACTGACCATCGATCAGTTGCCGCTGCCGCCGGATTTGCGAAATCTGCTGGTACGCAGACACCGCTCAGTCCTGCTTAAACAAGCGCCGACAATTGCCCGAAGTCAGCATTTGGGAGGCAAACTGAATGTGAGGGCGGACATTCACCTCAGTGTGATCCCGCGAGAAGATCACAGCAAGAGCGTGCTGATCATGTTCGACCCCGGCTCACCGGAAGCCGGCATACCCCCTAAGCCGAAGGCGAAGAAAAAGAAGCCCCGCTGACCCTGTCCAAGGCTCCTGCCCCTTAGTCCAACGACGTTTTTTCTTCAGCGCAAAACATAAGAGACAAACTTTGCATCAGATTCGTAAATAAGCGCGGCGTGAACTTGCCCTCGCCTTAGAGCGGAAAGAGAAAGACGATGCAAGGCAATTTGAAGATCGCTGATCCCACGTTGGCCGAGGCAGGGTTCCTTCGCGCCGAACTGCAGACCGGACTCACACTGGCCAACATCGCATTAGAAGCCACCCGTCGCCAGACGACTGCCCGCAACCGCACCAACGCTCGCAAAGCCTACGACGCAATTTTGCGTTTCTTCCCGAAAGTGAAGCTCTCCGCCGACGAGACTGAAGAGATCAAGTCTTTGCTGGAGCAGTTGAAATCAAAGCTTCGGCTGTTGGGCGAGGAAATCTGAATAAACGTGGGGACAGCCGCCCTCGGCTGTCCCCACGTGAGTCTTGTTGTTTCAGAGAAATCTAAAGCAAACCTACCTCAGCCGCGATTTCATTTGCTGAAGGTGTTTTCGCAGAATTTCCGCCTGCCGTTGCTGACGAACACTGGCTTCCGCAACTGCGCGAACCAGTTCCAGAGACTGTGCCATCAGCCGATGAGAGACTTCCAACGGAGAGTCGGAATTTTGCTTCACCAATGTGAGTGTCTTCTCACCTGCACGCCGCTGCGGAATGGAATTGATGCCGGAAGTTGCAACCCAAAATTTCAACTCCGGGACAAGGGCGTATACCGGACTGCGCTTTCCCTTCCCGATTCGATGCACCGGCAGCTGCAGTTCTTGTTCCCAACGCTGCACCGTGCGCACACCACGATCAAGAAAAGATGCGATCTCTTTCCAGGAGTTCAACATTTGTGGCTTTTCGGCTGCTTGCGCCATGCACCGCTCCCCATACACACTCGCGGTAACTTGCACGTGCCGTTAGTATAAGCTTCCTGAGTTGCTATTCTGCATGCACGATTAAGGCTTTGCAAGGCCTTGCTGGGAGCGGCGATCAGCCGCTGGAATTGGCCTCAACAGAAAGACCTGGGCAAGTAAGGTGTTCTAAGGTAACGCCGGATAACAAATGCCCGGATTGTTGCAGCTAAATATAAGAAAAATGGGCCTTTTCGATGGCCACCGCCAACCGTATTGGGAGGGTGTCATCTAACTTAAGCAAACTTAGGGCGTGACAAACATGCAACTTGATCGGAATTCGTCGCAGGATCAGCTCTGGAACCAATCGCCAGAAACCGATGCTCACCGCTCCCGGCCTCGCAATTGGCTTGAGGAGCGTGAGCACAATAGTGCTATGGCGTTTGTAAAGGGATCCAGGGCGTTCTCCCGGGAGCTGATGAAAAGCCAGTTGTCGGGCAATTCCCGTGAAGCCAGCCGCCAACTTATTGAGAGCTCACGTCAGCTGCTGGCTGAGAGTCGTCGCCTGATCGTGGCAACCAGGAACACGTTGGTTTTCGCGCGCTGTGCGGTCAAGCAGGTGAACTAGGACCGCAGCGTCACAGGTGCGTCTCTAAGGCTTCGTCAGGCAGACCGCTTCATTGTCTTCTGAGGGATTGGCCTTCCCGTGCGAACTAATTCGTGGGTCTCGCGCAATTCCTTGCACGACGAACAGCTTGGGTCCGAACAATACGGCGCTCCGGGCTCTGGCTTGTGCAGCGAAGGCGAAGGACTTCTCTGGGTTTCCATGTAGGTCTCCTAAGAGGTGCCTTCCTTTAGTATCGGGGCGGTACCGCCGTCGGCGAAGCGTTAACATGCGCCAAAGAGCCGATTGTTGTGGAAGGGATACGACCCTCGGCATCACGAGGCTTTGGCCAGTTCCACCCTGAGAATCAGCGCTAGGTAGCGAGTTGCAACAGAGAGTGCTTCGCGTTCGGAGGCGGTCACGTCGGGAGAGTGCAGGCGATCGTTGATGTCAATGAAGGCGTCTCGGATGTAAATGCGCGCCGCGTCCGGTTCGCTCTCCATTACGGCGCGGCAGTAGGACTGAAGCCACTTCGACTTGAAATCTAACAACATGACGACGGCGCAAGGCAAAACGCGCTGTCCCGAGCAGGACGGGGTAAGGCGTCGCACGAAACAGCGCGCTGTGTACGTGGTGCATCCATAATTCGGCCATTTCCGGAGAGAAGGAAAGCGTCAAGAAACGACACGTTGGGTTATTTGAGAGGTATTGCTCAATTGCGGCGCTCAAGACTCTTTCGATGACCGCGGTTGGCGCGGCCAGCGCGCGATTGGTGGCCTCTTTCGCGCCATAGGAAGAGATACCTAGCACGGCGACTCTCACGTGTTCGCCAATTTCGGCAATCCCCGTGAGGTACGCTGATGTCAGGGACATGACACATACTTTTCTGCAAGACTCTCGATGACGTTCCCACCAAATTCTGTTACAGAAAGTTGAACAAATATTCAAGGGATATTAACTTGACCCTCCCCGCTCCCTCCTCGATGATGAAACGCTTCTGAAGTGAAATAAATCTGAGGAGACTTCGTCCCGTGAAAAGAGTTTTGCTCATTGCACTCATTGCGGTCGCTTTTGGAATGACCACTCCGCTCGTCAATGCCCAAGTCAGGTTACTCGCCGTCGGTTCACTCGACAGGTCCCGTGCTGGTGTTCTCAGCGATCTCTCCGGACTTAACTACAATCTTGAGAATGGCGCCCCTGCGAACACACTTGGCGGATTTGGCTCAGCCATCACCTACGCCGGGAATTACACATTTCTCGCCCTTCCCGACCGTGGTCCCAATGCTGTTCCGTATGATTCTAACGTTGACGACACCGACAGCTACATCAACCGATTCCACACCGTCAACATGGAGCTCAGCCCCAAAAACGGCGGTCCGGGACTTCCGTTTACTCTAGCTCCGTCGCTCCAAGCGACAACCTTGCTGTGGAACCCGACTGCGTTGGTCAACGGAGTCGGCGATACTATCGTCGGTCCCGGCGCGCCAGCTCTCAACACCGGCTCTAAATTTTTCTTCACTGGACGCTCTGACAATTTCGATTCCAGCCAGAACTCCGGCAATCCCGACAACGCCCGCTTCGACACCGAAGGCATCCGCCTCTCCAACGACGGGCTGAAAGTCTACATCTCCGATGAGTACGGTCCGTATGTGTACGAGTTCGACCGGCAGACCGGCCAGCGGCTGCGTTCGTTCGAGTTTCCAACATGCGTCCAACCGACACCTTCGTGCTTTTTTGTTAGTAATTTGTCGTCAATGGGCAGCGTCGAAATCAGCGGCAACTCGACCGGACGTGTCGCCAACAAAGGCATGGAAGGACTTGCCATCACGCCCGATGGCACGACTTTAGTAGGTATCATACAAAACGCGCTGATTCAGGATGCCGCCCAGGGCAAGGCCCAATCCAAGCTGCTTCGCATCGTCACCTTCGACATCGCAACTGGCATCGCAACTCACGAATACGGTTATAAACTCACCACCGGCTCAGGCGTCAGTGAGATTCTCGCCCTCAACAATCATGAATTCCTGGTTGATGAACGGGATGGCAATGGCCGCGGCAGTGCCAACGATGCGGTCGTCAAACAGCTGTTCAAGATCGACCTGACCGGCGCCACTGACATCAGTAACCTGGATGCTATTCACGCACTTCCTGTCGCGGTAAATAAGACGCTGTTCCTGGATCTCGTCCAGCTTTTCACCACGAGCGGCATTGCCGCCGGCAATATTCCGGCCAAGATCGAAGGCATCTCCTTTGGCGCGGATGTTAGGCAGGGCAAGATCAACGACCACACCCTCTGGATTGCCAATGACAACGACTTTCTGGCCACCGTACCTGATGCGAATGGAAACCAGATTCCCAACCCGAACCAGTTCTTCGTCGTCGGCTTTACCGACGCCGACCTGGGCGGTTCGCAATACGTTCCGCAACAATTCAAATAAGAACCTCAATAATAATGTGGGGACAGCCGCCGTCGGCTGTCCCAATGTTCGAAAAGCTATACGCTTTACTGCTTGTACAGCCTGGCCTGCGGCGACGGCACGCGTCGCACCACAACTTGAACGTCTGGAATCCGTTCTTCAGATTCCGCAGTCACCTGTGATGGCGCGGACACCACCGCGTACACGCCGTTGGTGATGAACTCTTCCGGCGCGATGCTGAACGGGAATGGCCCGCGCTTTGAGAAGCGCACCATGAATCGCCCGGAGCTGTCAGTGTAGGCAACTTGCTTCCCGATATGCAGAGCTGCGCCTTCCACTGGCAATCCCTGGTCGTCTTTCACCATGCCCTGGACCACATATTTTGCGATCGAAAACGAATCTGGAGAGTTGGCGTTGAACACCATACCGCGCATTCGATAAAGGTATGTGCTTGCGCCGAATGCGTAGCGCAAATGGCCGTCCGGAGCCACGTTCGATGCTGCTGTAAGCTGCAACGGCCCTGCAACTCGGAGTGCAACATTGAGAGCCAGCGCCTGCTGAAATGGCTGCTCTGGACGAAAGGGCAGATACACATTCTGGTAATCCGCGCGCAACAACAGGCGGTTGCTGGTGAAATCGCCGCCGAAAGCAAAAGTTGTTTGCCCCGCTGTCCGGGAAATCAGTTGCAGCAGGCTGAAACGCGAGGATACATTCTCGCGGATGGTGCCGGAAAGAATTGTTTGCGCATCGCCAATTTGCGGCTTGCTGCGGAAGTAGTTGGTGTTGACTTCGAATCGTTGGCCGATCCTGCGTCCGACGTAAAGGTTTGTTCCCCGGGTGTTGCCTCCTGACGCATTCGAGGAAAATAGCCCTGTGCCAAAATAAAATCTCTGAATGTGGAAGTCGCTCGAGATCTGATTGACGGATGCTTGCTGCATCGCTCCCCCGGGCGTGAGCGGCTCAAGAATGTTCTCGTGTCCAGTGGTGATGCTTACAAATTCAGTCGGTCGATAAAGCATCTGCACATTTTCTTTGTTGACTTCCGAACTCATCGGGCTTATCACGGTCACGCGCCGGAACATGTCGCCGGTAATCACGTAACTGGTCTTGATAGCGAGTTTCTCCGTCTCAGCTTCCATTCCCGACGCGAAGTAGCCCTGGTTTGCGCCAACACCGCCGGTCACGGATGTCTTCAACCACTTATTTGGGTGATATTCGAGTCCCTGCAACGAAGTCTGACGATTTGAAACGACATCACGGGAGAAAAACTTCAGCTCTTTGCTCAACTTGCGTTCGTAGAAAAAAATCCCCACGGGATCATCGCTGCTCGCCGCGTTGAAGAAGCCCGTGCCGAACCAGGTGGATGTGGTTCCGGCGAATGCATAGAAAGTGTTTCCCTCATCCTTACGCGTCGCCCCGACACCGCGTGCCGAGAAGTAATGACTGCTGTCGAAAACGTCGGTGGGCAAAGTGAAGGGGACGGAGCCGTCGCCGGCGAGAATCGTGTATCCGTGAAAGAGGTATCGTGTCTCGGCACCGAACTGAACTTTGCCGTTGTAGTATCCCAGGCCTACCGAGCCATCGTAGTTCGGCGCTTTGAACTCGACCGAGCCGCCCTCGGCATTCAGCAGCGAGGAAGTGCCGCCCTGAACGCGGAATACTTGTGCGCTGGCGGTGCCAGTCAAAATGGCGATCGCAATCAGGGTGGATTGAAATCGCGACCACATGACTAGGGATTCCCTCTGGCAGACTCTGTTCCCTCAGTGGTTGGTTTGGTCGCGGCAGCCACCGAGGAAGCCCGCTGCAGCTTTTCCTCGACCTTGAAATTCTGGAATGTCAGCAGGACCGTGACCGGAACGTTCTCGCCTTCGGCCTTCGTGTCTAATGGCACTTCGAGAATGCGCTTGCTGTGCGGAAAAATCGGGAATCCCGGTGCTTCCAGCTTCTTCTTCGAATAGAGAAGCTGTGTTTCCAGAACACGGCCGAAATTGCCGCCGGTATTGGCGACTTCCAGCAGGACTTTGTTCTGCTCGGCATTCAGTTCGGCACGCGCGATCTCAACCTCTGACTTTTCCACCTGCTGCTTCGGCAACAGATAAACCGTGTGCGGCAGTTGCAGCCGCACGTTCATTCCCTGCGCGGTGCGGAACGGGAATCCGGAAAAATTCGCATAAATGACAAACCACGCCGGACTCGGCTCAGTACTTGCCTCGTAAAAAACGTAGTAAGTCTGCTGCGGCTGAATGCGAAAGCTGGTGGTCGAAAGCTTCAGGTGAATGTTCGCGTCGAGCGGACGGTAGCTGATCTCTCCGGTTTCAGAGACGGAGAAGCTCTTGGCTTCGAGCACGACGTTCAGGGGCGTGAGACTGTCATTGACGTACTCAACCCGGCCTTTCGCAGGATTGCTGAGTTCGTTGATCACCGGGCGAACGGTCTGGGCGGACGCAGACACCAACAGCCCGAAAGCCACTACAGCGCATGCGAGGAACAAACAGCTTTTTGAGAACCGGGAATTCATCCTTTTACCTTCTGACTCTCGTCACGACCCTTTGTCCCGGAGGGACAATTGCTAATAGCCCGGCGTTTCAACGCCGGGTGCGTCCAGCCCAAAACGCGAGTCCCGTAGGGACGACTGAGACTCAGCCGTGCCTACGGCACTCAGATTCTTTGCCAGCCTTCGCACCGCTGAAGCGGTGGGCTATTGGCATTGGCCCCGCTGGGGCCAAGTCACTCCCGAACATCTCCAAGTCACAGAAGTTCAGATTGCTTGCGCTTGTATCGTGAGCGTTCCCGTGTAGGCCCCGGCCGGCAAATTTGGCAGAGGCACAAGATTAATGTTGAAGTTCATGACGTCATTGCGAGTGCCGGTCCGGTTATTGCCAAGGATCGGCGTGGACGAGAGCTGCAAGCCCGCATTGGCGCCGCCGAACGGAACCGTGTTCGTAAGAGCGTTAAACGCGCCGCCATTATTCGAGATCTGAAAGTCTGCGGACGCAATGTTGTTACCCGCGCTATCAGTCAGGGCTGACGCTGAATTCGAAAAGAATGCATAAACCTTCAAGCTGCCCACACTCGGCTTCAAGGTCCAGGTTGTGGTTGCCGTGATCGAAGTGCTGCCCGGGTTGTTCGCGCTGCCGCTGGTCAGCGTAAAGTTCACCGCGTTGGCGGAGAGCGTCACGCTTACCGATTGGCTCAAGACCGCGTTCAGCGTTATCGTGCTCGCCGCGGAATTGAGAACCTGAGCGCGCGCTGGGCCAGTCAACGTCGCGGTCATCAGCAGCGTCATCAGCCACCCGAGTTTTGCGTTTTGCTTCATCTAAGATTTTTCAATCCGGCACATCGCATTAGCGTTCGCCAACGACCAACAGCCAAGAGCCAACAGCCGCTTTTAAGACAGCTCAAGGGCGGGAGCCCCGCTCCCTGCCCTCGCCCGCTGTCACCGCGATGGAAAAAGTTACGGAGTCGCCTGGGCCTGAATGTTCAACGTACCGGTGTAGGTATTTGCCGGAAGCTGTGGCAAGGTACCGCCGGTCAGGTTGATATTGAAGGCCATAACGTCAGTGCGGCTGGAGTTCTTGTTCGCGCCGGTGATGGCAACGTTCGCCATCTGGTAGCCGCCATTCGCGCCGCCGAAGGCAACCGTGTTGGTCAGCGCTGTGGATGCGCCGCCGTTATCAGCAATAAAGAAAGCCGAAGATGGAATATTGTCGCCCACGCCATCGGTCAAAGCCGCCGCTGCGTTCGCAAAATAGGCATAGACGCCCACTGCGGTGCGTCCCGGCTTCAATACCCACGTCGTTGTCGCCGTAATGTTGGTGCTGCCCGGGTTGGCAGCGGTGCCCGCCGCCAAAGTAAAGTTCACGGCGTTAGCTGAAAGGTTAAGAGTGAGTGATTCGGTTAGGTTAGCGTTAAGGGCGATCGTCTGAGCGCCCGAGTTAAGCTGCGCGGACGCCGTCGATACCGCAAACGTCATCGCCAGCACGACCACCGCAATCCGCGAAAGAGTTCCTGTTTTCATTTTCCCCCTCGATTTTGTCTCCGTTGCTGCTTTGTTGCCGGCGCCTCTTGCGGGTCCAGTCTGCGCATCGGAGTTCGTGACCAAGGCGATTATTCGTGGAATCTTTAGCCCGGCAAACGGTACCCAAGTAACGTCGCTAGGCCAAAATGGGAGTAGTGTCGCTTTGGGAAGGGCGCTTTCCAACTTCTGACAACGTGCATCATCAATCTAAGCTGCTGCAACAGAAAGAGATGCCAGACTTTTTGCTGTCCGGGCCATCACATGGAGAGATTACAGAAGGACCCAAGAATGTGGAGACTGCCGTTACGGTGCCGTCCTGTAAGCGTGCACAAAAAAGTATGCAGTCATTCCAACACCCACCGCGATCACGAACCACCTGACCCAAAGCTTAGGAAGCCGCAGCGAATAGTGTGCCCCGAAATATCCGCCCAGAGCAGCCCCGCAAATCATGACCAGTGCCTGGGGCCAAAAGACAGCATGTTTCAGAATGAAGATAAGCACAGCGATTCCATTGGTTGTACTGCTTAGAACTATTTTCAGGGCGTTCATCTCGTGAATGTCAGCCATGCCGAACGCGCTGAGCATGGCCAGGATCACGAATCCCATGCCACCGCCGAAGTAGCCGCCGTAAATGCCGACCAGCAGCTGAAAGAATGCGGCGGCGATGATGGCGGCCGTGCTGCGAGTCTGCGGAATTCGTGATTCATGGCCACGCGTTAGCCGTGGCCCAACAATGAACAGCGTCGTTGCCACCAGCATCAGCCACGGCAGGATCCGCAAGAACGTGTGCGCCGGCGTCCGCAACAACAAAACCGCGCCGGCAATTCCTCCAATCACACTCACGCTCGTGAGGGTGATCAGGATTCCACGCTGCACCTTGAGGTGATGACGAAACGCGCCGCCGCTAAACGCCAAGCCTGTCCAGAGGGCAACGGTGTTCGTGGCATTTGCCGGAACAGGAGGAACTCCGGTGAAAAGGAGTGCGGGGAATGCAATAAAACTGCCGCCGCCGGCGACCGCATTCAGAGCGCCGCCCAGCACTGCGGCCAGAAACAAAACGACAGCACTCTGGAGTGTGATTTCAGGAAGAAGCAATCAGTAAGAAATGTACCAGAGAGGGATATAGCAAGCGCGATTCTCAGAGTTCTCCTTCAACTCTGTCATCCCGAGCAAAGCATTAGTCGAGCGAAGCAGGAATCATGCGAAGCCGAGGGACCTAGTGTTTCTCGGTTGGAGATCAGTGACAACCAACACAAGGTCTCTCGACTTCGCAGCGCGTCCAAACAACCGACGCACTGCTGCGCTCGAGATGACAGGTATGAGTAGGCACCCGGTCTGTCTCTACGCTCCGTAAGTGCCCGACGACTCGGCTTTCTGCTCCTGGAACTTATCCCGCACTCGGTCGCCAAAGTCGTGGACTTTGTGGGAAATGTTGCCGCGGGTCTCTTCTCCACTCCCCGGAGCCAGCAGCAGGCCCAGTCCAACCCCTACGCCAACACCGAGCAATAACGCCCCAGCCGACCCA
>WNFY01002755.1_pt1 | contig 16565 bp, 8 predicted proteins | sample 5400091 | NCBI WGS metagenome assembly WNFY01 (sample SAMN13153364, study PRJNA577476) | soil metagenome | isolation source: 60 cm soil or saprolite under grassland replicate 1 | place: USA:California | collected 2016-06-15
AACCGGGGAGATTCTTTCTGTGGGGGTTGTGGACACGGTGCTCGCGGGTTAAGGCTGGTCGTGCAGTGCTGATCCGGGGGGGCGACCCCCCGGAACCCCCCGCTTCTGGGGGGACCCATCCCCCCAGACCCCCCCTGGGGAGAAGAAGAAGCGATCGCAAGGAGGCGAACCTCAGTGGCAGGAACAGGCAGTGGGCCGGGAGGAGCCGCGGGCAGGGCACCGGCGGCCGATCAGGTACGGAACGTGGTGCTGGTCGGCCATTCTGGGACCGGGAAGTCCAGCCTGGTCGAGGCGCTGCTCGCCGCGACCGGTACCATCCAGCGCCCGGGCAGCATAGAAGAGGGCACCACAGTCAGCGACTTCGACGAGGTCGAGGTCAGGCAGCAGCGCTCGGTCAACCTGACCCTCGCGCCGATCGTGCACAACGGCATCAAGGTCAACCTGCTCGACACGCCCGGCTACGCCGACTTCACGGGGGACCTCAGGGCCGGGCTCCGCGCGGCGGACTCCGCGCTGTTCGCCGTCTCCGCCACCGACGGGATCGACGGCGTGACCAGGATGCTGTGGGAGGAGTGCGCCGCGGTCGGCATGCCGCGCGCGGTCGTCATCACCAAGATCGACCACCAGCGGGCCGAGTTCCAGGCCACGCTGGACGCGTGCCGCGAGGCCTTCGGCGACGCCGTGGCGCCGCTGTACCAGCCCGTCGGCGGGCCGGTCAACGGCCTGATCGGGCTGCTGTCCCAGAAGCTCTACAGCTACGCGGGCGGCGAGCGCTCCGAGGGCGCTCCGGCGGCGGATGACCAGGACCGCATGGCCGAGCTGCGGGACGAGCTGATCGAGGGCATCATCACCGAGAGCGAGGACGAGACCCTCATGGACAGGTACCTGTCCGGCGAGGCGATCGACCCCAAGGTGCTGATCGAGGACCTGGAGAAGGCCGTCGCCCGGGGCAGCTTCTATCCGGTGCTGGTCGCCTCCGCACCGCAGAAGATCGGCATGCTCGAGCTGCTCGAGGTGATGACCGAGGCGTTCCCCTCCCCCGCCGAGCATCCGCTGCCCTCGGTCACCACACCGGACGGCAAGCCCGTCACCGGTCTGGCCTCCGACCCCAAGGGCCCGCTGCTGGCCGAGGTGGTCAAGACCACGTCCGACTCCTACGTGGGCCGGATCAGCCTGGTCCGGGTGTTCTCCGGCACGCTGCGCCCGGACGCCTCCGTGCACGTCTCCGGGCACGGCCGCGCCGCCAGCGGGCACGAGGACCACGACGACGACGAGCGGATCGGCGCGCTGACCTCGCCGCTGGGCAAGCAGCAGCGCCCGGTCACGCAGTGCACGGCCGGCGACATCTGCGCCGTGGCCAAGCTCAGCACGGCCGAGACCGGCGACACGCTGTCGGACAAGGACAGCCCGCTGCTGATGGAGTCCTGGTCGATGCCCGAGCCGCTGTTGCCGGTGGCGATCGTGGCCAAGTCCAAGGCGGACGAGGACAAGCTGTCCCAGGGCCTGAACCGGCTGATCGCCGAGGATCCGACACTGCGCCTGGAGAACAACGCCGAGACCAGGCAGCTGGTGCTGTGGTGCATGGGCGAGGCGCACGCCGACGTGCTGCTGGACCGGCTCGCGCACCGGTACGGCGTCGCGGTCGAAACGACCGACCTGCGCGTCCCGCTACGTGAGACGATCGCGGGCAAGGCACAAGGGCTGGGCCGCAACGTCAAGCAGACCGGCGGCCACGGCGAGTACGGCATCTGCCACATCGAGATCGAGCCGCTGGAAGACTCGGCCGGCTTCGAGTTCGTCGACAAGATTGTCGGCGGCGTGGTCCCGCGCCAGTTCATCCCCTCGGTCGAGAAGGGCGTGCGCTGGCAGATGGAGCAGGGCGTCGTGGCCGGCTACCCGATGACCGGCGTCCGGGTCATCCTGTACGACGGCAAGGCCCACTCGGTGGACTCCTCCGACATGGCCTTCCAGAAGGCCGGCCGGCTGGCGCTGCGAGACGCGGTGGAAAAGGCCCAGGCGACACTGCTCGAGCCGGTCGACGTGATGAGCGTGCTGGTGCCGGACGACTACGTGGGCGCGGTCATGTCCGACTTGTCCGGGCGTCGCGGCCGGGTGATCGGGACCGAGCCGGTCGGCGTCGGCCGGACCCTGGTCAAGGCGGAGATCCCGGAGCTCGAGATCACCAGGTACGCCATCGACCTGCGTTCGGTATCCCACGGAACAGGTTCATTCACCCGCACCTACCTGCGCCACGAGCCACTCCCCTCGCACCTGGCGGCCAAGGTGGCGGCCGAGTCCAAGCCGGGTTAGCCGCTGGGCCAGGCGTCGGCTAGCAGCTTGCGGGTGTCGGCCAGGAGCTGGGGCAGCACCCGGGTGTGCCCCGTGACCGGCATGAAGTTGGTATCGCCGCCCCACCGGGGCACCACGTGCTGGTGCAGGTGGGCGGCGATGCCGGCGCCGGCCGCCGAGCCCAGGTTGATGCCGATGTTGAAGCCCTGGGCGCCGGAGGCCTGGCGCAGCGCGCCGACCGCGCGCTTGGTGAACTCGGAGAACTCGGCGGTCTCGGCCTGGGTCAGGCCGGTGTAGTCGGCCACGTGCCGGTACGGGCAGATCAGCACGTGGCCCGCGTTGTACGGGTACAGGTTGAGCACCGCGTATACCAGCTCGCCCCGGGCGACGATCAGGCCGTCGGTGTCGCTCAGCTTCGGCGCGCGGTCGAACGGGCAGCCCTCCTCCTCGCCCGGGCCCGACGGCTTGTTCTCGCCCTTGATGTAGGCCAGGCGGTGCGGCGTCCACAGCCGGCCGAAGGCGTCGGGGACTCCCGCGAAGACGTCGTCGGGGTCGGGCACGGGCCTACACCTGGACGCGGTCGCGCACCGCGGTGACGATCTCCGCGACCGCGTCCGCCACCGGGACGCCGTTCTTCTGCGACCCGTCCCGGTACCGGAACGACACCGCCCCGGCGGCCACGTCATCGTCCCCGGCGATCAGCATGAACGGCACCTTCTGCCGCTGCGCGGTCCTGATCTTCTTCTGCATCCGGTCGTCGCTCGCGTCCACCTCGACGCGGATGCCCTGCTCGCGCAGGCTGGCCGCGACTTTCTCCAGGTAGGGCACGTGGGCGTCGGCGATCGGGATGCCGACCGCCTGGACCGGGGCGAGCCAGGGCGGGAACGCGCCGGCGTAGTGCTCGACCAAGATGCCGAAGAACCGCTCGATCGAGCCGAACAGGGCCCGGTGGATCATGTACGGACGCTGCCGGGAGCCGTCCGCGGCCTGGTACTCGATGCCGAACCGGCCCGGCTCCTGCAGGTCGACCTGCAGGGTGGACAGCTGCCAGCGGCGGCCGATGGCGTCCTTGACGTGCACGTCGATCTTGGGTGCGTAGAAGGCGCCCTCGCCCTCGGCGATCACGTACTTCAGGCCCGACTCATCGAGCGCGTGCTTGAGCGCCGCCTCGGCGACGGCCCACTCCCCGAGGTCGCCGACGTATTTGTCGGGCCGGGTGGACAGCTCCGCCTCGAACTCGGTGAGGCCGAAGTCGCGCAGCAGCCCGACCACGAAGGCCAGCAGCGAGGCCAGCTCGTCCTGCAGCTGGTCCGGGGTGCAGAAGATGTGCGAGTCGTCCTGGGTGAAGCCGCGGGCCCGGGTCAGGCCGTGCACCACGCCGGACTTCTCGTACCGGTACACCGTGCCGAACTCGAACAGCCGCAGCGGCAGCTCGCGGTAGGACCGCCCGCGCGCCGCGTAGATCAAGATGTGCATCGGGCAGTTCATCGGCTTCGGGTAGTAGGTGGCCCCGTCCAGTTCCATGGGCGGGAACATGCCGCCGGAATACCACTCCAGGTGCCCGGAGGTGATGAACAGGTCTTCCTTGGTCAGGTGCGGGGTGTTGACGAAGTCGTAGCCCGCCTCCTCGTGGCGGCGGCGCGAGTAGTCCTCCATCACCCGGCGGATGATGCCGCCCTTGGGGTGGAACACCGGCAGGCCGCTGCCGATCTCGGTCGGGAACGAGAACAGGTCGAGCTCCGCGCCGAGCTTGCGGTGGTCCCGCTTCTCGGCTTCGGTGAGCATCGCGACGTACGCGTCCTGGGCGTCCCTGGTCTCCCAGGCGGTGCCGTAGACGCGCTGCAGCTGCGGGTTCTTCTCGCTCCCCCGCCAGTAGGCGCCGCCGGTGCGCATCAGCTTGAACGCCGGGATGGCCCGGGTGACCGGCAGGTGCGGGCCGCGGCACAGGTCCTTCCAGCACAGCTCGCCGCTGCCCGGGTCCAGGTTGTCGTAGATGGTCAGCTCGCTGCCGCCGACCTCGACGGACTCGCCGTCGTCATCGGAGGGGTGGCCCTTGAGGCCGATCAGCTCGAGCTTGTACGGCTCGTCCGCGAGCTCGGTCCTGGCCTGCTCGTCGGTCACCACCCGGCGGGAGAACCGCTGGCCCTGCCTGACGATCTGGCGCATCCGGGCCTCGATCGCCTTCAGGTCGTCCGGGGTGAACGGCTTGTCGACGTCGAAGTCGTAGTAGAAACCGTTCTCCACCGGCGGGCCGATACCGAGCTTGGCCTGCGGGAACAGCTCCTGCACGGCCTGCGCCATGACGTGCGCCGCGGAGTGCCGCAGGATGTAGCGGCCGTCGTCGCTGGCGATGTCCACCGGCTCCACGACGTCGCCGTCGGCGACCTGGTACGCCAGGTCGCGGAGCTCGCCGTTGACCCTGGCGGCGATGACGCCCGGCTCGGGGCCGAGGGCAGCGCCCGCCGTCGTGCCCGCCTCGACCACATGCTCGCTTCCGGCGAGGGTGATACGAAACTGCTGGCTGGACACGGCGGGCTCCTTCATGGGGATGAACAGAACTGGTTACCCGATGCTATCGGTCGCGGGGGGGCTTAGGGCCCTTCGGCGGCTTCGGGACCAGGCCGGCCCGGCGCAGCGCGTCGGCCAGGGCGCCGTCGGCCGGCTTCGGGTCCGCGGTCTTGGTCCGGCCGGGACCGCCCGGGCCGGAACCGGGGCGGGCAGCACGGCCCGTTCGGGATGATGGGCCGAACGGGCGGCCACCTTCGTCATCCAGCCGGAGGGTCAGCGAGATCCGGTGCCGGGCGATGTCGACCGAGAGCACCTTCACCCGCACCACGTCGCCGGACTTGACCACCGAATGCGGGTCGGAGACGAACGTGCGCGACATGGCCGACACGTGCACCAGGCCGTCCTGGTGCACGCCGATGTCGACGAACGCGCCGAACGCGGCCACGTTGGTCACCACGCCCTCGAGCACCATGCCGGGCTCGAGGTCCTCGAGCTTCTCCACGCCCTCGGCGAACGTCGCGGTGGCGAACGCGGGGCGCGGGTCGCGGCCGGGCTTCTCCAGCTCGCGCAGGATGTCAGTGACCGTGGGCAGGCCGAACCGGTCGTCGGTGAACTGGTCCGGCCTCAGCGTGCGGAGCGTGACGGTGCTGCCGATCAGGGCGGCCGCCGTGCCGCCGGCGGCGGCCAGGATACGGCGGACCACCGGGTAGGCCTCGGGGTGCACGCCGGAGGCGTCGAGCGGGTCGTCGCCGCCGCGGATGCGCAGGAACCCGGCGCACTGCTCGAAGGCCTTCGGTCCGAGCCGCGGCACACCCATGAGCTGCTGGCGGGTGCGGAACGGGCCGTCGGCGTCGCGGCGGGCTACGATCGCGGTGGCCAGCCCGGACGTGATACCGGAGACCCGGGCCAGCAGCGGCTGCGAGGCGGTGTTCAGGTCCACCCCGACCGCGTTCACGCAGTCCTCGACCACGGCGTCCAGCGAGTGCGACAGCTTGCCCTCGGCCACGTCGTGCTGGTACTGCCCCACGCCGATGGACTTCGGGTCGATCTTGACCAGTTCGGCCAGCGGATCCTGCAGCCGCCGGGCGATGGAGACCGCGCCGCGCAGCGAGACGTCCATGCCGGGCAGTTCCGCCGAGGCGTAGGCCGAGGCGGAGTAGACCGACGCTCCGGCCTCGGAGACCACCACCTTGGTCAGCTTGAGCTCGGGGTGGCGCTTGATCAGGTCGGCGGCCAGCCGGTCGGTCTCCCGCGAGGCGGTGCCGTTGCCGATGGCGACGAGCTCGGCGTGATGCTGGCGGGCCAGCTTCGCCACCGCCTCGATGGCCTCGTCCCAGCGCCGGTGCGGCTCGTGCGGGTAGATGGTGGCCGTGCCGAGCACCTTGCCGGTGCCGTCGGTGACCGCGACCTTGACGCCGGTGCGGAAGCCAGGGTCCAGGCCGATCGTGGTCCGCGCTCCGGCCGGCGCGGCCAGCAGCAGGTCGCGCACGTTGGCGGCGAACACCCGGACCGCCTCGTCCTCGGCCGCCTGCCACAGCCGGACCCTGATGTCGACGCTCAGGTGCGTCAGGATCCGGGTGCGCCAGGCCCAGTGCACCGTGCCCTGCAGCCACTGGTCGGCCGGGCGGCGCTCGTCGCGGATGCCGAACCGCCCGGCGATGCGCTGCTCGAACTGCGTGTCCTCGGCCCCGGGCTCCAGGGTGAGGTCGAGGATCTCCTCCTTCTCGCCGCGGAACAGGGCCAGCACGCGGTGCGAGGGCAGCCGGCTGAACGGCTCGCTGAACTCGAAGTAATCGGCGAACTTCGCGCCCTTGTCCGCCTGGCCCTCGCGGACCCTGGAGGTCAGCGAGCCGCGGGCGGCCATCGACTCGCGCAGCTCGCCGAGCAGGTCCGCGTCCTCGGCGAACCGCTCGACCAGGATGGCGCGGGCGCCGTCCAGGGCGGCGCTGGCGTCCGGGACATTGCGGTCTGGATCGACGAAGTTCGCGGCGGCTCGCTGGGGGTCGTTGGACGGGTCGTGCAGCAGCAGGTCGGCCAGCGGCTCCAGGCCGGCCTCGCGGGCGATCTGCGCCCTGGTGCGCCGCTTCGGCTTGTAGGGCAGATAGAGGTCTTCCAGCCGGGCCTTGGCGTCGGCGGCACGGAGCTGGGCCTCGAGCTCGTCGGTCAGCTTGCCCTGGGCGGTGATCTCCCTGAGGATGGCGTCCCGGCGCTCGTCGAGTTCGCGCAGGTAGCGCAGGCGCTCCTCGAGCGTGCGCAGCTGCGCGTCGTCGAGCGCGCCGGTGGCCTCCTTGCGGTACCTGGCGATGAACGGCACGGTGGCGCCGCCGTCGAGCAGCTCGACCGCCGCGCTGACCTGGCGCACGGCCACGCCCAGCTCGCCGGCGATCCGCTGGTCCACTGACTGGTTCTGGGTCACCCAGCAATTGTGCCAGCGGGACGGTGTTCCTACGCAGTGCTCTCGCGTCGATGCGTTCGGGCCTTAACAAGCCCTAAAAAGCTTTCCGCAGTTCTTCCGCTTCGTTCCGTATTGTGTTAGATCTTGTTGAGTTGCGTGGGTCCATAAGGGGGGATTAGTCCGGAACCGGAGGACAACGTGATGAATAACACCCGGGCCTGGCGGGTTTTGTCGAGGAAGTCGCGGCTGCTGACGGCTTGTGTGGCGGTAGTGCTGCTGGCCGTGCCCGCCGCCGCGGCCGCCAGCCAGGCTTCGGCGGCGGCGCCGGCAGACGCCGCCTCGTGTCCGTGGGTGACGTCGCAGGCACCCGTCTCGCAGCGCGTCGCCCAGCTGATGAGCCAGATGAGCCTGGCCGACGAGATCAGCATGGTGGAGGGCCACGGCACCTCGAACCCGTACGTGTTCTACACGCCCGCGATCCCGGCGCTGTGCATCCCGGCGGTCGGCCTGGAGGACGGGCCCGCCGGGGTCGCCGACGGGCTGACCGGGGTCACCGAGCTGCCGGCCGGCGTGGCGCTGGCGGCGACCTGGGACCCGTCCCTGGCCGGACGGTACGGCCAGGTGATCGGGGCCGAGGAGTACGGCAAGGGCGCCAGCGCCAACCTGGGCCCGACCGTGAACATCGACCGCGACCCGCGCTGGGGCCGGTCGTTCGAGGCGCTGAGCGAGGACCCGTTCCTGAACGCCTCGCTCGACGTGCCCGAGATCGCCGGGGTGCAAAGCCAGGACGTAGAGGCCCAGGTGAAGCACCTCGCCGTCTACAACCAGGAGACGTACCGGAACACGCCGGCGGACAACGTCATCATCGACCCCAGGACCGAGCACGAGATCTACCTGCCGTCGTTCTACGCGGCGGTGAAATCGGGCGACGCCTCGGTTATGTGCTCGTACGCGATGATCAACGGCAACTTCGCCTGCAACGATGCCGACCTGGAAACGAGCATCCTGCGCGACCAGTGGGGCTTCCCCGGCTTCATGATGTCGGACTACGGGGCGCTGCACTCCACCCAGGGCGCCGTGCAGGGCACCGACCAGGAGCAGCCGTTCAGCACCTACTACGGGGCGCCGCTGCAGACCGCGGTGCAGGACGGGACGATCCCGAAGAGCGTGCTGAACACGATGGTGCAGCGGGTGCTGACCGTGATGTTCCAGTACAAGCTGTTCAGCCAGCCGCGGACCGGAACGACCTCGGCCACCGTGACCACCCCGGCCCACGTCGCGCTGGCCACGTCTGTCGCCGAGGCCGGAACCACGCTGCTGAAGAACGCGGGTTCGGTACTGCCGCTATCGTCGTCTGGCGGCTCCATCGCCGTGACCGGCCCGGCGGCGGACGCCTCGCCCGTCTACGCCGGCGGCGGCAGCGCCTACGTGCTTCCCTCGGGCACGGTGAGCCCGCTGGCCGGGATCAAGGCCGCCGCGGGTTCCGGCGCGAGCGTGGCGTACCAGCCGGGCCTGCCCACGGACACGTCGCTGCCGGCCATCCCGCCGGCCGACCTGTCCCCGGCCTACGCGCCCACGCCGTTCGGCGGCAGCTACACGGGCACCCTCACCGCGCCGGAGACCGGCACCTACGTGCTGGCCATCACCAACCCGTGCGGCTGCTACACCTCGACATACCTGTCCCTGGACGGGAAGCAGATCATCGACGACCCGTCCACGCCCCCGGTGCACACGTACTCGGTCGCGGTGCAACTGACCGCCGGGAAGACGTACCAGCTGTCGATCAGCGGCGACTCCTCGCAGCTGCTCTGGGGCACGCCGTCGGCGCTGGCGCCTGGCATCGCCGCCGCGGTTTCGGCCGCCAAGTCGGCGTCGGTCGCGGTGGTCGTGGTGTCCGACGACACCGAGTCCGAGGCCACGGACCGGCTGTCGCTGAACCTGCCGTCGGCCCAGGATGAGCTGATCTCCGCGGTCGCGGCGGCTAACCCGCATACGGTCGTGGTGGTCAACGCGGGCGCGCCGGTGGCGATGCCGTGGCTGCCGTCCGTGGCGGGCGTGGTGGACACCTGGTACCCGGGCCAGACCAGCGGGACCGCGCTGGCCAGCGTGCTGTTCGGCCAGACCGATCCCGGCGGGCACCTGCCGGTGACCTTCCCGGCCTCGCTGAGCCAGGTGCCGGCCTCGACCACGGCCCAGTTCCCCGGGAACGGCTCGACCGTGCAGTACTCGGAGGGCGTGGACGTGGGGTACCGCTGGTACGACGCCAAGGACACCACGCCGCTGTTCCCGTTCGGGTTCGGCCTTTCCTACACGCGGTTCGCGTTCAGCCACCTGTCGGTGAGCCGCCCGGTGACGGACGGGACGCAGGACGTGCGGGTGTCGGCGGTGGTGACTAACGTAGGCCACCGGCCGGGGTCCGAGGTGGCCCAGCTCTACCTCGGTGACCCGTCCGGCACCGGGGAGCCGCCGCGCCAGCTGGCCGGCTTCCAGCGGGTCAGCCTGGCGCCCGGGGCCTCGGCGCGGGTCTCGTTCGAGGTGACCCCGCAGGCGATGTCCTGGTGGAGCGACCCGGCCAGCGGCTGGACGCAGACCGCCGGGCGCTACCAGGTGTACGTGGGCGACTCCTCGGCGCTGACGGACCTGCCGTTGCAGGGCTCGTTCTCCATGGCCGCCACCCCGGGGGCCCGCCAGGTGACCGTGAGTGCCCCGGCCACCGTGGCGCCGGGCCATGCGGTCGCGGTGCGGGTGACGCTGAGCGCCGCGGGCAGCGCGACGCTGCACGGCGTGCGCCTGGCCCTGCAGCTTCCGCAGGGCTGGCGGGCGGCGCCGGCCGGCCCGACGGTGTTCGGCTCGGTGGCGCCCGGCCAGGCCCCGGCCGTCACCTTCATGGTGACGCCGCCGGGCTACGCGCCCAACGCCGCCGTTGTGGTGCACGCGACGGCCACCGCCGGCGACTGGCTGCGCGAGGCGGGGGTGAGCGTCACGGTGTCGGGCTAGGGCCGGCCAATCACCCATGACGGGTGAGGCGGCGGGGCCCTGTAGAGGATGACGATGGCATTGATGAACGGTCCATTGACGTAGCGCCTGAAAGCGCCATTCCCACTGATGGGGTCGCCATGCCGCTCGCTAGTTCCTACTCCTATCCGCTGCTCGGGGCCTTCTGGACGATCCTCGAGATCTTCCTCTGGGTGCTCTGGATCTGGGTCCTGATCTATGTCTTCATTGACATCTTCCGCAGCCACGACCTGTCCGGCTGGGCGAGGGCGCTGTGGTTCTTGTTCGTGCTGTTCATCCCGCTGATCGGTGTCCTGGTCTACCTGATAGCCCGGGGCGACAAGATGCACGAGCGGGCCGTACGGCAGGTGCAGGAGCAGGACCAGGAGGCCCGTCACTACATCCAGGAGGCCGCCGGTTCGCCGACCCCGGCCGACCAGCTCACCAAGCTGGCCGACCTGCGTGACCGGGGAGTCATCACGGCCGATGAGTTCGAGCGCGAGAAGGCCAAGATCCTGGCCTGAGCACCAACTGGCCGGGTATGACCGAAGATGTGATCCAGAGCGCCAGTCCGGTTCCTGAGCAGCATCTCCTGCGTGGCTGGCGCTCGGTCATGTTCGCCCCGGTCGGCAGCGGCCAGCGACGCCGTCGCGGAAGCGACGGCGTGCGCCTGGCCGCCGCCGTCCTCGCCCTGGTGTGCTGCCTGCTGGTCATCCGGTACGACTCCCGGATCGACCGGGCCATCACCCAGGTGATCCACCCGCCGCCGTGGAGTATCACCTGGCTGGTAACGGTGGTGTACGAGGCGGGCTCAATCGGTATTGCGGTCGTCCTGGTGGGACTGGCCCTGCTCGCGCGCCGCTGGGAGATCGCGTGCGACATCGGGCTGAGCGCGGCCGGGACGGCGGCGGTGTGCGGGATCCTGATCGCCTTGCTCGGAAGCCGCGGCGGACGGCCGGGCGGGATCGTGATCGACGGCTACTACATGAGCTTTCCCGTCCTGCAGATCGCCCTGTTCATGGCGGTCGCCACGGCGGGACTGCCGTACCTGGCGCGCGGCGTGCAGCGCCTCATCGAGATCTTCATCGCCCTGGTGGCATTGGCGTCAGCCGTCGGAGGCCACGGGCTGCCGCTCAACGTCCTGGGGAGCCTGGTCATCGGCTGGGGGGCGACGGCGGTAGTCCGGCTCGTGTTCGGCTCACCGCTTGGCCTGCCCTCGGCCGAGGACGTCAGGCTGCTGCTCGAGGGGTTCGGCATCGGCTCGACGGATGTGCACCCGGCGACCCGGCAGGTCTGGGGGGTGGCGAGGTTCGAGGCGACCGAGCTATGCCGGGCGGATACGCCCGGCCGCCTCGGTATCGCGGTCTACGGCCGGGACGCGGCCGATGCCAGGCTGCTCACCAAGGCGGGCCGGTTCCTGCTGTACCGGGACTCCGGGCCGAGCCTGACGATTACCCGGCTTCAGCAGGTCGAGCACGAGGCCTACGTCACCATGCGAGCGGGCCTGGCGGATGTCGCCGTGCCCGAGATCGTCGAGGCGGGGACGGCGGGACCGTCCCGCGACGCGCTGCTGGTCTACCGGATGCCGCCCGGGACAGCGCTGTCGGACACGGACGCCGCCGAGATCAGCGACGCCATGCTCGACGACCTATACCGCCAGTTGCTGACCCTGCGGCGGGCACGCATCGCTCACGGCGCGATCAGCGGTGACGCGATGCTGGTCGACCCGGTGGCGGGGACCGTTGTCCTGGCGGACTTCCGCAACGCCTCGGTACAGGCCTCGCCGGATCAGCTCGATCGCGACCTGGCCAGTGCCATCGCGGCCACCGCAGTGGTGATCGGCGCCGAACGAGCCGCCGAGTCCGCCGCGCGGTGCCTGGAGCCGGGGGTGCTGGAAGGGGCGCTCAGGCAACTGCAGAAGCCAGCCCTCGACCCGCTGCTCGCCCGGAGCCTGCGGGGCAGGCGCGGTCTGCTGCCGGATGTCCGTCAGCGCGCCGCCCAGGCCGCCTCGATCGAGCTGCCGCAGCTGGCCGAGCCTCGCCGGGTGAGCTGGCCGACGCTCATCATGATCATCGGCACGCTCGTCGGCGGCTGGGCCCTGATCGGGGTGCTCATCGACGTCTCCGCGTCCTTTGACACGGTGATCGGCGCCGACTGGCTCTGGGTCATCATCGCGCTCGTCCTCGCCCAGCTGGCCTACGTGGCGTCCGGCGTCGAGGGCGTGGGCAGCGTGGCCGGGCCGCTTCCGCTCGGCCGGGCGGTGGCGGTCGAGTTCGCCAACTCGTTCAGCGCGCTGGCCGGCGGCACGGCCGCCGTCTTCGCCACCCGCGTGCGTTTCTTCCAGAAACAGGGCTACGACGCCACGGTGGCACTGAGTTCCGGCGCCATCATGGCCACCTCCAGCTGGATCGCCATCACCGTTCTTTTCCTGGTGTCGCTACCGTTCGCATGGGGATCCCTCGACCTGGAGGCCACCCCGCAGAGCGGCGGGGATTCGAAGCTGGTCTGGATCATCCTGGCCGTCGTGGTGCTGGTCGCCCTGGCGGCGGGCCTGCTCCTGGCCGTGCCCCGGCTGCGCAGGCTGGCCGCCGACAAGCTACGTCCCAAGGTGCGCGACATCTGGGGCAACCTCAGGCAGGTGGCCGGTTCTCCGCACAAGCTGGTGCTGCTCGTGGGCGGCTCGTTCGGCGGGGAACTGCTGGTGGCCATGGCGCTGTCGGTGTCGCTGCGCGCGTTCGGCGATCATCTGCGGCTGCCGATCCTGATCGTGGTTATCACCCTAGCCGGGATCATCGGAGGAATCTCGCCGTCGCCCGGCGGCATGGGGGTCGTGGAAGCGGGCATGATCCTCGGCCTCACCGCGGCCGGGGTCGCGGAGGCCGACGCTACCGCGGCGGTATTCATCCAGCGCCTGTTCACCTCCTACCTGCCGCCCATCTGGGGCTGGATCACCCTCGTCTGGATGCGGAGGAGAGAGTACCTGTGAAAGAGGAGGCGCCATGGCGGAACGTTCGCGCCCGAGCACGAGTCCGCCGCCCGCTGCGGTAGGACCATTCGCGTCCTCCTGGCGGCGCAGGCACCTGACCGTGGACGAGCGCGTCGCCCGGGGCCTGGGCGCGCGCCAGGAGGCACCACGGTCGAGTCACGGACGATGGTCGCCCGCTCCGGACCGCCCCGATCCGGTCACGCTGCTGGAACAGCAGGCGGCGAGCCGGGTACCCGACCTGGTCCCGATCCGCCACGGCCGGATGCTGGCCTCTCCGTTCACCTTCTACCGTGGCGCCGCGCTGATCATGGCGGCCGACCTGGCGGCCACCCCGGTAAGCGGGATCACCGTGCAGTTGTGCGGTGATGCCCACCTGTCGAATTTCGGCCTGTTCGGCACGCCGGAGCGGCAGTTGCTGTTCGACATCAACGACTTCGACGAGACCCTCCCGGGCCCGTGGGAGTGGGACGTGAAGCGGCTCGCGGCCAGCTTCGAGATCATGGGCCGTGACCGCGGCTTCTCCCCCGAGGACCGCCGCGCCGTGGTCATGGCCGGGGTCCGGGAGTACCGGAGCCGGATGCGGCGGGCCGCCGGGATGCGGAGCCTGGACGCGTGGTACGAGCATTTCGAGGCCGGGATGCTGCTCAAGCTGGTCCGCAAGGAGGTCCGCGTCAAGCGCGTGGGCAAGAGCGAGGCCCGGGCGATCGAGGAGATGGCAGCCAAGGCGAGAACCCGCGACAGCACCCGGGTGTTCGCTAAGCGGGCCGGGCAGGTCGAGGGCGAACTGCGCATCGTCGCCGACCCGCCGGTCATCATCCCGATCGAGGACCTGGTCCGGCCGGGGTCGGAATGGGAAGACCCAACCCCGCTCATCAAGAAGCTGCTCAGCTCGTACCGGCGCACGCTCGGACGGCAGCACCACCCCCTGGAGGAGTACCGCTACGTCCACTCGGCCTACAAGATGGTGGGCGTGGGCAGCGTCGGGACCCGCTGCTACATCATGCTGCTGATCGGCCGCGACCACAACGACCCACTGTTCCTGCAGGTCAAGGAGGCGCAGCCCTCGGTGCTCGAACGTTTCCTCGGCCCGAGCACGTACTCGCACCACGGCGAGCGCGTGGTCGCGGGACAGCGGCTGATGCAGGCGGCGACGGACATCTTCCTGGGCTGGCAGCGCATCCGCGGGATGGACGGCGTAACCCGTGACTACTACGTGCGCCAGTTCCATGACTGGAAGGGCAGCGCGGACGTCGAGACCTTCCTCGTGCCGGGCGCCACGCTGTACGCGCGCATCTGCGCCGCGACCCTGGCCCGCGCGCACGCCCGGTGGGGGGACCGGATCGCCGTCGCCTCCTACCTCGGCAAGGGGGAAAGTTTCGACCGTGCCATGGCGGACTTCTCCGCGGCGTACGCGGACCAGAACGAACGGGATTACGCCGCGTTCGCCGCCGCCGTCGACTCGGGGCGGCTGGCCGCCCGGACGGGCGTGTAACCGGGGTCTACCGCTATGAGTGATCAATCAGTGGTCCCGGGCAAGCCGTCCCTGACCGCGAGGATCGACCGCGAGAAGTCGCATCCGCTGGCCTGGAAGACGGTAGCCAAGCGGGCCGCGGTGGTCGTCGTGGCCGGCCTCGCCATTTACCTCGTGTTCCCGGCGATCACCGAGGTGCTCGCGTCCTGGCCGCGCCTGTCGACCCTGAATCCCTGGTGGCTGATCGCGGCGATCGGCGCCGAGATCGCGCACTTCACCTGCACGTTCGCGCTGCAACGCCTCGCCCTGCGGACCAGGGCGTGGTTCCCGGTCATCACCTCCCAGCTGGCCGGCAATGCGATCACCCTCGTCATGCCGGGAGGGGCGGCAGTGGGGGCCGCGGTCCAGTTCCGGATGCTGGCGGCCAGTGGAATGGAGACCAGCGAGACCGTCGGCGGCCTGGCGGCGTTCTCCCTGCTCGGCGTGGGCGGCTTGCTCGCGCTGCCGTTCTTCGCCCTGCCCGTCATCCTGATCGGCGCGCCCGTCGCCCGCGGGCTGGAACATGCGGCGTTCCTCGGGGCGGCGGGGTTCGTGGCCTTCGCCGCGTTCGGGGCGGTCGTCCTGGTCTACGACCCCCCGCTGCGCTGGACGGGCCGGGCCGCGCAGTGGCTGAGGAACCTGGTCTTGCGGAAACGTCCTCCGCTGCACGGGCTGGACGACACCCTGCTGGAGAAGCGTGACGAGATCCGGGCGACGCTTGGCCGGCAGTGGTGGCAGGCGCTCCTGCTCTCCGCGGGCCGCCTGGCGTTCGACTACCTGTGCCTGCTGTTTGCGCTGCGGGCGACCGGCAGCCACCCGCGCCCCTCGCTGATCCTGGTGGCGTACGCGGTGGCCGGCATCATCGGGATGATCCCGCTCACCCCCGGCGGCCTCGGGCTGGTGGAGGCGAGCCTGACCGGGCTGCTGGTGCTGGCCGAGGTGAACTCCAGCCAGGCCGTGCTGGCCACGCTCACGTACCGGATCGCCTCGTACTGGCTGCCGCTGCTCGTCGGGCCGGTCGCTTACGGCCTGTTCCGGCTGCGGTCAGGGAAACGCGCTGACGGAGTGACAGGCGGCGCACCCGCCGAGGCCCGGTTACGCCCCGAGACCGGCTAGGTCGAGCAGGTCGTCGAGGATGCGGTCGAAGGCACGCACCGTCAAGGACAGGTGGCCGTCGCCGGGCATCAGGTGAACGCGGGCGCCCTGGATGGCGCCGGCCAGCCACTGCCCGTGCGCGAACGGGACCATCCGGTCCTGGTCGCCCTGCCAGACGGCGACCGGTGCCGGATCAGCGGGCACCGGCGCCGGCGACTCCCAGCCCAGGGAGAAGCCCCAGTCCTTGACGAACGCGAGGTCGTCGTCGCGCCAGCCCGCGATGCCCGAGCTCAGCGCGGTGCGCAGGCAGGCCGCGACGTGGTCGGCGAATTCCCCGGTGAGCACGGCCCTGTCGGCCTCGATCACCAGGCCGCCCAACGAGGAGGCCACGCTCTCACCGGTGATGGCGCTCATCATGGCCGCCTCGCGGCCGAGGAACTCGGTCAGCGCGGCCTCGTCGCGCAGCGCCGCGCCGAATTCCGCGACGTTCTCCGGCCCCATGCCGCCCAGCCAGTCCAGGCCGTCCGCCGTGTACGGCGCCACCCCGGCGATCGACCCGGCGGACAGGCATCGCCCGGGCAGGGCCGCGGCGCAGGCCAGCGCGTGCGGGCCGCCCCCTAACCAGCCCAGGGTGACGAAGGTGCCGGCGCCCAGGTCGTCGAGGACCGCCGCGGTGTCCTCGGCCACGTCCACTACCCGGCGCCCGTGCCGCGGCGTCGAGCCCTCGTATCCGGGCCGGGCGGCCAGGATCACGCGCAGGCCGCGGACCGCGGCCGCCCGCAGCGTCG
>WNFY01010462.1_pt1 | contig 16557 bp, 12 predicted proteins | sample 5400091 | NCBI WGS metagenome assembly WNFY01 (sample SAMN13153364, study PRJNA577476) | soil metagenome | isolation source: 60 cm soil or saprolite under grassland replicate 1 | place: USA:California | collected 2016-06-15
AAAACGCTGCGGAACGAAGCGAATCAATTGCTCTGCCTGTGCGTGAGGCGCAGGCTCATCATCTTGTGCGAGACGATTCTGTTGCAGTTGTGCCCGTAACGCATCAGAGAGCCCCTCAATGATGCGCCAGGACGGAGAAACTTCTTCCCCTTGTGGCGTGAACCATTCTTTGCCCCGCCTTCGCGTACGCTTTCCCCGTTTGATCTGGACGCGCGTCTCCCGTAGCAGGTGTGCCACCTCATCTGCATCACAGAACTGCACATCCTCCTGTTCTTCCAGAAACTGCTGTCCCTCCTTCGCTGTTTGTGCCAGCACGTACCGCTTGAGAGCGATCTGCTGTGCGAGAGGAAGTTGCTCAAGGGAGGAATAGGCTGTCAGTGTCGAATCGACGGTGGCAACGGCGACTAGAAACCAGCCATCGAGAGCAAACGATACCTCCTGTTCTTCGTGGGCAGAACGAGCAAGTATGGCTCCCAACACGCGCACATCAATGAGCGTCCCCGGAGGGAAACTATGTGCTGTCAAGGTCAGAACCGGAACATCCACCAGTTCCTCAAGATTCATGACCGCCAGATCCGCCGGAAGCCCTGTATCAGCATGATGCAGTCCGGTGACGCGAAGGCATGCATGCTGATGGTCCCAGGTATAGAGGACACAATCACGCTGCGGTTGATGAACGACCACGTTGACTATGAAGGGAGAAGGCTCAATATTCCTGGCATGTCCGGCCTGTTTCCTCATCGCTCTGTTCGCCCTCCTCTCGTCGGTGATTAGTGAACGCCAGGATTGCCTGCGCACAACTGGGCTGCACGTCGCCAGGCCGTCATCTCTTCACCGCGTGGCTCTGCACTGGCGCGGTAATCATGTTTGCGAATCAACTCCTTGACCTCATCGAGGGTGCGTTGGAGACAGGCGCGTTGGCAGGCAACGAGTGCAGCGTGGAGAGATGCCTTCTCCCGAAGAGATTGCGTGGTCTGGAAGAAATGGAGGCGACAGAGCCCCGTCGATTGGCGCAGCAGGCTTTGCATCTCTTGGGACGGGAGGAGTTCGACCAGTCGCCCAATAACTCGTTGTTCAGCGTTGGTGCGCGTTCGACAGAGAGGGCAGCCTGCAAAAAGAGGTGCCGTGTTCTCTCTGCCGGGTGATCCCAACTGAAACCAGCGTTTCACTTTCAGTATCCAGTTCTCCTCCAATGCTCGCGGAGAATGAGTCGCCTGTTTCTGTTCGTCGCTCATGGTCTCCAGCAGATCAGTGAGCACCTCGCGATAGATCACAGCAAGCTGGAAGGCGTTGTTGCGTTGAGCCAGTTGCCAGGTATGTAAAGGGCAGAAGCCTCGTGTACGCATGACTTCTTTGCGGTGTTCGGCATCGGTAAATCCTTCATATTGCCAGGTATCCATGGCCCGGTCCATATTTTCGAGCACGACGGTGCAGACAGGGCATCCCTCGCGCTTACATGCTGCATGAAGATCATTTGCATCACGTGAATGCATCGTCGTGTCACGATCGTTTGACATCGTTCTCCCGTAATCCGTTTCTAAGCATGGTACTTCTTCTGCACGGTAAAAGGAAGGATGGGGGAAGCAAAGCAGAAAAAAAACTTCTACCGCTGACCGCACCGCAATCCAGGTGCCATGAACCAGCATGTAGAAGCTATTAGCCCTCCTAATGGGCGTTACGCGAGCTTCATCGCGAAGACTAGTTCTTACTCAGAGTATAGGAGATCAGTGGCGCTTCGTCAAGAGTCGCCCTGGTCAAGAGAGAAAAGCCCTTGACAGGCGATTGCTCGTTTCGGTATAGTCTCAGTAAGAGAATTTCTTGCGATGAGGCTCGCACCTCGCCCATTATGGGCTAATAGCTTCTACACCACTCCAGCATCAAAGGTCGGAGTGTCTGTAGAAGTTTTTTTATGCCTTGATTGCACATCTCTTTCTGGGCGTTGTCTCTCTTGAGTCATGAGAAAGGGTGTTATGAAAGCATCATCTCTGAAGGCCAGAGCGCTCAAGTTCGTCCTGCTCATCGGCGTGATGAGCTTTTTCGCGGACTTCACCTATGAGGGGTCGCGCAGTATCATCGGGCCGTATCTGGCGCTCCTGGGAGCCGGCGCGGCAGCCATTGGCATCGTCACCGGGCTTGGAGAACTGCTTGGCTATGGTCTGCGCCTGGTTTCGGGGCGTCTGAGCGACCGGACTGGTCAGTTCTGGCCGATCACTATCCTGGGGTATATTGTCCAGATGGCCTCGGTGCCGCTGCTCGCATTGGCCGGAAGCTGGCAGGTGGCAGCGTTGCTCATTATCCTGGAGCGCGTTGGCAAGGCAACGCGCAATCCTCCCCGCGATGTGATGCTCTCGCATGCCGCTAAGGAAATGGGCTATGGATGGGCCTTTGGGATGCACGAGGCGTTGGATCAGTTCGGTGCGCTGTTCGGTCCGCTGGTTGTCGCCGCCGTCCTGGCTGTTCGCGGTGAGTACAAGATTGCCTTTGTCGCGCTTCTCGTGCCCGCTGTGATGACTCTGAGCATCCTGGTGGTAGCACGACTGCTCTACCCGCGTCCCGAAGAGTTGGAGGCGAACCCTCCGAATGTACAGGCGAGAGGGCTTCCACCTCTCTTCTGGATCTATCTCGCAGGGGCAGTCCTTGTCGCTGCTGGCTTTGCGGACTTTCCACTCATCGCTTACCACTTCACACGAACCTCGACCGTCTCGGGTGCCTGGGTTCCGATCTTCTACTCGATTGCCATGGGAGTGAGTGGAGTTGGGTCGCTCATCTTCGGACGCCTCTTTGATCGAGTCGGGATCGTCGTCTTGATCCCCTTAACGCTTCTCTCTGCCCTGTTTGCCCCCCTGGTCTTCCTGGGAGGCTTCTGGGTAGCGCTCATCGGGATTGCGCTCTGGGGTCTGGGAATGGGCGTTCATGAGTCGATCGTCCCGGCTGCGGTGGGACAAATGGTACCGTTGCAAAGACGCGCTTCCGCCTATGGCCTTTTTACCGCAGGCTATGGCGTGTTCTGGTTCCTGGGCAGCGCGCTGATTGGCATCTTGTATGGAGTGTCACTCCCACTGCTGATTGCGTTCTCCGTTGTGGCCGAACTCGCTGCTATTCCACTGTTCATTGTCGTCAGTCGCCGGTTCCGTTCGGCAACTCCTGCAGGTTGATCGCTGACCGTGGGACAACCTATCTCCCTGGCCTCGTCATAAGTGTTGCTCTCGCTGCGCACGACGAGGCAGTTGCGAGGCAGTTCTCGTTGTTTTTCCGGTCATGTGTAGGATCACGTACGGTATCCATGCCGCAATAAGAACTCTGGAAGGGTACTGTACTAAATTTTCCTCTCGGCGGCAGGATTGAAGCGGTAGAGACGGGCGGGCCGATGGGTTCCCTCCATCTTTTTGCCTCCTGTTTCTTCCAGTATCCCGGTGGCAAGAATTCTTTTGCGAAAGTTCCGTTTATCGAGCCGTCGGCGGAGAATGATTTCATAGACGTGCTGCAGGTCACGCAAGGTGAACTGCTCTGGCAACAGGTTGAATGCGATTGTCGTGTAATCGAGCTTCCCACGTAAGCGATCGAGCGTGTAATGCAGGATCTTCTCATGATCGAAAGCGAGTGACGGCAGTTCATAGACTGAGAACCAGCCGACGTCAGCAGCATCATCTGCCGCTTTCACCTGCAATCGCTCAGAAGCAAGCAGGGCAAAGTAGACGACGGTAATCACACGCGTGCGCGGGTCGCGTCCGGGATCACCAAAGGTGTACAACTGCTCCAGGTAGACGTCTTGTAACCCTGTCTCTTCTTGCAGTTCCCGCTTTGCAGCAGTTTCCAATGACTCATCGATATTCACGAAGCCTCCTGGGATCGCCCACGTTCCTTCAAAGGGCCAGGACCGACGCTGAATAAGCAACACCTGGAGATCGCGTTGGCGTATGCTCATCATAACCACATCAACGGTTACCGATGCCTGATTGTGCTTGCTTGCATCGTACTGATGGATTTCTTGTAGTTGCTCCATGTATTCACCGCCCTGTTGACGCTCATGAGGACTCTTCGACACAATTCGCTGTATGGAAGAGAGGGAACGATTCTACTGCTGTGTCATGACATATGGTGGAGAAAGAGGTATGTAGCTTCATCACTCATCCTTCCTGCTCCTGGTAATCGGATGGTAGAAGCTATCAGCACGAAGCATGAGGCGAGCTTCATCGCCGTGAGGCCGTTCCCTATTGGTCTTACAAAGGAAGTATAGAAGGTTTTTGTTCTGATTGCAACCCCTTTCTCAAGAGACGCTCGTGTAAGGGTATTTCACCAGCAGGTAAACCGGAAAGAAAGATTGAAAGTGAAGCCTTTGCTATGGTATACTACCTATAGTTCTTGTAAAGAAGAGAACGGCGATGGAGTTCGCCTGGCCAATACACGATTGGCGAAACTGCAATGGTTGCTAATGACTCCTGATACTGCCCAGGTCGGCATGGTCAGGAGCATTTTTATGCCTTTTTCCTCCTGCTCCTGGGCAACTCATCATCTATGAGGAGGAGAAGCCCATGAATCTACTTCATAGGTCCTTCAAGAGGAAGACACTCCAGATCACGGCTGCAAGCTGTTCAGAGATCGGACGTGTACGCGAGCAAAATGAGGATACCCTGGCTCTCACAGATCCCTTCCATGAGCAGGCGGCGCAACAGTATGGGTACCTGTACCTCCTCGCCGATGGGGCCGGGGGACATGCTGCTGGTGAAGTGGCAAGCCGTGTTGCCGTGGAAACCATTCTCACGGCCTATTATGATCAGCAGGAGAAGAGCGCCCCGCCCGAACGTTTGCAGCAAGCATTCCGGCTGGCGCATACTCGTATTCGAGAACTCGCCTCACAGCATCAGGAGTACGCGGGGATGGTCACGACCTGTATTGCGGCAGTCATTGAGGACACGCGACTCTGGGTCGCTCATGTTGGTGATAGTCGTGCGTATCTTCTCTCGGCTGGGTCCACTTCTGTGCCAACGATGAGCTGTCTGACGACCGATCATTCCGTAGCGGTCGCAATGGCCATTGCCCGAGGACAGCCTCTTGAGCAGGCTCGACATGTTCCGACTCGCCACATGCTTTATAGGGCTTTAGGTGGAGAGGAAAAGATGGACGCTTGCCCTGATCTCACCGTCCAGCAGATACGAGCCGGTGACAAGGTTATGTTGTGCTGCGATGGTCTCTGGAGTCTGCTGACAGAGGAACAAATGGCACCGATCATCGCCAGGATGCCTCCACAGGAGGCATGTACAACATTAGTTCGACTGGCCAATGAAGCTGGGGGAAATGATAATATCAGTCTGATCGTGCTTTCTTTCTCAGAAAGAGCAGGCTGAGAGCCACCCGGTCTATGCGTCCATCATGTTCTATTCTGCTAGCGGTCACGGAGACCCTGGCCGTTCAGGAGCTGTGTTGATGAATTGTTATCTCTGTCTCGTGGAAACAGGATGTCATTCCCAACCTGCCTTTGCGCTCTGCCAGCGCTGTGGGGCAGGCATGTGTGGAGAGCATCTGAAGGAAGTGCGTTTGTGGCCTGTCGCAGGATTGGCAGGGGACGCTCCCAGGTATAGCCTGGTCTGCCAGCGCTGCTATTTCGCAGCGGTCCCTTCTGCCCGACCATCACAGTTGCCACGAGAGCGACAGCAGAAGCACAGGAGGTCGTCGGGAGGGAGTTGGTGGAAGAGATTCTGGCGGCAATCAGAACCGATCTTGCCAACGGAAAAAGATGCGGTGGCAACAGTTGAACTGTTTTTAAAGCGGCAACGAAACCTATGACGTCTTGCTCTCTTGAAGAAGCAGGGAGTGACAGGTTGTCGAGACAGTGATCTTGTCGCCCAAGAGCAACAGAAGTCTATCAGGAAGCAGGACGGGAAGATGCTTCCTGATACGCTTTATCACTGACTCAGCGAACGATCAGAACGGTACAGGGAGCGTGCCGACTAACCTTCTCCGCTGTTGTCCCCAGAAACGCCGTCCATGCCTCAGAACGTCCGCTATGCCCCATCACCAGCAGATCGAAGCGCCCTTCCCGGGTCACTTCAAGGATTGTGTGAGCAACATGGCCCGCCCTGATCAACGGTTTGAGCTTGACCCCCTTCTTCATCGCCTGTGCAGAAGCGATATCCAGGCACTCCTCATAGTAATGATTCGCAAATGATTTCTCCTCCTCCATCTCGTCAATCGTCGCTGCAAAATGAGGAAGATGCTCTTCAACCCCCAGTGCCCACAGCTCTGCCTGAAAGGTCTCGGCAAGCTGGAGCGCGGCTTCGAACGCTTTTCTTGCCCCCTTTGAGCCATCGTAGGCGACTAAAATCTTCCGGTACATTGCATGTTCCTTTCCCGTCTGGAAAAAGCGGTACGTGAAACAGCTGATGGCTCCTGATCACGCGCGGACGCGAGACCAGGAGCCATCAGCTTGTTTTGCGGTTTTGCCAATGCGCAACAATGGCGTGGCGGACTCCATCGCCACGGCAATTCTTCATTCTCTAGTATAGCATAACAGCTCATCATCTGCCCCTGTTTGAAACACTTCTCTCTGTTGAGATGCAGAACAGGCGGTTGTCCTGGCAAGAAGCTCGTCAGGGCTATTGAAAAGTTGCCTGCGTGGATCCGTAGAGGCAGGCCTTGCGTGTGCCTTGTGGGTGGGAGCAACACCCTTGAGCGACAAGGCATACGCAAGGCATGCCTCTACGGGACGTTTGAGTCGCCCTGGAAGCTCGTTGTGCTTGCTTGACGTTCCCCTCCACGCGTGGTATGTTGAGAAGAGATTATGGTGATGAGGCTCACCTGGTGCGCCGATTGAATCGGCTGATAGCTTCTACTTGAGCAAGAGTACCGCGCGGATGGTACATGCCTGGTAGAAGTTTTTTTCTGCCTACATCCTCCCGTCGCGGCGAACTTCGGGAGAGCGGTATGCCGTTGCGAGCCTGAGTCTATCTTCCCGCAGGTGCAAAAGATCAGGCATGACCGCGAAGTATTTTTTAGTTACCTTGGAGGTTATTATGTCTGACAACATGAGCGCGATCACAACGATCGAAAAAGTGGTTGCACGAGAAATTCTTGATTCGCGTGGGAATCCCACGGTTGAAGTGGAAGTGCTACTTGTCGGAGGCAGTCGTGGCGTTGCTGGAGTTCCCTCAGGAGCATCCACGGGCACACATGAGGCGGTAGAGTTACGAGATGGGGAGAAGGGGAGATATAGTGGAAAAGGTGTGTTGAAGGCTGTCGAGCATGTGAATACCGCCATTAGCGATGCCATCGTTGGCCTTGATGCGACGGACCAGGTGACGATTGACAACGTGATGATTGAACTGGATGGAACCGCAAATAAAGGCCGCCTGGGGGCCAATGCGCTTCTTGGCGTCTCGATCGCTAGAGTCTGAAAAAGGTGTTAAGCAGCAAGAAGCTGAACACCAATGTGGGTGATGAAGGCGGTTTTGCCCCCTCGCTTGGGTCGAACCGGGAGGCACTCGAAGTGATTGTGGCGGCTATTGAGGCAGCGGGCTACAAACCTGGCAGTGAAATTGCTTTGGGGATCGATCCTGCCGCTAGCGAGTTCTACGACAATGGCAAGTATGTGTTAGCCCGCGAGGGTCGCACGCTCACGGCTCGCGAGATGGTTGATCTGTACGAACAATGGATTCACGAATATCCCATTATCTCGCTAGAGGATGGCCTGGCCGAAGATGACTGGGAAGGATGGGCGTTGCTCAATAAGCGGTTGGGGACGCAGATACAGATTATCGGCGACGATCTCTTTGTGACCAATCCCACGCGTCTCAGACGAGGGATTGAGGAACGCTCTGCCAACTCGATTTTGATCAAGCTCAATCAGATTGGCACCGTGACCGAGACGCTGGAGACGATGGCGATTGCCACACGTGCATCCTTTACCAATGTCGTGTCGCATCGTTCAGGGGAAACCGAAGATACGACGATTGCCGATCTCGTGGTGGCGACCAATGCTGGACAGATTAAAACAGGGGCGCCTGCGCGCAGCGAACGTATCGCGAAATATAATCGCTTGCTCAGGATCGAAGACGAACTCGGAGCAAAAACAGCACGCTATGCAGGCTACCATGCGTTCTATAACGTCCCCACACTGTACGCAAAGGGTCAGGCGTAACTGTCCTTGACACTTTTAGTTCCTGTTCTGTATACTGTTCTTGAGAAGAATTGATCATGCGATGAAGCTCGCAAAAAAGCTGCAAGGCTAATAGCTTCTACCCATAGTGCAGAAGTATCGGATGCTTCCTGCTCTGCCTGTGTGGTAGAAGTTTTTTTGTGCGTTGAATGAAATGCAGATCGGCTCATGGAATCGCCTTCTTTTCCCGCCTTTGTATTGAGCCAGAAGGAGGCGATTCCACTCCCTATTAACAGACGATCGAAGAGATAGCCTCCCAAACTGCCTGCCGCAAGCAAAGCAGGAGATGGCCGGAGCCATCGCCCATTATTACAAAGGAGATGATCACGTGGAGCGAGCATTACCAGGCACTGACAATGCTGAGGTCTCCTCTCTACGGCACTACACGCTCACAAAGCAGGAGGTGGCCGCATCGGTCCGTGCCGCGAAGCAACTCTTCCAGGCGCGTGGAGCGCAAGAAGCAGCCGAGCGTTGCCAGGCACTGGTGGTCCAACTTGCCGAAGATCGTTTCAATCTGGCGGTGGTCGGCCAGTTCAAGCGAGGCAAGAGTACACTGATGAATGCAGTGCTCGGGCGAGATCTCTTGCCCACAGGACTCTTGCCCCTGACGTCGGCGATCACCACGCTCTGCTATGGGTCCACCGAGCGCGTGGTGCTTCGCCGCAAGGGGTGGGCGTTGGAACAGGAAGTCCCCCTGGCACATCTGGCGGACTTTATCACCGAACGGGGCAATCCTGGCAACGAGAAGGGGCTCCTTGAAGCGCGCGTGGAGCTGCCGCTGCCGTTCCTGCGGCGGGGCCTGCACTTCATTGACACCCCCGGCATCGGATCGGCGCGCCACGAGAATACCGCGACCACCTACGCGTTTCTGCCACAGATGGCTGCGGTGATCTTCGTGACGAGCGTCGACGCGCCGCTCTCGGAAGCGGAGGAACGCTTCCTTGTCGACATTCGAGGGCAGGTGCGCCAGCTTTTCGTCGTGGTGAACAAGATGGACATGCTTGGCGCCATGGATCGCGAGGAAGTGCTCGGCTACATTCATACACGCATGGAGCAGCTCTTGGGGACAGGAGCTGCTCACCTCTCTCCGCTCTCTGCTCGCGATGGTCTCACTGCTAAGCTGAACCACGACGATGCTGGCATCCATCGCAGTGGGCTCGCATCATTCGAGCAGGCACTCACTGCGTTTCTCGCTGAGGCGCAGGGACGCACCTTTCTCGTGTCCATCCTGGATCGCGCTCTGCATCTGGTAGCTTCGGCAGACCCGACGCTCGCCACAACACCGTCCGACGGCAAAATCGAGCCGCCTGGAAGCGCGTTCGAGCTGCGGCGGACCATGGAGTTCTTGCGTGCATCGCTGCTAGCCGGGGCACCCATGTCCGCGGTGCACAATACGGCAGAGCCGACAGCCGCTGATCCGCGCATCATAGATCAGGCGATTGCTACGGTACGTTCTCCGGCCCGCAGGGCGGGCGGTGGGCAAGCAAACGCGCGCATGCGGACCTGTTCGATCTGTACAGCACAGGGGCAGGCACTTTTTGCGTTCTTCGCGCAGTGGCAATACACGCTTGCCACGGACACCACGGCACGACTCACATTCGCGGCTGAGCATGGCTTGTGCCCCGTGCATACGTGGCAGTTTCAGGAGATGGCCTCGCCGCAGGGGATCAGCGAGGGCTATGCGCCCCTGATCGAAACGCTGGCAGTCGAGCTGTCTCGTCTGATTGAGCACGCGGTCGAGGGTGCGGCTGCGCCTCTCGCGGCCCTCCTCGTGGACACCGCAACGTGTGCAGCGTGCCGCCTCGTGCGCGAGATAGCCGGCGAGCAGGTAGAGCAACTCCTCGCATATCTGGCCACAGCAGAGGGCCGGGCAGACTATGTATCCTCCGCAGGGCTCTGTCTCCCCCATCTGCAGGCGGCACTCGCCCATGTAGAGCACAGCGTCAACGGGACCATCGAACGCAGCATGATCGCCGAGTTCTTGCTGCGTAAGCAGGTGCGACGGCTCGAGAACCTTGCCGACGATCTGCACAGCTACACGCTCAAGCGTGACGCGCTCCGCCGTGGACTCTTGCACCAGGAGGAAGCGGACGCGTGGCGGCGTGCGTTGGTCCAACTGGTTGGCGAGCGCGCTGCGCGCGGTGGTGCTATGATGGCCGACTCAGGAACGGTGTAGTGGCGATATCAGAGGGTGATCTGTACGGCAGCCCACACCTGCTGAGCTGCAACTTCGCCGCACAGCCAGATGAATGAATTTAATTGTCTGTTCCGAATATCCTGTGATACAAATCTTCGCCATAGCTGGTTTGCAATGGTTCTCCTTCGATTAATTTAAACGTTCGTCTTCCGTCGGTTTGCCTCTCAGCCCGCAGGAAAATGGCGTTTTCCATTTTTTTATCATAAAAACCATGCGCAAATTCGTATAAATGCGTCACGAAGAACACCTTGATGTGCTTTTCCAATAACGCGTTCATTATCTGCCATGCTATCTCCGAGCCTTCTCTTTCGTTTGTCGCGGCAAATGATTCATTAAACAGCACCATGGAATTTGACGTCATATTGTCTACGATATCGCTCATTCTGCTGAGTTCTTCATCAAGTTTGCCGCTTTTCATGGTAGCATCTTCTTTCCGCTTGTAGTGCGTGAAAAGGCCCTCGCAGACATTGGCGCAGAAAGACTCAGCCGGTACAAACATGCCACATTGCATCATCAATTGAGCTAAACCTATGCTTCGCAAGAAAGTCGATTTGCCGCCCTGATTGGCGCCTGTGATGATGACGAGATCTTTCCTGTCAGCATTCACATCGTTGCCCACAATGCTTTGTTCCATGGTTAAAGCCAGACAGACATCGTATAATCCTTTAAAAGAATGTCTGCGTTCGCCGGGAGCCACAGGCAGGGGAAAAGATACTGGCTCCCCCTTTTGGGCGAGTTGCCCATGTACATTCAAACAACCAACGTAAAAGGCCAATTCGGTCCGCAACATGGTAAAAAAACTGAGAATATGATCGGTGGACTGCGCGAGCGCATTGGCAACAAGGTTGATCCCCCTGTCTTTTAATTCCGACAGGGTCTGGGCGCCGCTTTCATCGCGATCACTGATAGAAAAGCTGTAAGCGGGCGGTTTTTCGGTAAAGATCCGCTCTACCCAACTCTGTTTCTTGTCTGGTGGTTTACGAAGGATGTAATTGGTACCTTTATTGCCTTTTCCCAGTTCAGCGCTGATCAGAACTCCGTCGCGGAATTGCAGTTCCCTGAGATGATTTTGGACGCTGGCGAAATATTCATCACCAAGTTCTTTGTTGAGCATTGCGAAAAACGCTGTAAAGCCCTCTGACTCAAATGTGTCGGCATGTTCATCGGCAATATGCTTTAGTTTTTTCAGCATGCCCACAAACATCTGCAACACTTCAATCGATCTGCGCAGTAGCGTGTCAGGATATTTGCTCAAAAAGCCAAGATACTGCTTTTTCTCGCTTTCAATTGATTCTACCGCGATAGTGTAGATATGCCTGACAATGGAAGCATTTTTCAGGCAATCCTGAAGAATATTTTGGCGATAGCGTATGGTGTCCAGATCATTATGTAAACCGAACAAAACCGCTTTCTTTGCCACTTCAAGTAAAAATTTGTCACCGAGCGCCATGGCGTTGAACAGCGTATCTAGTTCCAGGTCTTGTGTCAGCGCTTGTTCATTCGGCGGTAATTTCCGCTGCAGGTCAAAATCACGATCTTTATACATGAGAAAAGCCTTCATGATTTGAGACGCTCCTTTAAACAATCGTATGTCAGTTGGTACTTTTCGGCAATTGCTAGCGCGTGTGCAAGTCCGTCAGCAGGCCTTCTTACAATTTTATATGTTCGCACTGCCGGATTTGCGGGAACTACCGTGCTGACCATGCTTACAGTTTTCTCGCTGAACGAAGTCAATTCATCTATGAATGTTACCCAAACGCACAGCAAATCCAATTGTATTATTTTTTCCATGATCTTTTTGCTCAAAAATAACGCATCGTCTAATGTGGTGGATGTGAAAATTTCATTCATTATGACAATACTGTTTGATGTGGCCTGGTTAAGAATATTGTAAATTCTGGCCAGGTCATCCTGCAGTTTGCCTCTGAGATCTTTGATGTTTTCTTCCTTTTCAAAATGCGTAAAGAGCCTGTCGAACAGAAAGAGTTGTGCTTCCCTGCCCGGGACGGGACAGCCTATGCTGGCCAAATAATGTAACTGTCCGAAGGTGCGGGCGAAGGTGGTTTTCCCGCCCTGGTTCGGACCAGTTACGACAAATATACGCTCCTTCCCTTTCAGGTAAAAATCATTGCGGACAACGGACGATTTTTCGGTAATGAGTTTATAGGCCAGAGCTAAATCAAACCCTTCATACTCATAAACTTCCTTATATGTATCGGAAATGTGCGGATAACAGAATTTCAATCCCGCGCGTTTGATTATCGCGATATACTCCAGATAGGCGACGTAAAATTGTATTTCCCGGTCAAAGATGGCTAGCGTTTCATCCAGATACTTCCCGTTTTTCGCGCAGTAATCATCAAGATGTAAAAATATGTCGGGATACAATCTGGCTACCAAAGCCAGTATTTGCGCTTCAACATGGTCCATATCAGGCCAGTTTCGAAATTTCACCCTGTAATCTTTTACTGCCCCCTGTTTGAATTTCGCGAATGTTTCCTCAACATCCGCGCTGTAATCAATTTCAGATTCATATTTGCGAACCTTGATACTGTTCCCCTTGATGAGCAGGCAATATTTTACTGCGGACAAATCGGCTTGAAGCCTTTTCGTTTCCGCCAGAAGCGATGTAAAACGGCCGGAATTGGCATAGTCCGTCAAATATGCGCGGAAGGCCAAAAAGCCGCGCGATTGTACATCTACAAGGGATACATCATGTACCAGGCAAAGAACGGCGTCGCAATACATTTCCACCGCATCCACAAACCATCTTTCCTTCTGGTATTTGTAATAAAGCTTCTCTGCCTGGGCAAGATGTTCGCGCATTACGCGCATTTTTCGCGCAAATGATTGTATATGCTCAAACAGAAATTTATCTTCAAGATCTCGCATTATTTCATGACGATACGTGATCGCGTCGATATCGTTCAAGGAAGTGTAAAAAAATGGTTTTAAATTATATTCCTGCCTACCGGCTGTGATGGCGTCTATAATCTGATCAAGATTTAAATCAACAAAAAAGACGGGCGCTTCAAGTGTTTCTTTTTTTATGCTATCTTCAGTTCTTTCAAAGAGTATGCTGTGGAAAGTCATGGGAACAACACCTCCTGGGCCATGACACAGACGCACAGCAGCAACTCTACCGCCACAAATGCCCGCGTGGTAGGAGTTATCAGCCCCGCCCGAACGTTTATCATCGGAACTCTCTCCCCTCGACCAGCAAGTGCTGCTACAGCAAAACTTACTGACATAAAAAATCTCCCCTCTGGAAGCGACGCGCATAAAAAAGCTGACAGACCCTACGTTTTTCTCGTAGAAGCCATCAGCCGTCATCAGCGGTTCGGATTTTTCCAAAGGGGAGCTTCATCCCTTTAAAATAGGATAACACTTTTTTATGTAGCTTGCAATAATGACAGGGCTTTTCGAAAGGTATCGCCCCTCGCGCCTTCTGCGAGCGCCGCAAGCGGACCGATGTGAGTAAGAATGCAACTTTCAAAAAGCCCTGCATACGAACAGGGCGATTGAAAAGTCCCGTAGTGGCAGGCCTTGCGTGTGCCGGGTGGCGGGAAGGAACACCGTTGAGCGAAAGAGAATCCTCCCGAGCCACCCGGCACACGCAAGGCCTGCCACTACGGGTCAACGTGGGCGACTTTTCAATCGCCCTGTGCATACGAATTGTTCGGCTTGACAGAGAGTGGTTGAGGCAGGTATAATCCGTTACAAGTAGATACTGACAGGAGTCAGTATTTTATGGCGATGAGGCTCGCCTAACGCGCTACGCGCTAATGGCCTCTACCACCGAAGAGCAGGAATGGCCCGGCTGGTAGAGGCTTTTGTATGCTTTTTCGGCATCATTTGCCGATTTGAGATGTGTCCTTCCCTTTCATCAGGACCTATCTCCAGACCTCTCCCCACCGGGCTGGCTGCTCGCACGTAGCGGTTTGTCCCGTAGATGTTTGTCTTCAAGAGAGGTCGACATGGTGCAATTAGCCATTCTCCAGGTGTTGCAGATCGCGACTGTCCTTTGCTGCGCCCCGCTCCTTCGTGGCATTATCAATCGGCTGAAAGCAATCGTGCAGTCCAGGCGAGGGCCGAGCGTCTGGCAACCTTACCGCGACCTGTGGAAGTTGCTGCGGAAGGGACGTGTCGTTTCTGAACACGCATCCTGGGTCTTCCACGTGGCACCCATCTTCAGCTTCATCACTCCATTGATCGTTGCCATGCTCATCCCGGTTCTGACGGCCTACCCGCTCCCCTACGCCTTTATGGGTGATATGCTGGCAGGCGGCTTTATTCTTTCTTTGGGGGGCTTTTTTACTTCGTTGGCTGCTATGGACACAGCTAGCGCGTTCGGCGGCATGGGCAGCAGCCGCGCGCGCGTTGTTTCCTTCCTGGCGGAACCGGTCGTGATACTTGTACTCTTCGGCGTCACGCTGATCGCGCAGGCCACAATCCCTTTCGTCGTGAATCAGACGCTCATCTCGGCGGCCTACCTGTATAATCCTGCACATTGGCTGCTGGCCGCTGCGCTCTTTATGGTCATCCTGGCAGAGAGTGGCCGCATTCCCGTAGACAATCCTGCCAGTACCTTCGAGCTTTCCATGATCGAAGCCTCACGCACATTGGAATACTCCGGCCAGGAATTGGCGCTGATGGAATGGGGAGGGGCTATGCGCTTCTTCGTGCTGCTCACCATTCTGCTCAATGTGTTAACCGCTCCCTGGGGACTCGCGCCTGATGGCTGTCTCTTGTTTCTTTTTACCTGACACATGCAAGCTAACATGATTTCACCATAGTCTGACGGCATGTAGTGCTCGGAATAAGGAGTTACCAGGCCTATGCATCCTTTTGATTCAATCGCACTGGCTGCGCTGTCGGTTGGCACACCAGCCGCTGTTGCTGTGCAGATTCTGCAGATACTCGGCGCATTGCTCTTGTTAACAACTTTTGCCATGGTGGCGACGCGGCTGCTCTCGGGAGCTATCGGTGCCTACGCGGTGCAATCGCTCGTGCTGGGATTGGTGGCGGCCGTGGTAGCATACTTCACCGGCAGCAACGATCTCTATATTGTTGCTGTGCTGACCATCATCGTAAAATGCGGGGCCATCGTCTGGATTCTACGCAACGTGACCAACCAACTCCACGTGCAACGCGAGGTGCGTCTCTATCTGAATATCCCCGCTTCACTACTGGTGTGCGTCCTGCTCACGCTGCTGGCCTTTTTCGTTTCACCGGCGGTTGTAGCTCCAGGCACGTTCTTAAACGAACCGCCCCTGGCCATCTCTATCGCCATGGTGTTGATCGGGCTATTCATCCTGAGCAGCCGCCGACACGCGGTCACTCAGGTCATCGGATTACTCGCGATCGAGAACGGGTTGTTTTCGGGCGCGATCGCGATCGCATACGGTATGCCGCTGATTGTGGAGTTCGGTATTCTCTTTGACATCCTGATCGCAGTGATTGTCATGAGCTTGCTGGTGACGCTCATCCACCGCGAGCTTATTAGCGCCGATACTGCCGACCTGCGGCGACTGAAAGGATAAGCGTGTATGCTGCTGACTATTTTGTTGCTTCTACCGCTACTGGCAGGTGGCATCTGCTTGATTGCGCCGGCGCGCCCCTGGCTGGAAGCGACAACCATCCTCAGCGCCGCCGCCGTACTGGTGCTCGCGGGCATCGCGACGCAGCAGGTCATGCTCTCTGGACACATCAGTGGGCTTGCCAACTGGCTCTACGCCGATGCCCTCAGCAGCATCACCGTGCTGGTGATCGCTATTGTCAGTTTCACGACCGCCCTCTACTCCATAGGGTATCTGCGCGAAGACATGCGCGAGCAGGATGTGACGCAGGGGGAGGGATTGCGACACCTGAAGCGGTACTATGTGCTTTTCAACCTCTTTGTCTTCAGCATGCTGGTCGTCCCGGTCAGCAACAGCCTGGGCGTGCTGTGGATTGCCATCGAGGGAACCACCCTGGCCTCACTGTTCCTGGTGAGTTTCTACGGAACGGGCGAGGCACTGGAGGCGGCCTGGAAATACGTCATCGTAGGCTCAGTAGGGATCGCCCTTGCCCTTTTTGGCACGATCCTCGCCTACTATTCGGCTGTGCAGATACTGGGTACCAGCTACGACCTGAACTGGTCAGTGCTGGCTCCGGTAGCAGCGCGCCTCAATCCGAACATTATGCGCCTGGCCTTGCTCTTCATTGT
>WNFY01002764.1_pt1 | contig 16545 bp, 13 predicted proteins | sample 5400091 | NCBI WGS metagenome assembly WNFY01 (sample SAMN13153364, study PRJNA577476) | soil metagenome | isolation source: 60 cm soil or saprolite under grassland replicate 1 | place: USA:California | collected 2016-06-15
CCCCCCGAAAAACATAATTTCAGTGGCCAAAAAGAGCCACATGCCCAGCGATGAAGCCTGTCTTTGCTGTTCCTCGTCGGCGAAGTGGTGGCGCAACTCCGGCCCGTGGACATGTTCGACCGCGACGTCGCTATTGCTCAACGGTAACCTCCTCGGGCGCCGGAATGTTTGCGTAGTCGTAGGCTTCCCAGGTCACATGGGGAGTCTCGTCAAAGTTAAACGTAGTGGGCGGAGACTGTGTCATCCACTCCAGGCCGGAGGCGGCCCACGGATTGGCGTCGGCAATCTTGCCGTAGCGCATCGACCACAAGAAATAAATCATAGGCAGCAAATAGCCGACGCCGAGGATGGTGGCGCCCGCGGTGGAAAGCACGTTCAAGACCTGGAACTCAGGCGAATGCGAGTAGTCCCAATAGCGGCGCGGCATCCCCATGTAACCGAGAACGAACTGCGGGAAGAACGTGAGATTGAAGCCGATGAACACGATCAGCGCCGCCAACCGTCCCCAGCCCTCGGGATATAACCGGCCGGAAATCTTTGGCCACCAGAAATGGATTCCCGCCATGTAGCCCATCACCGCGCCTCCCACCATGATGTAGTGGAAGTGCGCGATCACGAAATAGGTATCGGTCACATGGACATCGATGCCCAGAGCCGACAGGAACAGACCGGTAAGCCCGCCCATGGTAAACAGTCCAATGAAGCCGAAGGCGTACAACATGGGCGTGGAAAACGCGATCGAGCCTTTGTACATAGTTGCGGTCCAGTTGAAGACCTTGATCGCCGAGGGTACGGCCACCATATAGCTAAGCAGCGAAAAGATGAGCGCCGCCTGCAAGGAAATCCCGGCCGTAAACATGTGGTGCGCCCACACCAGGAATCCGAACACCGCAATGGCGATGCTGGACATGGCGATGAAGGAGTAACCGAAGATGCGTTTGCGCGCGAAGCAGGCAATCACCTCGCTCACCACGCCCATGGAGGGCAGAATCATGATGTAGACCGCGGGGTGGGAGTAGAACCAGAACAAATGCTGAAAAAGCAATGGGTCGCCACCCAGGCGTGGATCGAAAATTCCCAGATGCAGCACCCGTTCCACCACTACCAGCACCAGGGTCACGGCAATCACCGGTGTCCCCAGCAACTGGATGATGCTGGTCGCGTAGTGCGCCCAGATAAACAGCGGCAGGCGCATCCAGGTCATGCCCGGCGCGCGCATGCGGTGAATCGTGACTACGAAGTTCAGCCCGGTCAGAATCGACGAAAAACCGCTGATGAAAATCGCGATTCCGGCCTCCGCCACTTTGGTATTGCTGAACGCCGTGCTCAGCGGAGTGTAGAAGGTCCAGCCCGTGTCCACCCCACCGGTCAGGATGCAGTGCACATAGATCACGCCAGCGATGATGTACAGATACCAGCTCAGCAGGTTGATCTTGGGAAATGCCAGGTCTTTGGCGCCGATCATCAGCGGCACAAGAAAGTTCCCCAACACCGCCGGAATCGACGGGATGAGAAAGAAGAAGACCATCACTTGGCCGTGCATGCTGAACAGCTTGTTGTAGGTATCGGCCTGAACCAGGTCGCCTGCGGGCGTGAGCAGTTCCAGGCGGATCAGCAAAGCGAACAATCCACCAATAAAGAAGAAGAACGTAATCGAAATCAGGTAGAGCAAAGCGATCCGCTTGTGGTCGGTTGTCAGCAGCCAAGACTTGATCCCGTACTCATGGTTGAGATAGTTCGGACGTTCGGCAGTAATCGCTGGGGTAGCCATTACGGTTGCACCTTCGGTTCCTCAAGTTGCGAGCCCACTGCGGCGCTGGCGGCTCCGGTCGCGGGCTTGTTCAGGGACTTCACATACGCCACCAGCGCGTTGAGCTGTTCCTCCGTCACCAGGCCCTGAAACGGCGGCATCACCGGCTTGAACCCGCTCACCACTTTGGCGGTTGGAACCAGGATCGATTCGCGGATATAGGCCTCGTCAGCGATCACGCTGCTGCCATCTTCCAGCTGGACTTTCTTGCCAAATAGAGCGGTCAAATCCGGCCCACGCCCCTGGGTATCGAAACGGTGGCAGGTGGAACATCCCAGCTGCTCGAACACGGATTGCCCGGTGGATGCCATAGTTCCCGATGCCGCGCCGCCCCCCAGCCATGCCTCATACTGCGCCGGCTCCATCACCACGACTTGCCCAATCATGCCCGAGTGCTGTGTTCCGCAGTATTCCGCGCAGAACAGGTGATAGGTTCCCGGCTTGGTCGCCCGGAACCACAAAGTGGTATAGCGCCCGGGGAGAACATCCTGCTTGAGGCGGAATGCGGGAACAAAAAAACTGTGGATCACGTCCTGCGAGGTCATCAGCAATTTCACATCCCGGCCCACCGGCACGTGCAGCTGGTTGATCTCACGCACGCCTTCTTCGTGCTGGATCTTCCACATCCACTGCTTGGCCACCACGTAAACCGTGGTCGCATTCCGCGGCGGCGTGCGTTCCTGAAAGTAAACAAACGCCCCCCAGAAGAAAATAAAGAGGAATACAAATAACGGCGCGACCGACCAGGTGATCTCCAGCTTGTGCGAGCCTTCAATCTGCTCGGCCTCGACGCCCGCCCGCCGCCGGAAGCGTATGGCGAACACCAGAATCATGGTGAAGATCGCCGCGCACATGAAGGCGGAGAGCAGCAGCAGAAAGACGTAGAGCGCGTCTACGTTGCCCGCCATCGTCGAGGCCCGCGAGGGCCACAGTGGAAAATTCTCAAGCATAAGACGTTCTTCGGTTATGACTCATCTGCCGCTGCCCACCAGCTTCATGCTTTTCCCTGAACTTGCCGCTTCGGTCCGGCGCGAAACAAAATGAACAGCATTCCTCCCAGGATTACGACCGTGGCCAGGGCCGCCAGCCGTAACACCCGCGCGACCACCGCGCCATATTTTCCCGTGGCCGGATCGTAGTGATAGCAATAGAGCAGCACCTGGTCGACCACATTGCCGATCTGGTTATGCGAGGCCTGCACCAGCCCCAGCCGCAGGTCCTTCGGCGGAAACTCCACTCCGTAGTAGTACTGCGCGATTCTCCCCTGGGGCGTGAGCACCATGATCGCCGTCACGTGCGCAAACTGCCCAGTCTTGGGATCGAATTGATACTGAAACCCCACCGCATTGGTCAGCTTTTCAATATTGGCCTGATCGCCCGTCAGGAAGTGCCATCCCTCAGCGGCGCCGGGGCGACCATAGCGCTTCAAGTATTCCGCTTTCTTGGCGGTTGCCAGCTCGGGAGTCTCCCGCGGATCGAAGCTCACCGTCAGTACATCGAACTCGTTGCCGATGTCGAACTTCAGGATCCTCATCGAACTAGTCAAGCCACTGAGCACTTCGCCACACAACATTGGGCAGCGGAAGTAAACCAGATTCAGGATCAGGGGCCGCTTGCCGAAATAATCTCCCAGATGAACGGTCTTGCCGGTCTCATCGCGGAAAATGAGATCGACGGGGATCTGCCCATTCAACTTCTGCTCGAAGCCCACATTCTGCAGTCCTGGAGGACGCACGTTCGACGGAGGCGAAAGAATGCCGCGGCTCATGGCTTGTCCCCAGACCGTTGCGGACAGCAACAGTGCCGCTACCAGCGCGAGGCTCGATTTTTTGTAGTGACTCAAAATCATCAACCACCTTTTTGCTTACTTCCGGCGACTTTTCTTGGGCGCGCTGGCCTGATCTGATTTGTCCGCCGCGGCCCGCGCCACGTTCACCGGCGAAGCAGGCGCAGTCCCGGTCTGCGGACGTGTCGGCAGTCCACGCTGCGCGATCAACTCCATCGCCCGCTCAATCGGAATACGGACTACCCCGCTTTTCTCATTCACCCACCCGTAGGTCGCAAGCTGCGCATCTTGCGGCCCGCGCAAGTCCTGCAATTCTCCGCGTTCATCTTCCTCGAGGCGCGGCGTAGGGAAGGAATGCTTGATTTGCGCTTCCGTCGGTCTTTTTTCCACCGCCTGCCGCTCCTCGCTGCTCGAAGTGTCCACCGCCAGCGGATTGGGCTGCGCCTGCCGCGTCCGGTCATAGTGACTGAACCCTTTGTACAGACTGGTGACTAACGCATAGGCCACCAGCAGCATGACCACCAACCCCGCGAAAAAGATCAACACGGTTTTCGACCGCAGGTCCTGCTGCTCGTAGTCGGGCTCATGGTGGGATTTGTTACTCATGCGCCGGCTCCAGAACTTCTTTGGCAAACGGATCGTAGGCTGGCACTAGCGGCATAGCCGCCAGATTCCGGCAGAAGTACCACAGCCAAAATCCGCCCATCGCGATAGGCACAACCAGCTCCGCTATGGTGACGCGGAAGGTGTCGGCAAAATTGGGTTCGATGATCCAGAACAGGTCCACCCAGCGCATCAGCAAGACCCAAACCGCGAGCCAAACCAGGCGAGTGATATCCCGCTTCAGGGGCCGGGATAGCAGAAGCACGAAAGGCACCACAAAATGGAAGACAACCAGCACGAGTCCAACTCCGCCCCATCCGCCGTGCAGCCGCTTCATGTACCAGGTGATCTCTTCCGGCAGATTGCCGGCCCAGATGATGAGCCACTGCGAGAAGCTGAAGTAGGCCCACACCATCAGGAACGCCAGCATGAATTTGCCGTGATCATGCACCTGCTCGGGCTTCAACAGCTCCGACATCGGCTTATAACGGAACAGAATTCGCTCCATCACAATCGCGAAGCACAACGCCGACAACAGTTGGCCAATCAGGATCAAGAGACCATAGATTGTCGAAATCCAGCTCGGATCCAGCGACATGACCCAGTCAATGGCGGCGAAGGAAATGGTAAACGCGTAAAGCAGAATGCCCGGCCCGCTCAATGCCTTGAAGCGCCCGGTGTTGTCGCGCGAGTGCGGGCTGTCCTGTTCCCGCGACCATCGAGTCAGGAAAAACGAAATCACGTTCCAGATCAGAAAATACAAGGCCGAGCGGGCGATAAATCCCGGCGAATTCAGATATTTCTGCGTGACCCACTGCAAGTGCGTGTTTTTGGCAATCTCGGCCGGATTCAACCACACATAGAGATTGTGATGACCAAGCCAGACTTCCAACCAGATGGGAATGAATAAGACGGTGACCAGCGAAATGGTACGCATGGCCGCGCCCAGAATGCGCCGGATCACCATGCCCCACGCGCCTTTGGTCAAGTGGCGAAGCATCAGGATGGCCATCGAACCCAGCGACACGCCCAGCCACATCATCACGCCCAGCAAATATGCCTGCATGAATTCGTCATATTTCCAGTAAGCCACCGCTGCTGAAATCGCAGCAAACACGACGCCAATGATCAGCGAGCGCTGCCCGATGGTCTTGACCACCGGTGGCGCCGACAAATCCATATCGTGGGTCTTCGTGGCACTCATCGTTGGTGCTCCACGGGTGCTTCCGGCTTGGTCTCAAGCACCGGCAATGTAGCCCCCGATCCAGATTCTTTGAAATGCGGCCCTTCTGAAGGCACTCTCGCGCCAGCCGCCACATCGGCCTGCGATGCGTTCTGGCTTAACTGCAGCGCGCGGATGTACGCCACGATCCGCCAGCGGTCATCCGCTGGAATCTGCGAGGCATAATCCGGCATCACGCCGAAGCCATTGGTCGCAACATCGAAGAAGTATCCCAGCGGCGCCTTGCGCAGCCGCTCGTCATGAAACGATGGTGGATGCTTCAATCCACGCTGTGGAATCATCCCGTTGCCATCTCCCACCCGCGAGTGGCACGGCGCGCAATAGATGTTGAAGCGCTCGCGTCCGCGCGCCAGGTCTTTTCCGGTGACCTGGAACGGCATGTGGTCACCGGGAGTGTTCCCGATCTTGCCGGTATAGAAATAGATGTCGTCATGCAACTGGCCGCGGGCGACGGTGTCTTCCACGGGAGCCCGCTCCGACCGCAGATCAGCATAAAAATCGCTCTTGGCCAGCGGCTTGAAACGCGGCTGGTCATGCATATCCTGGCGGCACGCGGACAATGCCAGAAGTGCGATAAGCAAAGCCACCATCCCACGCCCCGCGCCGAATTTGCTTGCGACCTTAATCCGGCACCTCCGACAGCGCCTTCGGCCCCAGGCCTTCCAGAAATTCCCGCGTCTTCACGTCGTCATACTTTTTGTCGGAAGAAAACACGATCAAAAAGAAACGGTCTTTGCTGGCAAAGGCAAAACGGGCGACGTTAAACACCGGGTGATACGGCATGGGCAGCCCATTCAAAGCCAGCATGCCAAACACTGCCGCGAGCCCGCCGAACAAAATCGTCATCTCAAAGGTCACAATGATGAACGAGGGCCACGAATGAAACGGCTTTCCCCCGATGTTCAACGGGTAATTGATCACGTTGATCCAATACTGCATCAGATATCCGCTCACTCCGCCGATGATGGCTCCAATCAAAGTCACCAGCGGCACCCGATCATGATGGAACCCAATCGCCTCTGCCAGGCCTTCAATCGGCAGCGGACTATAGGCGTCGATCTTCTGGTACCCCGCCGCATGCGTCTGCTCTGCCGCCTTCACTAAAGCGACCGGCGAATCGAACTCCGCCAGCAATCCATAGGTCCCGGTGCGCTTCATTCCTTCACCTCCGCCTCAGGCAGGAGGGTGCGCATTTCAAAGATCGAAATCATGGGCAGGATGCGGACGAACAGGAACATGGCCGCCAGGAACATGCCGATCGTCCCGATGTAGGTCATCCAGTCCCAGCGCGTCGGATAGTACATGCCCCACGAAGAAGTCAGGAAATCGCGGTGCAGGCTGACCACCACGATCACGAAGCGCTCCAGCCACATCCCAACCAGCACGACGCCGGAAATAATGAACAGCCATACCGGATGGGTGCGGAATTTCTTAATCCACAAAATTTGCGGGATGATGATGTTGCAAATCCACAGCAGCGAATACAGCATCCAATAAGGCCCGTGCAAACGGTTCCAGAAGGTAAACGCATCATAACGATTGCCGCTGTACCAGCCCATAAACCCTTCGATGATGTAGCCGTAAGCCACGATCAGCCCCGTGCCCAGCATGACCTTGGCGGAGTTGTCGAGGTGAGTCTCGGTGATGAATCCTTCCAACCCATAAATTTTGCGGATGGGGATGGCCAGCATCAGCACCATGGCGAAACCGGAATAGATTGCCCCGGCAACGAAGTAGGGAGGAAAAATCGTGGTATGCCATCCCGGCACGATGCCCACGGCAAAGTCGAAGCTCACCACGGTGTGCACCGAAAGCACCAGCGGCGTCGCCAATCCCGCGAGCAGAAGGTACGCGGTCTCATAGCGATGCCAGTGCCGCGCCGAACCCCGCCATCCCAAGGCGAGTATGCCGTAGATAATCTTGAGTGCAGGCTTGTCCGAGCGATCGCGAAGGGTCGCTAAGTCCGGTATGAGCCCCACATACCAGAACAGGGCAGAAATGGTTGCATAGGTAGAAACCGCAAACACGTCCCACACCAGCGGGCTGCGGAACTGCGGCCAGACGTTCATGGTGTTGGGATAAGGAAACAGCCAATAAGCCAGCCATGGACGGCCGGTGTGAACCAGGGGGAAAATTCCGGCGCAGGACACCGCAAACAAAGTCATGGCCTCGGCAAAGCGGTTGATGGAGTTGCGCCACGATTGCCGCAACAACATCAGGATGGCGGAAATCAAAGTGCCGGCGTGGCCAATACCGATCCACCAGACGAAGTTGACGATCGCAAATCCCCATCCGACGGGGACGCTGATGCCCCAGATGCCAACGCCTTTGATAAAGAGATATCCCAGCGCATACAGCAGCATCATGGTGAGCAGAAACGCGATTCCGAAGCCGATGAACCAGCCATTCGAAGTCGGGCGCGTGAGCACGATCGAACTGATCTTGTCCGTGACCGAGCCGAACGTATAGCCCGGGGCAATCACTGGTGCTCGTAGTGGTTGTTCTCTCTGCTCGTCCATAGCTCTTAACTCAAGTCAAGCTTTGTCATCCTGAGCGGAGTAGAAATTTCGCGAAGCGAAAGTTCTACGCAGTCGAAGGACCCCTGCACTTCCAATCCCCTTCGACACCGCTCCAAGGCATTCTCTCCTCGGCTCTCGACAACACCGTGAGAATGCCTTGCTACGCCTTTACCACCGCCGGCCTTTGCGGGGTCCTTCGACTCCGTGAGCGTCTCGCTTCGCGAAACCCTCACTCCGCTCAGGATGACAGTGAGGGTAAATTACCCCTTACCGTCCAACTCCTCATTCGGATTGCGAATCTCCGCCAAATAAGTCGTCCGCGGGCGGGTATTCAAATCTGCCAGCAGACTGTAATTCCGCGCCTGCGCCTTCAGTTTGTTCACCCGGCTATTGGGATCATTAATGTTGCCGAACACAATCGCTTCCGCCGGACAAGACTGCTGGCAAGCAGTCTGCAACTCGCCATCCTGAATCTTTGTGTCCGCGCGCTCGGCGTCAATGCGGTGCTGATTGATCCGCTGCACGCAGTAGGTGCATTTCTCCATCACGCCGCGGCTGCGCACGCTCACATCCGGATTGCGCATCATCTTGTACTGCGGCGTGTCGAAATCCTGGAACAGGAGGAAATTAAACCGCCGCACTTTATAAGGACAATTGTCCGAACAGTAGCGTGTGCCCACGCAACGGTTGTAGACCATGTCGTTCAAGCCTTCGCTGGAATGCATGGTTGCGCCGACCGGACAAACCACCTCACAAGGCGCGTTCTCGCACTGCATGCAAGGCACCGGCTGGAAATAGGCCTTGGGATTGGCGCGGTCTCCCTGGTAGTAGGCATCCACGCGTAGCCAGTGCATGTGGCGACCAAGCGCAGTCTGCTCTTTGCCGACGACGGCGATATTGTTTTCCGATTGGCAGGCAAGAATGCAGTTGTTGCAGCCGACACAAGCGTTCAAATCAATCGCCATGCCCCAGGCGTAAGGCTCTTTCTCGTACGCATAAGGCTGGTAGAGCGTGAGTTCCTTGGGCGGCTCTTCTTCCTTGGCAAAGTTGGGCTCTTTGCGATACTCCTCGATCGAAGTAGTCCGCACCAGCGGGCGCGCGCCCACTGCGGTATCCATAGTCTGGTAGCCCTGCGTGGATGCCAGCTTGTAAGTCTTGCCCGTCGGCGTGATCGTCGCGCCGGTAGCGGTCCATGGAGTCGCGCTATAGCGGAGTTGATAAGCGTCGAACCCCGCGCCAGTGCCTACGCGTCCAGCGCGGCGGCGTCCGTAACCCAGGAACACAGTCAGAGAATTGTCCGGATGGCCCGCCTGCACCCAGATCGCGCCTTCCACTTTTTTGCCGTTCAGCGAAATCTCAACCACGTCTTCAACCTTGAGATTCTTATCCTGCGCCGTCTTGGGACTGATGAGCACCGCGTTGTCCCAGGTCAGCTTGTTCATCGGCTTGGGCAATTCCTGGAGCCAGCCGTTGTTGGCGAAGCGCCCGTCGTGGATGGAAGGGTCGCGGCGGAAGTTGAGCTCGATTCCACCACTCGGTATCGCTACTAAGGTCGAGAGATTCCCAGTCCTTGCCGTTACCTGCTTTGGAGCAAACGCGGTTCCTTCCACCCAGCCATCATTCAGCGACTTTCGCCAGAACATGTCGAAGTCTGAGGAATGCTGTTTCTGCCAATAAGCCTTGACTGTGTCGTGCCCGCTGGTCCCGGACTGCCCAGTCAGCAAGGAAACCACCTCATGCACGCTTTTGCCATCGTAGAGGGGGGCGATCAACGGCTGGACGATGCTGGCGGTACCGTCGTAGGCGCGACCGTCACTCCAGGCTTCCAGATAATGCGCTTCATTTACATGCCACTGGCACAGCTCAGCAGTTTCATCCTGATAAAGTCCATGATGAATGCGGAGCGGAATGTTGGTATTTTTCAGCGCATCCGCAAAACCAAGGTCCGCAGGTGCATCGTATGCCGGATTGTCGCCCAGGATGACCAGCACATCCACTTTGCCGGATCGCATGTCGGCAACCAATTCTTTGAGCGATTCGGTTTGATTGACTGGATTCGCATCTACCGGATCGCTGTAGAAAACCGTATTTCCCACATTGCCGAGAGATTGATTCAGGGCATGGGCAAGTGCATGCACAGCAGGAGGCTGATGGTCGCCCGCAATGACAACACTGGCGCCGTGATGCTTCTCAATCTCCTGGTAGATGAGCGTCAAAACGGCTTGTTGCGCTCCATCCAAACCCGGAACAAGCGAATTCCTCACCAGCAAACTGGGCAAGGCCCGCGCAATGATTTCTACTTTCCCGGCCTGCACCGGCAGCCGATGATCCGCCTTGGCCCCGGTCGCGCTCATTCCGCTCTCCACGACATACAGTCGGCTCATCTCGCCAGCTTCCGGATTGCGGCGCTTGGCGAAGTCGCGAATGTATCTCGTAGAACCCGGAAACCCAGCCGACAAAAAATCCGCATCCAGCGACAGAATCACATCGGCTTTCGAGAAGTCATACCGGCTCTCCACCGGCTGCCCAAAAGCCAGCTTCGCGCCTTCGTACACGTTGTCGCGATTAATCGGCTCATACACATGCCACTTGGCCTCCGGGTACATTGCCAGAAATGCTTTCTGCTGATCGGCCAGCGTCGGCGAAGAGAACGTCCGCGACAGAATCCGGATTCCGGCGCCCTTCAACCCCTTCTGCACATTCAGCGGACCACGCAACGCGTTGACAAAATCTCCCCAAGTCCGCACATCGCCCATATAGGTGATGGTCTGTGAGCGGTCGGGATCATACATCTCAAGAATCGAAGCCTGCGAGAAGATGTCGGTGCCGCCCATGCTGGCCGGATGCCGGTCATTGCCTTCAATCTTGGTCGGCCGGTACATGTGGCTTTCCACCAGCAACGGACTTGCATATCCGCCCAGCGTGAATGCCGTCGCATAGAACATGGGACGGCCGGGGATGGTATCCTCCGGTTGCTTGACGTACGGAACAATCGGCTCCAGTGGCTGCTTGGTGCAAGCCGTCATTCCCGCCAGCGCCATGGATGCGCCCATCAGCTTCAGAAACCCGCGGCGCGAAACTCCATCCAGCCACTCCGAAGCGCCCTTGGGAAATTCGCGGTGCATCATCTCCTGAAACTCCGCGCTTCCTGCGAGCTCTTCGAGCGAGCGCCAGAACTCCGGCCCCTTGGTCTCCGCGATCTGAGCGCGCACAGTGTCGAGGTCCAGCTTGCCCTTCTTGCCGGGGCAAACCTCTTCCTGATGCGGATGCACTCTGCCGTTTTGTTCGTCGTTCTTCATGTTCTTAAACAACTCTCAACTTCTAAAACAAACCTCAAACACCAACCCCATCTTGAGCGCAGTCGAAGGACGCCCTACAACTCAACGCACCTGTTCACTCCAAAAACTTCTACCGGTGGCACGTCGAGCAACTGGTAATGTCCTGCGTCGTCCGCAGGTGATACTTGGCCTTCAATGCCGTCCCCAACGAAATCTGGTCGATGTACTTCTGTCCATCAAACTCCACCGGATTGCTGGCCGTCGGCTGTTGGTATCGCATATTGAACACCTGCTCCCGAGGCCTCAAATTCTTTTCCGGCGCGCGATGGCACTCCAGGCACCATTCCATCTGCAACGACGCGTAGTTATACATCAAAGGCATCCGGTCGACCGGCCCGTGACAAGTATTGCAGCCCACGCCCTTATTGATATGAATGCTGTGATTGAAGTAGACAAAGTCGGGCAGATCATTCACCCGGTTCCAAACTAAAGATTTTCCTGTGCGAAAGCTTTCCCGCACCGGCTCCAGCATAGGAGCACCAGTCCAAATCTGCCGATGGCAGTTCATGCAGGTTGCCGTAGGCGGAATCCCGGCGAAACTCGACGTCTCAACTGAGGTATGACAATACCGGCAATCGATCCCAAGCCCAGCCACATGATGCTGATGGCTGAATGGCGCAGGCTGGGGCCGCGCCACTCCCGCATAAGTAATGTAGGGAGAGCGCTGGATCTCCGCCGCGGCCCAAAAAAGCGCCGCCACCACGAAAATCGCTCCATAAATCGTGGCCCGGGATAATGTGTTCGTACTGCGATGAAAAATCTGCATCGAGAGCTTTCAGGTGCAGCAGCAGAACTTTCCTTCTGGTTTACGGTTAAGCGGCGCCGCGCGCATCCCACAATCTACGCACGACCAGTCTTTTCGAGAAGACTTAAAAGTATATCAGCTTGCGGCGAGAAATGGACCGGTTCATCCGATTCATCCGGAAAAAATCTCAAGAAAACAAATGGGACGGAATTTTCTGGGAGACTCTATGTCCACCGCGGGTGATTAAGAATTCAACACCTTCACCACAGAGACCACAGAGTTAAACAGAGGAGACTTCACAGAGGAAGCCTATCGCAAATTCATTACCATGAGCTTAGGCTCAGTCATTTCTTCGATCGCATAGCGCAACCCTTCCCGTCCCAGTCCGGAGTCTTTCACTCCGCCATACGGCATATGATCAATCCGGAAGGAAGGCACATCGCCGGCGATCACTGCTCCCACTTCCAACTCCTCATAAGCCTGAAACAGTAACTTGGCATCGCGGGCAAACACTCCCGCCTGCAAGCCATATGGAGAACCATTCATCACCCGCAAAGCTTCGTCAAACGTGTCGTAGGCTTCCACCGTCACCACCGGAGCAAAAATCTCCTGGCAGTTGACCTTCATATCCGCGCGAGTTCCCGTCAAAACCGTCGGCTCCACGGTCGAACCATTGCGCTTGCCGCCAACTAGAATCCGCGCCCCGCCGCGGACAGCCTCCTGCACCCAATCGCCGGCCCGGACCGCGTCACTCTCGCGAATCATCGGCCCCAGATCGACAGAATCGTCCAGGGGGTTCCCCAGCTTCAATTTGCTGACGCCGCTCAGCAACAGTTCGGTGAACCTGCCGAACACGGACCTTTCCACCAGGATGCGCTGCACCGAGATGCAAGTCTGTCCGGCATAGGAAAACCCGCCAAGTGCGCAACGCTCCGCAGCGAATTCCAGGTCAGCATCGCTGTGCACAATGACGCCGGCGTTTCCGCCAAGCTCCAAAACGACTTTCTTTTTCCCCGCGCTGTTTTTGATCTGCCAACCAACCGGGGCGCTGCCGGTAAAGCTGATGAGCTTGATGCGCTCGTCACTGACCAGCAGGCCCGCGTCCGCATTCGATAAAGGCAGAACATTAAGCCCGCCATCGGGCCACCCCGCTTGCTGCACCGCCTCCGCCAAAAGCAAGGCAGTCAACGGAGTCTGCGGCGCCGGCTTCAATACCAGCGGACACCCTGCCGCAATTGCGGGCGCGACTTTGTGCGCGACAAGGTTCAGCGGAAAGTTAAAGGGAGTGATTCCAGCCACCGGCCCCAGGGGAAACCGTTTCACGATTCCCCAACGCCCGGCGGTAAATTGCTGCCAATCCAGCGGCAAGTATTCGCCGTAGATCCGAGTACTTTCCTCCGCCGCGACCGCGAAAGTAAAAATCCCGCGCTCAACTTCGGTTCGCGCAGCTTTCAAGGGCTTGCCTGACTCCAGGGCCATGGTCCGGGCAAACTCTTCCTTGCGTGCGGTAATGGTCGCCGCCACTTGGCGTAGAACCCGTTGCCGCTCAAATGCCGGCAGCCGTCGGGTCGTCCCAAAGGCTTTCACCGCAGCCGCAATTGCCGCCTCGGCATGCTCCCGCTGCGCCTGAAAGACTTGCCCCACCACACTGCTGTCATAAGGAGAGTGGATCTCAACCAGATCACCGGCCTCAATGAATTTGCCATCGAGAAAAAAACCTTTGCTAGTCACGGGAGAAGCAGTCATCAAGGCCATGGCGTTGGAACCTCCGCCGGAAGGAACGCTTCATTATAAAACTGTTCCATAAGGAGTGTTGAAACCATAGCTTCCAATCTACTCGCTGCGAAGCGAGCCAACGCCGTTATGCAATTAACAAGGCGCGGAAGCGCCGAGCAGGAATCTGCTACTCTTGGACGGCGGCACAGACGCGGTCAGCGAACAGCAGATTCCCTTCGACTTCGCTCAGGGCAGGCTCTCCTCGTCGCCGCGCTCCTTGTCGACAAATTGTAAAGTTTAAATCCATGCCCTCCGCCGATCCCAAATCCGTCAAAGTGAACCTCACCACTGGCACCGGCATGGACATTGAGTGGGCCGACGGCCACCACTCCCACTATTCCTTCGTCTACCTCAGAGATGCGTGCCCCTGCGCCCTGTGCAACGAAGAACGGGAAAAAGCGGCGCGCAAGCCGGGCGAGTCTCCCAATGCCAAACCAGGAGAGTTGCCCATGTTCAAAGCCGCCGCCAAGCCGCTCTCCGCTGAGGGTGTGGGCAAATACGCCATCAAGTTCAACTGGAATGATGGCCACGACCTGGGGATTTATTCGTGGAAATTTCTAAGGGAGTGGTGCCCGTGCGAAGAGTGCAAATCATCGCGACAATATCAGGTCAAACCCTGATATGGGAACGGACGTTCAAACCATCGGCCTCGCCAAAGAATTCCTCATGGCAAAGCTGCTCGAACAAGCCACGCGCGAAGGCGAATCCATTTCGGACATCGAGAAACGGATGTTCCTATTTTCAGAAACCTCGCAAACCCCGCCTGATTTTGACGCGTCCGATAAATTCGATGCGGAATATGACGCTGACGCCTATGAAACGAAAACCGGCAGGCTACTTAAGCACGCTTACGACGCCGACAAGAAGACGGCGGAAAGAAAGGCCGATTGGAAGAAACATCTGAACGCGTTGGCAGAAGAAGATTTTTACGGACTGGTCATGGTCGACCAAGCTGGCATTCGCTGACTCATAAACCCGCCCAAAGTGAACCGCAGGGATCACGAGAATCCTTGTAAAATCGAATCAGGCCTGGAGCTTTTCACTTATTGTCTTTCCTCTCCCAACTCAATCCGCAGCAGCGCGAGGCCGTCGAAACCACTGACGGCCCGGTGCTGATCCTCGCCGGAGCGGGCAGCGGCAAAACCCGTGTCATCACCTACCGCATCGCCCACCTGATCGAAAGCGTCGGCGCGATGCCCGAATCCATCCTGGCCATGACCTTCACCAACAAGGCGTCTGCGGAAATGGGTGAGCGGGTGGACAAGTTGGTGGGCGGACTTTCGATTGCCAAGCCGGTCATTTCCACGTTCCATTCTTTCTGCGTGCGGGTACTGCGGCGCGATGTCGAAACGCTGCGAATTCCGTCTTCGGTCCCCGGCCAACTGCCGATCGGCCACACCAAGAATTTTGTCATCTATGACGATTCTGACCAGCAATCGGTGGTGAAGGCCATCATGCGCCGCCTGGGTGTGGATGATAAACAGACCACCCCGCGCGCCGTGCTTTCGCACATTTCCTATGCCAAGAACCACATGTTGGATCCGCAGGAGGTTTATCTCAACTCGAACGACCCCACCACCGAGCGCGTGGCCCACATCTACCAGGAATATAAAAAAGAACTGCTCAAGGCTAACGCCTTCGACTTCGACGATCTGCTGCTCGAAACCGTTCGAGTCCTGAAGTCCAGCGCCGAAGTGCGCGAGTACTACAACCGCCGCTATCAATACATTCTGGTGGACGAATACCAGGACACCAACCGCCCGCAATACGAACTCATGCGCATGCTGGCGGGCACGCGCCACAACGTCTGTGCCGTAGGAGACGAGGACCAGTCCATTTATTCGTGGCGCGGCGCCGATATCCGCAACATTCTGGAATTCGAAAAAGATTTTCCCGAGGCGAAGATTGTCCGGCTCGAGCAGAACTACCGCTCGACCCAGACCATTCTCCAGGCAGCGTCGGCGGTGGTTGCGAACAACGTCCGCCGCAAAGGAAAGAATCTGTGGACCGACCGTCAGGGAGGCGGCAAGATCGGGTATTACGAAGCTCCCGACGGAGAAAATGAAGCGCTTTTCGTAGCCGACCGCATCGCCCGCTATCTCCGCGAAGCGGAACCGGACGACGCCCGCGCCGCCGTGCTCTATCGCACCAACTCGCAGTCGCGCCTGTTTGAAGAAGCCATGCGCCGTTATCAGTTGAAGTATCACGTAGTCGGAGGCTTCTCATTCTACGAACGCGCCGAGATCAAGGACTTGATCTCATACCTGAAAGTAATCCACAATCCGGATGACACGATCTCGCTGCTGCGAGTCATTAATACCCCGGTACGCGGCATCGGCAAGACGACAATTGAAACTTTGGAGCATCTCGCACTGGAAGCCGGCCTTTCATTGTGGGGAGCGACCGGAGAAGCCATCCGCCGCCAGCTTCTTCCGCCACGAGCATTGGCTGCGCTGAAGAATTTCCAGCAGCTCATCGAAGATGGGCGCGCCATGTTGTTAGGCGAGTTTACCGAACAGCTGCAACAATCGGCTGGGGAAGCACCACAGGCTGTGTGGGGACAACCGTCCTCGCCTGCCCTGAGCGAAGCCGAAGGGGCTGTCCGGCGGGACGAAGTCCCGCAGCCGAACGAAGACGAGCTTAGCGAGGAAACCGATTTCTCCCCAGAAAACTTCTCATTCGATGTCACCGATGAAATAGCAGGGGAGGGGAACACCAGCGTCCC
>WNFY01008989.1_pt1 | contig 16540 bp, 15 predicted proteins | sample 5400091 | NCBI WGS metagenome assembly WNFY01 (sample SAMN13153364, study PRJNA577476) | soil metagenome | isolation source: 60 cm soil or saprolite under grassland replicate 1 | place: USA:California | collected 2016-06-15
AACCACTGTTACTGGCGCAACTATCACCAACGCACTGCAAGGAACTTTAACAATCATGGTCAGCGCACAGGGCAAGTGGATCTACCAGTTCACACCTGCACAAAAACAGGCGCTGGCGAAGTTGATCGCAGGCAAGAAGAAGGACGAGGCACAGTCCATTCTATTGGTGCAGACCGGCATTGCGCAGGTCACAATAAAGCTATCGGGAGGCGATGGAGCGACGCTGCCGACTGATGCGAGCAAGATTACGATTAACGTGAATAACGCGACGGGGTAGGATTCTGCCACTGGACTGAGCCTTCATCTCCTTAACGTCTGTGTAGCCCCGAATAATAGGGTGACCCCAATAAGAGACGTTGCGCATTCAAACACTTATTTCCCCATGACCGCGAGCCGTGCGCTTCGATTGGTTTTGGGAATCGTAAAGATGGACTTTCCAGGACCATTCAAGAAGACATTGTAGACTTGGCCAGAGTTGATCGTAAAATAAAAAGTGCCAGATATATGATCGGTGCATAACAGGATAACGTATTGGCTTGAAGACAACTGTACCCCGCGTGTTGAGCACCAGAGCTACACTTACAGGCGGCTTCGTAGTCCGTGTGGTTGCGCGGTGAGACATATGCGCGTTAGGACTTGTTGCATGGGCTTCAATGGCAACCATTGTTGCTGTCGATGCAAGTTGTGAATGCCAAGTGGGCACGAAATTCAGGGCCAAAAACAGCATTGCACTGACAGGTAACGAGTCAATTTGTAAAATTAGAGTAAAATGAGAGGCGTTCTCGTTACTGCAAACCTGTTTCTGCATCCTATCTGCAAGTCAGTGGCACCACCATGACCGTTTACGCCTTCGGATAGGAGGAACATAGCTACTTCAACGCAGGTGCGCACAAGGGTGACCTGTACTACTACTCCCTGGGAGGCAGCCTGTTCGGTTCGCTGGATATCAACAACAAGACCACCTTCTACCTGACCGATGCCATGGGCAGTGTGCTGGAAACCTGTAACAACCATTCAAGCGCGAAGCTTGCTCTTAGGCTTTGCGAGCATCTCCCAGTCTAGCAGCCAGGATGAGATAGCCAAATCCTATATAGTAAAAAGCGTCCTGAACTCCGAGCCTGACAGAGCTTCGGTGTTCATCCTCGTGTAGGTGCCACTTTCAAGTAACTCTTGTGCGATCATTCGTACATGCCCGAGCGCTGAACGCATCAGCCCACCAGCAAGACTCGCACGTGCGACACCAAGCTGTGCAAGTTCTGACAGTGATGGCCCCGGAGGACCACTCAGCAATTAAGGTGCGATCAAGTATCCCGATAGGATAGATGCAGTCTGCCCCCGCTTGCAGATACTCATTTGCTCTCTGTACAGTATGCTCGAAGCGACTCTCTGGCTCACCGATTGCCAGTAAAAACACATCGACGCGCGCATTGATCACGAAAGGTACGTCCATCGAAGTCGCTAACTCATGCAATGCTTTGATCAGTTCAACTTGATACGCGATATCTACAAGCGCTTTTTCCTGTTGTTTCAGCGAATCTTCGATATTGATGCCAACAGCACCGGTTGTGATCACTGCTTTGACCGTCTGAAGCACCTCTTCAATGGAATTCCCATAACCTGCCTCGATATCTGCCGTAACAGGACACTCGAATACGCGTGTGATACGTGCTATAGCCTCGATAAGCATCTCCCGACTCATGTGTTGACCATCGCTATAACCCAAGCGGCGGCCACCCCAGAACTGGTTGTGGCGATAGCACGGAATCCAGCTTGCTCTATAATACGCGCGCTAGCTGCATCCCAGACATTTAGCAGCACAAGCAGAGGCGCTTCCTGATGAAACCTCCGAAATTGTACGGCTTTCTCTTTTTGTATACTAGAGTTCATAAGGCAAGGTACAATTATGAAGAAGAGTCCTTGACAGTTTGAACAGTCACACAGTGTCACCCTGAGCACATTCGCTTTGCTCAGTGTAAACTCCGCGAAGGGTCTGGCGCGCTGGGCCGCGAGATGCTTCGCTGCGCTCAGCATGACAGGGTGGGACCTTTCTGTTGATGAGGAACTGTCAAGTTCATTTGAACCATGCCTAAGCGTAATATCCAAAGCAGCGTCAAAACGGCGTTAACAATTTCACACTCGCCTCGTGAAGCGTAGCATCAGGAGTGCGTATCTGAACGCGTATCTGCCAATCACCGGGCATAGCCAGATCTCCAGTCCCGCTAAAATGTCCTTTGCCATCCGGAAGCAGATTCAACGTATTCGTGCCCATATCCATATCCAGCATAGTAGTATAGAGCGAAACACCTATATTTGTGACTGCAGCGCCTGTACTCGTATCTACTGCGCTCACTGTAAAGACGTTCGTTCCAAAGCGATTGGGATTAACGCTCAACGTGACTGTAAACTTTCCATCGGTTGTGCGTACCGATGCACTAAAGGTCTGAGGTTTATTGCCTGTTTGTTGTTGCTGTGCTGCTGCGATGGGTGACAACGTACCGGCAAACACGTTCATCAAGCCAACACAGATTAACACTGCTACACCCAATACAGGTTCCCAGCGCAGCACTTTGCTAAGTAGCAGCGTCTTTTTTGTCAGTCTTCCCTCGCGTAGTTTCACCTGTTGCACTAGTAATTTGGAGGCTCGACCCGGCTCAGCGGTTATCGTTACTGCCTGTTGCCCATTGAGTGTTGAAGTGCGATTTTGCTCTGCTATTTCTTCCCCTGGTTGTGTGGTTTGCAAACGATTTGCGACATAGCTGTACTTCTGATACTCTTTTTTCAAGCGTGGTCGTAGTATTCCAACGTGGATAGAGCTGGTAACCAATAAGCCACCTATCAGCACAATTTTGACGAGAAGCGCTCGCCCATAGGCAGTACTAAGAAACTGCTGCCACGAAGTCAGGTGAAAAGCGGCGCTGAATGGACCTGTTGTAGCCATAATCAGCACACCTGCGACCGCCAACGGAGAAAAGTAAGGAAGTACGGTTACCAATGATCGAGCTTGCTGAGGAATTGGTAAATATCTTAAAACTGGCAGATAGTTGGTTGCAATGTAGATTATGCCGCCTACCCAGAGCGACGCCGCCAACAGGTGCAGCCAATCTAATACAATTGCATAGGATACGATGGTGGGGCTGACTGCTGCCGCGTGACCGGACATCGTGATTGCAATTAACAGGGCTGAAGCAAGGAATAGATTCACAATCGGCAACACAGTCCTGGCGATGCGTGGACGCTGCTGCTGGAAGAGCATATAGAGCGCAGGAATCATTGCTATTAGAATGACAACCTCGCGCATCATCCAGTACATACCAAAGCGCCCACTGGTAGCCAGTCCTGTAAGCAACGTAGGTGAGAGAGCCGAAGCCAGGTCACCTCCTGAAAGATTAAGCGCCTGTCCCAGCAGCACACCTATATTTGCCAGGAAGAGCACAATGAGTGTGGGAAGCGAAAAATAGCGCTCAAAACGCCGTTGTACCTGTTCGTTTATAGTCCTCTCTTCTGTGTGAGCTTCAGTTGAAATGGTGAGTACAAAGTTGATCCAGAGCTGTGCTCCCATCCAGAAAATGGCTCCCAGTTCGACAAGCGTAATCATGAGCAGATTAAAAAGTGTTGAGCCATCTATTTGACCCGTATAAAGACCGGTGAGATTGCCGCCGCCCAGTACATTTGCTCCTGGATTTGAGCCTGATGCGAGCGTAGGAACGGTGCCATCAGCTCGTGCAACGCTGAAAATAAAAGAGCCCCTCAGGATATGGCCGTCTGCAGCAGAGTCGGTGCGCCAGATAACAATGTAAACTGCCGGGGGCAGATTTGGCTGGAGTGTCACATCCATCTCGGTTTGATCAGTAGACGAGACGCGGGCATCACGATTATCAACTCGCTTATTTTCGCCATTCACCACAACAGCAGTACTAAAAGCAGGATTCAAGGCCTCGCTGAACCACATGCGGACCTGTTTAGGGGCAATGCTTAATACAGAATCTTTCGCTGGATCAGAACGCAACAAAATGGCATGTGCGCTTGCTATCGCTGGAAAAAGCAGTGTCAAGAAAAGTGCGAGCAGCACTGCAAACCCCAGAAAACGACGAGTCATAACCCGGTGCAAAATAGATCGCATAGATATGGTCCTATCATTAAAAAAGTGCTTTCCCAGCCTTATTTTCGCTTCTTTATAAATGTGTACGTATAACGTTACACTGCGCAAACTTTCTTCGTGGTTGGAAGTGCAGAGGGCGCAGCCCTTTCTTTGCCAGACAAGTTATGAATTTCTGACATCTTTTTATAGACGCTCATGACTTCTCTAAGCTATAATACACCTGTATGGAGAAGGAAGACAAGTTAGTAGCATTAGAAGCGCTACTTCAAATCACGTTTAATGATCGCTCATTATTACAACGAGCGATTACCCATCATTCCTGTTGCCCAGAAACTGCCATACGAGACTCCTATGACACACTGGAGTTTTTAGGCGATGCCATCCTTGGCGCGCATGTCGTTGAATATATCTTTCGCAACTTCCCAGACGCCTCGGAAGGTGAAATGACTGTCCTCAAGTCCGAGGTTGTTAGCCGCCGTGTCCTCTCCAAAATTGGGCAAGAGATTGGTCTATTCTCCTTTATTCATATCGATATCACTAATATGAAGACCTTTAACGAGCGCTCTCGCGATTCGCTTTGTACCGACGTATTAGAGGCCATAATAGGAGCGATTCATATCGACCAGGGACCGCAAGCGGCTCGTGACTTTGTTGCCCGTACAATACTGCCTATCGTGTCACATGTAAGCAAACAGACACTTGATACGAATCCCAAGGGACGCCTGCAAAAAATTGTCCTGCAGCGCTCAAATTCCCTGCCCCGCTATCGTGTATTGGAGCAGAGTGGACGTAATAATGATCGTATCTTTACAGTCGGCGTATTTGAGCGTGAATTTTTACTCGGCTTAGGAAAAGCCTCAAGTATTAAAGAAGCTGGTCGTTTGGCCGCGCGTGAGGCGCTGGAAATTCTGCAAGAACAGCTAGATTTGTAGGGCACAAGAGAAAACATATGCCAACAAACAAAGCTTTAATAGAGGAGCAATTTAGCTGGTATGAAACCAGCTTGCCCATGATGGAACGCAAAAGGCGTGGTCATTTCTCAACACCCCCTCTATTAGTTGAAAAGATATTAGATGCTTGTGGTTATATTCCTGACAAGGACCTGACACGCGTGCGTGTACTCGACCCCGCATGCGGGAGTGGCAATTTTCTCGCGGGAGCCGCGCAACGCCTTCTCGCCTTTGGCACACGTGCAAATCTATCCCTTGAAGAGTGCGCCTCCCTTATCCAGCGCAATCTGTGGGGTTTTGACCCAGACCCCATCTCATGTTTCCTGGCAGAGATGAAACTACACATAATCAAACATAACAATATCTCCCGCTCTACCACCATTACACCACTACACATTCACCAGGCGGATAGCCTTTCGCTGCCCTGGGAACCATGTATCGATCTATTTATTGCCAATCCTCCATACCTGGCAGCGAAAAATAATGATCTAAGCGGATACCGTTTCGCGCAGCAGCGCGGTCAGGCAGATAGCTACCTGCTTTTTTTGAATCTGGCCCTCCAGGTTGTGCGTCCAGGAGGTTGGATAGGTCTGGTTCTCCCCGATCCACTATTGGTGCGAGCAAATGCTGCAAGAGAACGCGCGCGCTTGTTGGAAGAAGCCACCTTACATCATCTCTGGCACCTTTCGGGTGTGTTTACTGCTGAGGTGGGTGCAGTCGTAATTATTGCGCAGAAATGCCCTCCACGGCGCATACACTCCGTTTCATGGATACGAGGACGATGGCAAGCAAACTCTACCTTTGATTCACAACACACGGTACAACAATCACTATTCAGCCGCCAGCCCGGTGCCGAATTTCGTTATCTTTTAAGCCAGGGGCGTGGAACTGCTCTCGAACAATTGCGAATATGCCTCGAAGAAACTCCTGGAAAAGAGCGCCGAATGGCTCCACTCGGTGAATTTCTCTCAATATCGCGTGGTGAAGAACTTGGCCGAGATAATCATTTCATCCAAAGCACTCCATCCCCTCTCCTTGCAAATTATCCGGTATTGAGAGGAGGGATCGACATTCATCCGTATAGCCTCCCCACGACTAATTGTCATATCGCTCGTCAAGCCATTACAAAACCACTGGAACGTTATCTGTCTCCTAAGCTGCTAGTTGTCAAAAGCACCGATCGCTTACAGGCAGCGCTTGATCTAAGGGGGTATATAGCTTTACAGACTCTCTACTTACTACATCCATATAATCAACATGACAGTCTAGATCAACTGTATTTTTTCCTGGCATTACTTAATTCGCGTCTGCTGCGTGAATATGTTTACGTCTTGCATACTGCATACAAATGGGTACAGCCACAAATCGAGCAGCGTGTCCTGGCCACTTTGCCTGTTCCTATAATCGAACCCGAGCGCCAACAGCCGATAATCAAGCGTGCCAAATCATTAGAGCGTGCTTGCAGCCTCTCAGGCCCCGTTGTAGAATGGAATCAACATATCACTGGTTTGTACGAAGAACAGGAACGTGCTATCTGCGCGCTCTATGATACCGTCTTACCAGGTTTCTTTACTGACAAAGGAGTCATCAGATATGACTGAGACCCGCCCAATTCGTGTTTTGGTCGCCAAACCGGGCCTGGATGGGCATGATCGCGGCGCAAAAGTAATTGCCCGTGCTCTCCGCGATGCTGGCATGGAAGTAATCTATACAGGCATACGTCAAACGCCCGAGATGATCGTCGAGGCGGCCATCCAGGAAGATGTGGATGCCATTTTGATGAGCATTCTCTCTGGAGCGCATATGGCGATCTTCCCCAAAGTGATGGAACTCTTGAAGCAAAATGGAGTGGATGATGTCCTTGTTGCTGCAGGTGGCATTTTACCCGATGAAGACCTACCTGCAATCGAAGAGATGGGCATCAAAGGATGTTTCGGACCAGGCACCTCAACGGATGAAATCATCGAGTTTGTGCGAGCCAACATACAGGTTGACCGCCTGACAGCGGACGTATAGGTGCATCTTGCAGAATATTGCTGAACGTTTGCTCGCTGGAGATCGCCGTGCCCTTGCTCGCATGGTGACGCTCATAGAGAATGAAGCCCCACAGGCGCGCCGTTACCTGGCTGAGTTGCATCAGCATGCTGGTCGTGCTCACATCATTGGGGTGACAGGTGCGCCAGGCGCTGGAAAGAGCACCTTAGTAACACACCTTGTGCGAGAACTCCGTCGACGGAAGCAAAAGATCGGCGTTGTTGCCGTTGATCCTACCAGCCCTTTTACTGGTGGAGCTATTTTGGGTGATCGCATTCGCATGATGGAATTGGCGAGTGATCCCAATGTCTTTATTCGCAGTATGGCAAGCCGGGGTAGTCTGGGTGGCCTCTCCGCTTCGACCCGCGATGTTGTGCGCGCAATGGATGCAGCAGGCTATGATCCTATTATCATTGAGACTATTGGAACAGGACAGGCGGAAGTCGAGGTGATGCGTGCGGCACAGACGGTGCTAGTAGTGAGTGCCCCTGGTATGGGCGACGAAATACAGGCTATCAAGGCTGGTATTCTTGAAATTGCAGATATTTTTGTGGTCAGTAAAGCAGATAAACCTGGGGCAGACCAGACGGTTGCAGAATTGGCAATGTTACTGAGTCTCGATCCCAATCGACGCCTGCACGATAAATCGAAACCCTACTGGCGTATTCCGGTTTTGAAAACTTCTGCCATTAAGGATCAAGGGATTACTCAGTTGGTGGATGCGATAGAGCAACATCGCCAGTACCTTGTGGAAAGTGGCATGCTTGCCAATCGAGCGCAGCGCCAGGTGCGTAGTGAAGTGGAAGCGCTGGTGATACATGCCGTAATAAATGTATTGAAGACCGAGGTGACCGAAGCGGAGTGGCAAAAGATGTTGGAGGATATCACTACAAGAGAGCGCGATCCATATAGCGTCGCAAATGAACTGCAGCAGCGAATTGGCCTGAATAATTCTTAATCATTGCGCTACCACGCCCTTTAATCCATGCTTGGCCCTTTCAAGCTGGACAGCGGAAAGATGGTCTTTCGCTTTTTCAAATAATCTCCTCGCCTCTCCAAAAAGTCTTTCGTGCTGCTCTCCCTCTACTTGTTCGCTCTCTGCTAGCGTCACCTTCCCACATATGAGATACATCAAACCCAGGTAAATATCATCATCTAGCCCTTTCGCTGCTTCCATTGCACGATCGCAATAGCGTTGGGCTTCTTCCAGGCGATTCTCCGCTAAACGCAAGTCTGCCAGTGCTGTAAAATTCACCATCTTCATTGTCTGGCTATTGTCCAACGTTGCGATGGAGAGAGATTCCATGTAATGATCAGTTGCTTCGTGATATTCGCGCAACTGGTAACAAATACGGCCAAGTACGTTATGTATGCGCCCTTCCATAGTGCGCAATCCTCGTTTTTCGTACAGGTCGAGCGCCATGACACCGTACTTATATGCAACTTCAAATTTTCCCAGTTGTCGATTGGCATCACAGAGTCCATAATAGATATCAGGCAGATCCTCGTGATCAGGATCATTTTTGCACAACCGCAATGCCTCTTCATAATGCTGAATGGCCAGGGCAAAAAAACCACTTACGATACAGGTCATACCCAGCGAATAGCTAGCTTTAATGCGTACTTTCGGAAGATTCACACGTCGTTCGCTCAACAATTTGAGGCATTGTGTATAATGCTGAGCCGCTTCCTCAAAGCGATTCAAATTCACAGCGGCGTTGCCAAGACACAGGAGGTAGAAAGCACGGCGTTCGCGTTCGTTATGATTCGCATCATTCCAGTTTTCTTCTATACTTCCAGGAGTATACAAAGGGGACAGCAAACGGAGCGCTTCTGCCCAATGCTCTAATCGAGTGTGACACCATGCAGACAAATAGGCGATTTGACGTTGTTGTTCTGGGTCGTCTGTTTGGATTTCTTCAAGCGTGGCTAAAGCGAGATCATGTTGCCCTTCCTCCATCAAGAGGCGAGAGCGTAAGATCAATAACTCAGTATCAGATTGCCCGTGCATTGTGGTATTACCTCCCTTCGGTAAAAGCCCGACCATTATAGCATATCTTCCTCTTGAAGGATAGAGTAATTATGCTGAAATGAAGAATGGCGTTGTTTTGTAGAGATACATCTATCTCTACAAAACAACGCCATTCTTCATGCATATCTGCTAATCGGTTGCAGGATGCTCCGTTTGAGCAGGCTGTTCCTGCGGTGAACTATTACCATAGATCAGTATGTTTAACTCATTACGAGTATGCGCAATGACACCACGTAAGCGTGCCAGTTTCTCAGGGTCTTGTAACGACATTCTACCGGCAATTGCAAACAAACGAGCTGTTTCTGCAATCTCGCTTTTTAACGCTTGCATTTCCGGCTTCGGACCATGCCCCCCATGCCTGCGCATCCAGGGTGGTCCTGCGAACCCCTCTTGATTTCGCTGTCGCTCGGCAAGAGAAGCGCGCCCTGCTTCGGTAATGCTATAAACCTTTTTCCCCTCGATCTCGTTAGAGGTCACCATGCCTGCCTCTTCAAGCATTTGCAACGTGGGGTAAATTGAGCCAGGACTGGGTGTATAAAAACCGCTGGTTTTTTCTTCCAACGCCTTGATCATTTCATACCCATGCATCGGGCGTTCTTGTAAAAGCTCCAGCAGAGCAAATTTCATGTCACCGCGTCCGAAAAAGCGGCCACCCTCACCTCCAAATCCGAAAGGCCCACCAGGACCAAAGGGGCCGCGACCTCTGCGCATTCCAAAGAAACGAGGGCCCCGCCATGCTTCCTGTAACCACGGAGGTGTCCATTTCTCTCCCCACCTGTTCTGACTGAACGGTCCACGACTGTGATGTCTGCCATGAGAATGAGAGTGGTGCTCTCGGTGGCGCAGCCATGGCGGTGCGCCTGGCTCTTCTCCATAACCTGAATACTGATAGGCAAATCTATTGCCAAACATAGAAGATGCTCCTTTCCGCATTCTTAACGATATATCGCTATCATATTGTTAATTATAACGATATATCGCAAATTGTCAAGAGGTATGAGCTGTTTTTAGCATAAGGCTTGCTTGCGTATAAAAAAAGTCCATGATAGACTATGCCTTGAAACCAGAACTTGTAAATAAAAGGATTTGTATTGTGAGTGATGAACCCGAGATCAGCCACAGGAGAAACAATGTGCCTGGATATCAAAGTACGGGAGATCGTTTTGCAGGACGCCGTGTGGTAACCATTGGTGGAGGTACTGGAACATTTTCCTTACTTTCACATCTTAAAAAATACCAGTTTAATATCAGTGCTATCGTTACAATGTCGGATAGTGGTGGAAGTTCACGTAGATTGATGGATGAATTCCAGCGCCAGTTACCCCTTGGAGATTTGCGTATGTCGTTGGTCGCATTAGCGCGCAATGGCGCTCTCTGGCGCGAAGTATTTATGCATCGCTTTGAACAGACTGAAAACGGTGAAACCGCGCAGCGGATGAGAGGTGTGGGTGGTCATAGTCTGGGTAATCTTATCATCAAAGGACTGCAGGATATTAATAATGGCGATCTCTTGCTCGCTATTGAAGATGCTCAGGAACTCCTTAATACAGCCGGGCGCGTATTGCCTGTAACGCTCGAGCAGACAATGATATGCGCTGACCTGGCAGATGGTAGCACTATTTGTGATGAGACGGAAATCGATACGCGTGGTAAAAAAAATACCGGGGAACTTTCTCCGATAGTGCGTTTGCGACTACAACCTGAAGACGCTCCTGCATGTCACCAAGCCGTACGTGCCATACGGCGAGCAGATACCATAATCATTGGCCCAGGAGATCTGTATACGAGCCTTCTGCCGAACCTGCTCGTTTGCGACATTGCGCGTGCTGTTCGCGAATCAGATGCTGAGAAAGTCTACGTCTGTAATCTGATGACTAAACACGGTGAGACGGATTGCTATAAAGCCTCGGATTTTGTAAACGCGATTCACACTTATTTAGGAGGACGTGTAGATCGCGTGATTGTCAATGATGGCTCTTTCCTACCAGAGGTGTTGGATACTTATGCACAGGAAAAAAGTGAGCCGGTTATAGTAGATCGCGCGCGGCTCACGCATCTTGTTCCGCATGTTTTGATCGAACATCTAAATCTAGAAAACGATAAGCTTGTTCGACATGATCCCGAGCGCCTGGTACAAGCAATTTTTCCTGGCGGTGAGTTTTAAACAGGCAAGAGGTATGACTTATTTCCTCGACTTGCTTTTCTATTGTAGTCCGCGAGCAATTTGTTCGAACTCTTCGCGGGGGAAAGCTCGCATTGTTTGAGTACGAATGCTGCCCTGCGCAATCGTACCGAGAATGAGGCGAGCCGCTGTCTGATCATCGGGAGCTTCTGTAATCACGACATAATCATATTGGCCCAGGACTAAATAGAAACCAACGAGTCTCCCTCCAGCCTCTTTTGCTGCATCGTCGAAAGCTCGTAGACGTTCTGGGGCATTCTTAACTTCTTTGACCCCTTGTTCGGTGAGGTTGACCAGGCTAATATAGGTAGGCATGTAACTTCCTCCCATTGAGTGGTGAGTACCCGCAAGGGCACTGCTATCATGGAGACGCTCTATGGCTACACAGATGGGCATCTAATTTCATACATCATTGTACACGTTCTAAAGATGAGGTACAAGCTGAACAATTGGAATCCTGGCTTTTTTCTTACATGCTTTGTTTCATTTGTGATACCATCTGCTTGATTTCTCTACTTCCTAATATGCCACGTTCCGTAATCACACTCGTCACCAACTTAGAGGGAGTTCTATCAAAATAAAAGTTGCGTACAGCGACTCCTGGAATATCCTGCTCCAGCACCTCAGTTGCCTCTTTCTCCTCCAATTGGTCAAGGTTACCAGTCCAGCTTTGGGGAGAGATTTTCAGCGTCTCACAAAGCACATAAAAGGGGATGTGATGCCCACGAGCAGCCCATGCCAGCAAAGCAGTACCGGCCTTATTCAAAATATCCCCATTAGCCAGGATACTATCGGCTCCCACTACAACTGCATTGCATTCAGGCAGAAAAATATCAGCCTGGGCATCGGTAATCAAGGTGATCAAAGCGCCCACTTTGCTCAATGCCAGTGCGACCTCTCGTCCTTCGTAGCGGGGACGCCCCTCTAACACGATTATCCGCTCGATCTGCGAAAGACAGGCGGTGAGAACATCCAGTACAGTTCCTGAAAGACTATGTGTCATCACTGTTCCATGGAGCTGTGATCTGGCATGGTCTGTTATCCGTTCGATTGCGGTATCGAATTCTGTAAGGAGTTTCGTTGCTTCATCCGCCATACCTTTCAAACTGCTTGAAGCGTTGAGGATGCGCCTGACCGCACCAGCCAACGCTGCCATAGCTGGGCGTGCCTGTGCCAGTTCCTTCCCTGCATGTTGCAACTGTCGTAAGCTTTCCTCCGGTGAGGAGGTTGGCTGAGTTGCGATGTCATAGAGCAATGAAATTGTTTCATGTACCAGCCAGCGAGAGCCATGCTCACGGTCGTTACGGATCATTGCAATACGTTCTTCCAGTGTTGTCATGAGCTTCCTTCCCCAAATTCAAAAGCATTCGATAACAATGTTACGATATCGTAATTATCTTCAATAGTCAGGTTGGTCACTTTACAATCATATCTTACTTTTCATATCACAGACAATTGGATGATCAAGTCTTCCGCCAATAAGCACTTGTAAGGTCTCAAATGGTCGGTTATACTGTATTGGTATGAGCCAATCAGGAGGGAACTATGCGGCAACACTCATCTCACTATCAGCCAAGACCATTATTTACGGCGCAAGTACACACATTGATTGCTTTAGATCGTTCCAGCGGTATGCCATTGTACCGCCAGATATGCCAGCAATTACGCGAAGCTATCCTTTCTGGTGAGTTGTCGGAAGGCACCCGTCTCCCTACAGAACGTGGCCTGGCGAGCGAACTGGGAGTCAATCGCACAACTGTCATGAATGCCTATAATGAACTTGCCAGCGAGGGCTTGATCGAGGGTCATGTAGGACGCGGAACACTGGTAAGGCGCAATCAGTTTGGGTATCTCGAAGATAGTTTTGAGAATGAAACATCCTCGTGGCTCCTTGGTTTACCTGCGGGTGAACGCGAGATTCTGGGTCCCGATGCTCTGATGTTAAGCGAGCTTGCTTCGATGAGCGAACACAAAGAAATCATCTCTCTGGCCCCAGGCAACCCTGCTCCAAACCTGCTTCCTGCTGATATGCTCCGTACTATTTTTGCCGATGGTCTACTCTCTGCTCGCCAGAGTGCCCTTGGGTATTGTCCTGTTGAAGGCTTGCACAGTCTCCGCAAAGCTATTGCAGCATCTATGCGTAAACGTGGCGTAGCTGTTGATGCACAGCATATCTTGATCCTCTCTGGCTCTACACAAGGCATTGGTCTGATTGGCCGCATCTTGCTCAATCCAGGCGACGAAGTAGTCGTTGAAGTGCCGACCTACCTGGGAGCAATTCAGACATTTCGCGCGCTGAACGCTCGCGTAATTGGTGTTCCTACCGATAGTGATGGTATACGCGTTGATCTATTGGAATCAGTTCTGGCGCGCCATCGCCCGCGCTTGATCTACACAATACCGACTTTCCAGAATCCAACAGGAACAGTGATGTCGCAAGATCGTCGTCGTCGTCTGTTGCTTCTGGCAAAACGCTATCAAACACCAATAATGGAGGATGACCCCTATGGGGAAATATATTTTGAGGACAGACAGCCCTCACCCCTCAAGACACTTGATAGCAGTGGTCAGGTAGTATACCTGAGCACATACTCAAAAATATTGGCGCCAGGATTACGTGTAGCCTGGCTTGCAGCACCAGAACCGATGATAGAGCGTCTCTCTCTACATAAGCAGATATTTGATTTGAACACGAATGCTATTGGACAGTGGGCAGTTTCTGAAATTTTACGGCGCAACCTTTTGGATGATCATCTCGCAATGTTACGTCAGCAGTACCGCCTGAAGCGAGATCTAATGCTACAAGCAATCGCTATGTACTGGCCAGGAGAAGTGCGCGTCAATCGACCAGGTGGCGGTTTTCACCTCTGGTGCCGCCTACCCGGAGATATGCGGTCTCGCAGCTTATTACGCGAAGCTGCCAACGAACAGGTAGCCTTTGTTATTGGCGAACCTTTCCATGTTGATGGTGGTGGCCAACAAAACTTCCGGCTCAGTTTCGCCTATCCTGAAATCGATCATATTGAAGAAGGAGTGCGGCGGATAGGCAATGCTATGAAACGTCTGCTCGCACGCCGCACCTCTCGCGAAGACCTGCTCAAACAACATGTAGAGCACCTACCGATAGTGTAGAGACAGGGTGGGAATAATGTCGTACATTCTTTTCATCATGAAGGTATGACAATAACGACAGATCTGGCATTCCCCACTTTTTATACACCTGCAAATTTAAACCTATGCGGCGGGCAATAATGCGCCTGGCCGGGGATAGGGAGGCCTTTAGTCGTTTAGTATCAGCCTTATCATCAGGCCATCTGACAGCATTGATATTAATCTGGCGCATCTCAAACGACTCAGTTAACAGGATGAAATCGTCGACTTGCTCCTTCAAATGATTGATCATTGCCCTCTGCATACGAGGAGGAAGGTCGGTGACCACGTGAGCTGTGAGTTCCATCAAGTCATCCATCACTTCCTCTTTTCCAAATTCAACAGCCGGATCTGCCAGTCCCTCGCTCTCACTCAGCAGTACGTTACCCATATAAAGTTCTCCATCTTCATCAGTTGGTAAGGGCAAAGGAGCTTTCCGTTTGCGTCCAAGGTCATTGAACTCGTTGTTGACAATGGTTCGAATGTACGCTTTGTGATGTTCAATCTCCTTAGCCTCGAGCGCCTTCCAGAATTTAATACGCACTCGTTGGACGATCTCATCGATCTCCAGGTCCAACACCTCTGGACGAGCAATATTGGAACTACGGCGAGCCATTTTCTGAACTAGGGTGACAATGTAAGCATCGAACCGCGCTAAGATTTCCTCAATATCAGGATCACTATCTTCTTCAGACACACCACGTAAATGTACTGGTTTCATGGTTGCGCCTCCTTGTGGTCCTATATTTATCGTTGTTTACGATAAATATTTACGGTAATGATTATATAACATATAAATTGATACAAATACAAGGGTTTTTTGTTCTTATTTTTAGGAAATCACCGAGATGCCTTTCCTAAATAATTCAGAACCGGAATTAAATGTAAACTGGTGACTAAGTGAAACCTCCGTACGTAGTATATTTATGATGACGAACATCGTGAAAAATTATCAAAAATATTTACGGCTAATGTGAGGTATGTTCTTTAAGAAAAGAAAATGAAGCACGAAAATAGCCCCTTGACGACGTTCTATATTACAGTGTATTCTACACATTAGGGTTGTAATCGTAGAAGTGTTATTATTCCTGGCTCAGAGGATAATAATTGTGGCTGATAGACATCCACACACTGATCTCACACCGTGGAAACCTGCTCCGACCCAGATTCCTGCAGAGTGGATGAAACTGGCCGCGACACTCGCGCAAGAGGTAAGAGGCTCGCAACGCGCCTATGTCATGAAAGTCAAATATGATGCCCAGCGAGTGGGTGATATGCTCCACTTGTGGGGGTTGCCCTGGCAAGTTGTAATAGCAGGGTATCTCTGGGAGTATGATAAAGAAGCAATCCTCCAGGCAAATCTGGAGTATGTAGACGAAGTACTCAGTCATATTACTGAAGCAAACTTATACGCCAAATATATAGAAGATGAGAATTTGCCCCCTTTGTTGACACCACCTTATCGCGACCTGGGGGGCTTACTTATTGCTATTGCCATTTATTATCAATCATTGAAGATACTTCAAGAGCAGAGCAATGAGAAGACCTACACAGGAACGATACAGTCTCAGATCGAGAGTGTTGGACGTACCATGCTAAACATAGCCAAAAGCCTGGGTATGTGGCATTTCAAACGTGATATCGAAGACCTGTTAGAGCAACTGCGAAGCCCCCGCAAATTTGTAGAGTTAAAAAAAGAGCGCGTGCATATCCTGAAACAAGATGCTCTGATGCTGGAAGGAATTCGCCAGAGCCTGGTAGCTTCCTACCAGGAGGCTACTAACCAACCCATTACAGTTGTCTGTACACCATGTGGTGTTGCCGGACTGAAGCGGCGATTGCAGGATGCACATGCTACATCAGTAGTGCCAAAATCGCAGCTTACTGGATTCGATCTAGTGACATTTGACGTCATTGTTCCCTCAGTACAGGACTGTTATGCAGCCTTTGGAATACTAAGTCAGCTAGGACATATAGAGGACCGTGTCATAGAGCAGATTGCGAACCCTAAACCTAATGGAAATAGTCATATTGCCCTAGGGCTAATTTTAAAACCGCAAGGTCGATACACACAATCCTTAAAATGGTCAGAG
>WNFY01008940.1_pt1 | contig 16532 bp, 14 predicted proteins | sample 5400091 | NCBI WGS metagenome assembly WNFY01 (sample SAMN13153364, study PRJNA577476) | soil metagenome | isolation source: 60 cm soil or saprolite under grassland replicate 1 | place: USA:California | collected 2016-06-15
CCGAAGATCTATATCAGCCAATAGCCAAACAGCCAACAGTTGCTTTTGGAGACAGCTCAAGGGCGGGAGCCCTGCTCCCAGCCCTCACCCGCTGTCATCGCGATGAAAAGTTACGGAGTCGCTTGCGCCTGAATGTTCAGTGTTCCGGTATAGGTATTGGCCGGAAGCTGAGGCAAGGTCGTCAGGTTGATGTTGAACGCCATAACGTCATTTCGGCTGCCGTTCTTGTTGGCGCCGGTGATCGCAACGTTCGCCATCTGGTAGCCGGCATTCGCGCCGCCGAATGCAACCGTGTTCGTCAGAGCTGTGGCCGCACCGCCATTGTCAGAGATGGTGAAGTCTGCAGACGGAATGTTGTTGCCCGCGCCATCAGTCAGTGCAGCAGCTGAGCTGGCAAAGTACGCGTACACGCCGACAGCCGTCCGGCCTGGCTTCAATACCCACGCGGTTGTGGCGGTGATGTTGGTGCTGCCCGGATTGGCGGCGGCGCCTGAGGTCAGCGTGAAATTTACCGCGCTGGCAGAAAGGTTCAGCGTGAGTGATTCGGTTAGGTTAGCGTTAAGGGCGATCGTCTGCGCGCCCGAGTTGAGCTGCGCGGATGCCGTTGAAACTGCGAGCGTCATTGCCAGCACGACCAGTGCAATCCGCGAAAGAGTTAATGTTTTCATTTCCCCCCCAAGATTTGTATTCCGCTGCTTTCTTCTGCTGTGCGCGAAGGCCCAGTCGCCGCATCGGATTTCGTGACCAAGGCGATTATTCGTTGAATCTTTAGCAGCGCAAACGGTACTCAAGTAACGTCAAAATCCAAAATAGGAAACATGTCGCATCGGGAAGCAAAGCTTCCTGCCCGAGCACTCGCATCAGTTCCGACTTAACTTGCTGTATTGGAAAGGGTTGGCTTCGGGTGAGCATCGTCCCAGTCTGAGACTGGGAGGTTACAGTAGGCATCAGGGACGTGAGGACTGGCGTTACGGCGCGGCCTTGTATGCGTGCACAAAGAAGTACGTTGTCATGCCGGCACCAACGGCGATCACGAACCATCTGACCCAGAGCTTTGGAAGTCGCAACGAATAGTGTGCCCCAAAGTAGCCGCCGATCGCTGCACCGCAAATCATGACCAGCGCCTGCGGCCAGTACACGGCATGCTTGACTATGAAGATCAGGACGGCTATTCCATTGGTTGCGCTGCTGAGGACAATCTTGAAGGCGTTCATCTCGTGAATGTCGCCCATACCGAAAGCTGTAAGCATGGCGAGGATCACAAATCCCATACCTCCGCCGAAGTATCCGCCGTAAATCCCGACGAGCAATTGAAAGAACCCTGCCGCGATGATGGCGCCTGCGCCGCGATCCTGATTGACTCGTGCGCCATTATCTCGCGTCAGGTTCGGCCCTATCACGAACAGCACAGTCGCCACCAGCATGAGCCAGGGCAGGATTCGCAGAAATGTGTGGGCGGGGGTCCGCAGTAAGAGAATCGCGCCGGCGATTCCGCCGATCAAGCTCACGCTCGTGAGGGTGATCAGCAGTGCACGCTGCACTTTCAGATGGTGCCGAAACGCGCCGCCGCTAAATGCGAGCCCTGTCCAAAGGGCTACGGTGTTCGTAGCATTCGCGGGAACCGGAGGAACACCAGTGAAGAGCAGCGTGGGAAAAGCGATGAAACTCCCGCCGCCGGCCACAGCATTCAGCGCACCGCCGATAACGGCAGCAAAGAACAGCAGTAGAGCGCTATGCAGGCTGAGATCGGGAGAATGCAATCAGTAAGAAATGTATCAGAGATGGTGAGGGCCACGGCCTCAAGCGCAAGGTCTCTCGACTATGCGGGCGCGTCTAAAAACCCGACGCGCCGCTTCGCTCGAGATGACACGTATTGTGCGGCGCCAAAAACCCGAAGCGCGCTTCGCTCGCGATGACATGTACTAGGAGATGCATGTCTAACTGATGCGAAAAAAGGTCGGACAGGAATGTCCGACCCACACAGAAAGGTGCGCAATCAAACCAGCGAATGTGCCGCTCTTACGTACCGTAGGTACCAGACTCGCGCTTCTGCTCTTGCACTTTCTCTCGCACGCGGTCGCCAAATTCATGTACTTTGTTCGAAATATTGCCACGTGTCTCTTCGCCGCTCGCCGGAGCCAGCAGCAAGCCCAGCCCAACTCCGACCCCGACCCCAAGCAATAATGCTCCGGCGGTGCCTAGAACTGAGTGGTCTTCGCCACGTATCACATCCGCCGCCCGACTTACGCGTCTGGATGTAACGCCGTAAGTGTCACGAGCGCGGTCGGTTAGATCATCCACGCCTTCGCTTAACCGGTTCCTGAGCGAGTCAAGCAGGTACACACTGGTTCCCAAAAGGGCATTCCATAGAATCTTCTCTTTTCGTAGTCTCATCTTCGGCCTCCGCCATTGTTTTTGTAGATATGGAGATGCGGAAAGAACCGGGAGCGGTTGGAAGGATTTCAACAGCAATCGAGGGCAGTGATTGGGCTAATTAGCACCGTCGCGGATCGCTCGAACCGCCTTGAAGGCGCGGCATCTGCATGCTAGCATCGGTTCACTAGCAACCATGCCTAAGTTCGTTATCGAACGCGAAATCCCGGGAGCAGGAAGTCTGTCCGAAGCCCAACTGCGGGAAGTCTCCCGAAAGTCGATCAGTGTGCTCAGGGGAATGGGGCCCGAGATTCAGTGGCTTCACAGCTACGTAACCGGCGACAAGGTGTACTGCGTCTATCTGGCTCCGGACGAAACAAGTATCCATGAGCATGCGAAGCGCGTGGGTCTTCCTGCCAGTCGCGTCTCGGCTGTGCGTCGGCTTCTTGATCCAACATTCGCCGAATAATTGCTTGCGCTAACTCTGGGGAGAGGCGATCTCGATCATCATTGCTTCTTCAATCGCTTTCTCCATCGGCAAAGCCCAACCTTCCGCCCAAGCAGTTCGGCCAGCGGTAGTCAATGCCCTCCGCGCTGGGAGCAGACTCGCCTCCAACTTGGCTCGCTCCGCGGAGGTGAGCGGAGCGCCAATGGTTTGGCGAAGCGCGGCCGCGGCACCCGCCAGCCGCAGCGAACGCTCGGGCTCGAGTTGTACAGCCGCCACGCACGCAAAAGCCTCCAGCAGTCGCGCAATTCCGCGTTTATGGTCTAGGTCGTGGAAAATCTTTATGCTTTCGCGATACAGAGAACGTGCAGAGGGATAATCACTCTCCTCTCGCGCCAAGCTTCCTAGATCAGCCAGTGTGGCAGCAATACCCCAGCGGTCACCGAGTTCGCGGAAAATTGTCAGGCCCTGTTCGTACAGTGTGCGCGCTGCTGCTGAATCACCATGATGACGGGCAACATCTCCCTGATAGTTCGTCGTCCAGGCAACGCCTGTCCGGTCACCAAGTTCCTCGAAAATCGCAAGACACTCACCATATAAAGACTGTGAGCGCACACAATCATCTTGCAACATGACGACATTCGCGAGGTTACTTAGAGAACGGGCGATCGCCCTCGGGTCCTCTAATTCTCTCCACAGCACCAAGCTCTCTTCGAATAGAGAGCGTGCAATCGCAATATCGCCACGGTCCCGGGCATGGACTGCCAGCGCATTGAGAGAAACCGCGGCAGCCTGCTTATCACCCAACTGACGCGCGATGTCGAGGCTCTCCATGGTCATCGCATCGGCCGAAGCATAATCACCCTGCGCGCCGGCGAGCACACCTGCGGCAAAAAGAGCACGGGATCGCGTCTTAGTGGCATCGGCCGCACCTGGGAGCCTCAACAGCTTGTCCAGCCAGTCTCTGCCTTCGGCAAAGCTCTCGGACATCTCCCAAAACCGAAACAGTGCCGCGCCCAGACGCAAGCCCCACTCTGCATCGCCAACTCCTGTGAGCCAGTCAAGAGCCGCACGAAAGTTGTCTTGTTCGAGCGAGAAGCGTTCCAGCCATTCCTGCCCTTGCACTGTGCCCTGCTCTGCAGTCTCTTCGGCCAGTACCAGGCAATAGGCGGCATGGGCGCGCCTCGTGGTGGCTTCCTCCCCGCTTGCCTCCAATTTTTCCAGAGCGTACTCGCGAATTGTTTCCAGCATGCCGAACCGCGATTCACTGTTTGCTGACTCGATCTGCTGCATTAGGCTTTTGTCGACCATGGACGCCATACCTTCGAGCAGGTCTAAGCTAAGATCCCCTTTGGTGTCGCAGACCGCTTCTACGCCTTCCAAAGTGCATCCACCTGCAAACGCCGACAATCGCCTGAGAAGCTTCTGTTCCGCGGAATCCAGTAGATCGTAGCTCCAATCCATAGCGGCACGAAGAGTCTGCTGTCGCTGTGGCAAATCCCTTGCTCCTCCCGTTAATAGCTGCAGCCGACTCGCCAAGCGTGTCAGCATTGAACCGGGTGAAAGAACTTTGATCCGGGCAGCTGCCAGCTCAATCGCAAGCGGCAGACCATCCAATCGGATGCAAATCTCGGCGACGGCGGGCGCGTTCTCTCGACTCAGCACAAAATCTGGCTTGGCAGCAACTGCGCGTTCGGTGAATAGTTCGACCGCCGAGCACCGTGACAGAGTTTCAATCCGTAGGATGGATCGCGAATCCGGTAGAGCAAGCGGCGGCACTGGAAATTCGTGCTCTCCATATACATGCAGTGCCGCACGACTAGTTACAAGGATCTTGAGGCTGGGCGCAACGGCCAGGAGTTCCGCCACAATGGGCGCCGCCTGAACCAGATGCTCGAAGTTGTCCAACAGCAGCAGCATTGGTGCGGATGATGCTCGTAAATTCTCTTTGAGTATTTCAAGGGGCGATTGAGCTCCCACTTGCCGGAATGCCAATGTCTGAACAATTACCGAAGCGATCAGCCCTGGATCGCTCAGCAACGAGAGCGCAACGAAATGAATGCCTCCTGGAAAGCGCTCGACCAAGTCACTCGCCAACTGCACCGCAAGCCGCGTTTTGCCGATACCTCCGGGACCTGTGACGGTGACCAGGCGCACATCCCGGCGCAGTAAAAGATCTTTGGCAGCCGCTAGTTCTGTTTCGCGCCCCACGAGTCCTGTGCGCTGCACCGGAAGATTTGCCGGTCGGGCCTCCACGGGTCTTGCCGGCTTCTGTGAGAAGGAATCACTTCCCACCATCGTCTGGCCGCTATCTGTTTTGCGCTTGAGCAGTTCAAGATCACGATAAAGATCAGCTGCCGACTGATAGCGAAGCGAGAGATCTTTCTCGAGAGCTTTGGCAACAATCTCCTCTAACTCTCTGGGGAGCTCCGGATTAACTCGGGTCAGCGGAGCAGGTGATTTGCTGAGCACGGCCTCCAGGGTCCTTATAGTGTTGGGCTCAGCAAATGGACAGGTCCCGGTGGCAACTTCGTATAACACCACGCCGAGTGAAAACACATCTGAGCGCCCGTCCAGTTCGTAGCCACGTACTTGTTCTGGAGACATATAAGCGGTGGTGCCGGGGATTACTCCCTCGGTGGTCAGTGATGTGTCTTCAGCCGGCGGTGTATTCGGTGTGGAAGCAGCCAGTTTGGCCAAACCGAAATCAAGTACCTTGACCCGCCCTCGCCGGGTGATGAGCAGATTTGCTGGCTTAATATCCCGATGGATCATGCCGCTGGTGTGCGCGCTTTCCAGGGCGTCGGCCACATCCATTCCCCACTGCACCAAACGCGTCCACGGAACACGCTCCGCACTGATCAGCTGTTTTACAGTCTGCCCCTCCAATAGCTCCATCACTATGACGGGCTTCCCGTCATACTCTTCAACTTCGTACAGGGTGCAGATGTTGGGATGGCTCAGTGCCGATATGGCCCGGGCTTCTTGTTCGAAGCGCAACAGCGCCTTGCTGTCGGCCGCGTCGGATTCAAGCATGACCTTGAGCGCCACGCGACGTCCCAGGCGAAGGTCCTCCGCCTCATAAACCACGCCCATGCCACCACTGCCGATTCTTTTAATCACTCGATAGTGGGAAATGGTCCGGCCCAGCAATGCATCACGGTCGCCTTGGGTTTCGGCCGAGGTTTGGGCGGCGACCAACATTGCAGGGCTTTCCAGGAATCGGCCCACATTGCGGTGGGAGTCGAGCAGGGAAAGCACTTCGCGTTCTAGTTCGTTATCGCCCGCACATTTTTGGCGAAGAAATTCATTGCGGCCGGCAGACGGTATGTCCAACGCCGCCTCTAGCAGGCCGTCAACCTGTTTCCAACGTTCAGGATCCATCGCGAGCTCCGCTATTGATCTCGCGGTAGAGCCAGGCGCGCGCTGTGCTCCAGTCGCGCATCACTGTTACCGGGGAAACTTTGAGCACCTCCGCACTTTCCTCCACACTCAATCCACCGAAGAAGCGCAGCTCGACCACGTGCGCCTTTCGAGGATCAATCTGCGCCAGAGCATGCATAGCCTCGTCAAGTGCCACGAGATCTTCATCACGGGTGGCGCCGACGATAGCAGAATCCTCCAGTTCGACATGCTGCACGCCAGCCCCGCGTTTCTGATTGTGACGGCGAGCATGATCGACTAGAATCCGGCGCATCAGTTGGGCTGAAACGGCGAAGAAGTGGGCGCGGTTCTCCCAGCGCATGCGCTTGCAATCCACCAGCTTCAGGTAGGCTTCGTTGACCAGTGCAGTCGCCTGCAAACTGTGACCGCTGCGCTCGCGGCCCATATAGTACCGGGCGAGCCGGCGGAGTTCCTCATAGACAATTGGGGTCAGGTTTTCGAGGGCAGCCTGGTCTCCGTCACTCCAGGCCCGGAGTAATGTACTGACGTCTTGCTCGGGCGGCGTTCTCTCCTTCATTCCCACCAGTACCCACAAAGAGTGCCCAATTATAGCGGCGAATGAACCCAATAAGAAGCCTTAATGATAGTTCTGGACGGCCATTTGCGCCTATTTAGATGTACGCGAAATGGCAGTTGCGCAACTTGAATATCTGGGAACGCGGTTGGCGCGAGGAGGACCTCGATGTCAAACAACGAAATGGTATGCGTTCGGCCTTTGGTTGTAAGACTCAAACTTGCCGTAGCAGTTGCCACTTTGGTCGGATTGACTGCAACATCAGCGCACGCTGCCGAAACAACCAACCGAATTGCGGCCAACCGGATTGCCGCGAATAGGATTGCCGCCAACCGCATTGCTGCGAACAAGATTTCCTCGAATCGCTTACAGGCCAGCCCGGAAACTGCCGATCTGCTGGCAACTGCGGATGGCCGCGAACTGTACAGCTACATGATGAGTTGCGCTCTTCCAATTGGGAAAACCATTGAAGCTACAGTTCCGGACGCTGAAGATACCGCCCCTCCCAACACTCTCTATAGCTGCAAGAACGAGCGCTGCGTGTTTTCCGGCTCACTTGGACTCGCCGAACACTGGATTGATCGAGCCCTGGACTCCAGAGGGCAGCGCTGGGTGAGCGCTTGCCTGCTGGCCCGAGTCAATGCCTACGGAGTCTCGGTGACGATCTCGCTGCGCGGGATTGCACCCCAGCTCTCGGTGAGTCCGGACGAGGCGGAGACATACTCGCTCCAGGAAGGCGGATTCTACGGCAACATCTTTAGCGATCCCGACGCGCCACTCGATTGGAACGCCTGCCGCGGAAGAGATCAGGCTGCGGGCGAGTCTGCTGGATTGGAAATGCGTGACTGCGCCGAGCCAGACCCAAACGATCCCAGTCACACGAAATGCGAATTCAAGTATGCAGGCGATTGCGGCGACTACACAGAGCCGTTGACACAGCCCCGCGCTTGCCGAAGCTTTGATCCCGAAGCTGGCACGTATGGCGAGTGCCTCGCTCCAGAGGAATCCGGACGCGGGCCGACGCTGAAGGTTTATCCCGAAGTGATTACTACGTACGTAAAGCATTGACCCCCGTTCGTCAGCTTGCGGATTCCTGTTCGGCGAGCGGGTACCAAAACAGAAGATGGAACAAAGGCCGCAGGACAAGCCGGTCACGAACATAGTGCTCCGGCGAAACTTGTTCAGGCTGTTCGTGAGGCCACGCAGCAGTTCATCGATGTCAACAACGCCGGTCCGGCCGGCTACGGGCCTGCATTTGGCTGCGTCAGCGGACCGGACCACGGCGCCATGGGCATTCACTACATCAATGGTCCTCTTGTAGTTGATGGACAGATCGATGAAGCACATCCGGAGGCGCTTATCTATGAGCCGGTGGGAAACAGGCGCCGCCTTGTCGGCGTCGAGTACATCGTGGACGCGGCCACTTGGCTCGCAGCCCACAACGGCGCCCCGCCGATGTTAGAGGACCAGGCCTTCCAGTTCGTCAACAGCCCGAACCGGTACGGCATACCAGCGTTCTTCGAGCTACATGTTTGGGCTTGGCGCGACAACCCCAACGGCGCGTTCGTGGACTGGAACAACAAGGTGAGCTGCGAAGGGCAATAGGCGGCGTACTCAACTAGTGCTGGCCCGACTGTAGAGAGCGGGGAGGAATGTTCAACGATCCCACGGACCCGGAATAGAGTTGCTGGATTTTCAATTGGGCCAGCTCAAAGAGCTGGCCCTAGCGTTGCAGGACATCAATTCGCTAATCCCACACGTTGCAGCAGATTCTGAAATCGGGGGTCGCCGCGTAATAAATCGTAGCTCGGATTCACCTTCAGTGAAACGAGCTCACTGGAATGTACTGCATAAGCCTTTTCAAGCCAGGCAAGGGATTGCTCCCTGTTTCCGATACCAAGATAGGCCACGGTGACGAATAGTGGATCGACTCGATGGCTTCTATTCCATTGCAGTAACTCGTGAAGCGCGTGCCGTGCCTGCGCCATCTGGCCCGAGCGGCCATAAAGGTACGCACGCCAGGACCAATACGCAGCAACCGGAGTTATTTGCCGCGCCCCTTCCGTGTCCGCTAGAGCCTCGGGAAACCTTGCTTTTTCCGCATAGGCACCCCTGATGAGCTGGGCGCGCGAAAATTTAGGATCCATCTCCAAAACCGAACGCCACTTTTCAATTGCGCGATCGTACCGCCGCGAGAAGTACAGAATTGCGCCATTGTCGGCTGCGATAATCAAGGAAAGCGGATCGAGCTGGCGTGCCCGCTCGCTCTCTAGAAGCGCCTCATCGAAACGGCCACGCCACATCAGATGTTCAGCGTACCAGTGGTGGGCGGTAGCATAGTTGGGATTCAATTCGATCGCGCGACGAAATTCCTTTTCAGCAGTGTGCCAGTCCCAATCGTAGTTCTGGACAATCAGGGCAAGCGCTGTGTGTGCTTCCGGCAAATTCTGATCAATCTCAAGCGCCTTCAATGCTGCGGCACGTGCTTTTGATATGAACTCTATCTGCGGACGCTCACTGTAAGCACCCATGAGAGCAAAGCAGTCGGCAAGCCCCGCATAGGCGCGCGCATAATTCGGGTCGCTGGCCGTGGCCTGCTGAAAATATTGGGCCGCTTCTTCCAATCCCGTGGCGGTTCTCTTATTTAAGAAGTATTGTCCCTTTAAATAAAGGTCATAGGCTTCGTATTGTCGAGGCGAATTAAGCGGCTGCCCGGTCGCTGACTTGTGGCTATCTAGCGTGAGCTGAATCTCGTCAGCGATTTCCTGCGCGATCTCACCTTGAAGATTCAATAAACCGTTCAATTCGCGATCATATTGCCGGGCCCAGACGTGCGTTTGGTCCTTGGTTTGGATGAGCTGGGCTGTGACCCGGACGTTATTTGAATCGCGACGCACGCTGCCCTCGATCACGTACTGCACACCCAACTCGCGGCCGATCTGGTCCAGCGGCGCCTGGCTGTTCTTGTAATGCATCACGGAGGTGCGCGCGATCACCCCTAAGTGTTGGGAATCAACGTTCCCTACTTGCGAGATCATTTCTTCCGTCAAGCCGTCGCTGAAGTATTCCTGACTCGGGTCTCCAGTCAGGTTCTCAAAAGGGAGAACTGCCAGCATCGTTCGTCCGCCAGCTTCCTGCGGCTGAGTCCGCAGACCCGCCCATCGGAAGTACCCGCCCAATGCGGCGGCGATCAGGACAATGCCCAGTGCGGAGGCGAACAGCGGCCGCTTCATTCGGCGCGATTGCGTATCTTCGGAGGCCCCCGGTTGGGGTGGATGGACGAGGGAATCCGCCCCTACATGTTCAGGGGCGATCTCGTATGGAAGGACCTCTTTCACGTCGGCAGCTTCCGTGGCTTTCTCCCAAACTACCTCTACTGGCGGAATGAACCTGTAGCCCTGACCTGCAACGGTCTCGACGTATCTTGGCGAGTCTGATGAATCCGAAAGCGCCGCCCGCAATTTTCGTACCGCGGTATTTAAACTGTCCTCATACTCGACGAACGTGTTATCAGGCCACAATCGGTCGCGTAATTCATCCCTCGACACAACTTCGCCCGGGCGCTCCAGGAGCACGCTCAGAATCATGAATGGTTGCTTTTGGATTTTTAGGCGGGTACCGCCCTTGAACAATTCGCGGCTGGCGAAGTTGACCTCAAATACAGAGAACCGCAGGTTCAACGGCTTCGGTTGTGACGGGGTGGTTACCACGTGACCTGGCCCTAACGTGGCTAGCAGTGTAGCACCTGCCTCTAACAGCCTAATACCGGAAAGTTAGATCAACTCCTAAGATCAGCGTTTTTCAATAGTTGGGCGGTTAGCCCGAAATCGGTCAAAGTTCGGTTGACCGGAGCACCGCTCTCGGACAAGATGCCGCTCTGTTTCCTCGCTGAATTTCCGCGAAGACAATTTAGGAGTAAAAACATATGGTTTCCCGCGTTCTAAGGTTGGCTCTCCCGGCGTGTATTTGGTGTTGCGCAGCCTGGGGGCAGCTGACCGATCAGACCCAGGCGCCGAATACGGCAAAAGTAGGGATTGCAAAATCCCTGCCGGACGAAGTGGGCGCCGGACGCGGCGACGCTAACAGTTGGAACTCCTCTGTCTTCATAATCAAGCGGGATCCGTTTCGCTCCGTCCGCCGTGGACGGCAGCTCTTCCAGCGCAAATTCACACGGCTGCAGGGACAGGGAAGCAATGAAGGCGACGGCGTTGGCGACCTCAACTCCAACGGCGCGATTGGCGCAGGGCTCGCCGACAGCTGTGCAGCATGTCATGGCCGCCCCCGCGGATCAGCAGGTTCCGGCGGCGATGTCGCCACCCGGCCCGACAGCAGGGACGCTCCGCATCTGTTCGGGCTCGGCCTCAAGGAAATGTTGGCCGACGAAATCACCACCGATCTGCGCAACATCCAGCAGCGTGCGATCACACAGGCTGCGAGCAGTGGCCGGTCTGTGACGCTGCCGCTTGTCAGTAAGGGAATCAGTTACGGCACCATTACGGCGAGTTCAACCGGATCCGTGGATACTTCAAAGGTCCAAGGCGTTGATCCTGATCTCCGGGTGAAGCCGTTCTTCGCCGAGGGCAGCACCATTTCAATGCGTGAGTTCATTGTGGGCGCCTTGCACAAGGAGATGGGACTCGAGGTGAACGATCCCGACCTGGTTGCTGCGAGCGGTGGACAGAAAGTGACAACCCCCGCAGGCATGGTGCTCGACGGCACGCAGGATGTGATCAGCCCGCCGCCGGCGCCTGACGCGCAATCTGGGCAGTACGAACTCGATCCCGCCATCGTGGACCATCTCGAGTTCTATCTTTTGAACTACTTCAAGGCGGGTAGCGGACAACAAAATACGATGACTGCTCTGGGACGGTCCGTGTTCAACCGGATTGGGTGCAATTCCTGCCACATATCCGACTTGACCATTAACCACGACCGGAGGGTAGCCGATCTCGATACTGTTTATGATCCAGTTCGGGGAAACTTCAATAATCTTTTTGCCAGTGCAACGGCGTTAATCAACAGCCTCGACGACGGCAGCGGCTATCCTCCACTGAAAGTGCCGCAGGGCAATCCTTTCCTGGTGAAAAATATTCTCACCGACTTCAAGCGGCACGACCTGGGACCAAACTTTTACGAGCGAAATTACGATGGCACGCTGCAGAAGGTATTTTTGACGCGTCCATTGTGGGGAGTAGGGTCAACCGGCCCGTATGGTCATGACGGACGCAGCATGACTCTTGATGATGTCATTTTGCGTCACGGCGGGGAGTCGCAAGCTTCGCGTGATGCTTATGCCAAACTGGCAGGACCAGAATCGGACGCGCTGCAGAAATTCCTGAACTCGCTGATTCTATTTCCACCGGATGATACTGCTTCAAGTCTCGACCCGGGAAATCGGAAAACTGCAGGTTTCCCGCAGTTCGGCCATGGCAGCATCAAACTGACGATCCTGTTCAACGATCCCACGGACCCGGAATAGAGTTGCTTGAACTTCGATTGGGCCAGCTCATGGGGCCAGCTCAAAGAGCTGGCCCTTGCGTTGCACCGCATCAATTCGCTAGTCCCACACGTAGCAGATTCTGAAATCGCAAATGTGGTGCCCCCTTTAGCTTTTGATTCTCCTGCTTTGCGCATCCCACACCGCCGCCGTCTGCTTGAAATACGAATAATTCGCCAAGTGGCATCCGATGGCGGCGTTGTTGCCGAAGTCTTCGTTCTCGACAACCTTCTTGCGCGAGCGGACCGCGTTGAAGAAATTCGCCTGGTGGTCTACCAGATCGCTGTACCCGGCAGGTGGAGTGAAGACTTCGGGCGGTTCGGTCATGTTTATGATCGAGAGCGGATTCTCCGCCGCAAATTGCCTCAAATATTCATCGCGCAGCTTCGCCGGCCAGCCGTAGATCGAGTAGCCTTCCGGCTGTGGCCTCGTGTCCTGCGGCGTATAAGTCAGAGTTGAGCCTTGAAGAGTCAGCGTCCCTTTGCTCCCGTAGAAGCCGATGTAATCGCCTTGATCGTTATTGAGATTGCAGCGCAAGTACATACGGAAATTCTGATAGTCATAGAACGTCTCCATCAGATCGGGAAAGTCGCGGCCATCCTTGAAATGAAAAAGTCCGCCCATCGATTGCGCGCGCTTCGCCACCGTGTTCGTGCCGCTGACGAAATGAATTCCTGAGATCGCGTGAACAAAAAGATCTCCGGGAAGTCCTTCGCCGTAATCGGTGAAACAGCGCCAACGGAAGAATCGCTCCGGACTGAACGGCCGCTTGGGCGCGCCATCAAGAAACGCATTCCAGTCAATCGTCTGCTCGTTGGCGTCAGGTGGGATCGGATAGACCCATGCGCCACTTGGCGAGTTGCGGTCCCAGTGGGCTTCGATGTGATACACATCGCCAAGCCCGCCGGAATCGTAAATCTCTTTGGCCTGCGCGTAAATGATTGACGAAACGCGTTGGCTGCCGATCTGCACGATCCGGTTTGCCTTCTGCGCAGCTTCGATCATGGTAAAACCGTCTTCGACCGTGTGCGACATCGGCTTCTCACAGTAGATGTCCTTGCCGGCGGCACATGCGTCCACGAAAACTTTGCGGTGCTGATGGTCAGCAACTGCGATGAATACCGCGTCAACATCCTTGCGATCGAGGATTTCTTTGTAGTTGCGGGTCGCCGGGACGTTGGGATTCTTTACCGCTTCTTGCGCGGCCATATGGCGCGAGTCGTACAGATCGCAGACCGCGACACACTGGGCCCCCGGGACGCGTAATGAAGCCTGCAATAATTCGCAGCCGCGCACGCCTGTACCGATTGAGGCGAACCGCACCGTATCGCTTGGCGCGACTGGGTTAGGCGATGCCCACAGCGGCTTCGGCCCAAGCAATGTGAATTTCGCCACGGCGCCGGTTGCGGCAGCTCCGGTTCCAATGCGCATGAATTGACGACGAGTCCAGGAAGCTTTCATGAATGTCACCTCTCGATCGGGGAATCTGTTGCGGCGGAAATTATCGCACACGAGCGAGGTCAGTGACCGTCCGTAATCTTCGCCCTCGGGCCAGACCGCGCTACCCTTCACTCACCGCCCACTCTGTCCACAAGCTATGCTTCTCAAACGCAACATCCGGCCGGTACGCCGTTCGCCTCGCCAATGGGTCAATACATCGGTCCAGGTGTTCGCCGGGCCCGCGCATTTCGATGCCCTCGGAATCAATTTAAGCGATGGCGGCATGTGCCTGTTCACGATCGCAAATCTGCCGGTAGGAACTGAACTGGAGGTGGAATTCCAGTCACCACAGAGTGAACAACCGTCGCGGGTTTCTGGCAGGGTGCGCCACCGCGCGCTCTATCTGTATGGGATTGAGTTTCTCGGCGAATTGGATGAATCCCAGGCTAGGGCCATGCAGTCTGCTGCTCTTCGTTGATTGTGGGCCTGGTGATTCCGGGAAGAGTTTCTCAAGCGACTTAGGGCAGGGTTGCGAAGTTACACTCTGATGAACTTAGGCGCGGCTCTTTTTCCCTACCACTGCAGCCTTCACCCGTTCCCAAGGACGTTTTGCGCGCTGTGTGGGTGGTTTGTCGCGGTCAACAATACGGTCGTATTGGTAAGCCTCGCTGACCGTGCCGAGGGATTCGTTATACAGACTGGGCAGGCACAGTGCCTCTTTCAACTCTTCGGTGAACTGCTGCAGAGCTTTTAGATGGTCAGCTGTGGCTGCAACTTCGGTTTTCGAAGTCTTCAGCACTTGCTGATAGCCGCGGTTAATGAGCTTGGAAATTTCTCCGCTGATGAGGTATCCAGGATAGGCAAATATCTTGACGCCATCGTCGCCATTCTTCTGGATCGCTGCCGAGACATTGTACTTTTTCAGGAACACGCGCCCCTGCATGCCGGGAGCTTCAATCAGATCAAATCCATGGTCGCGAAGCCACTGCACGGCGTCATCAAATGTTCGCTCTTCTATTTTGGTTGCCATGTAATTCCCTGTCGTTGGTCTTCGGTTGTTGGTCGTTGGTCGTTGCCCAAACTTAAATTGCTCACATGAGCCGAAGGCCACGACTAACAGCCCCGACTATTTCATTGGATGCGCTTCTCTGCTCATCGCACTATACCTGATGCGCTGTAGCTTCAATCACCCGATGACTAGATCGCCCGATCATCGGATGTATCCAGCTATGCTCCTCTATAATCTAACGACAAGTTATCAGCTTTTGCGCCGTGGCAACATTACGATGGTCATGGCGAGCTGCGAGCTTTGAGCCATAGGCGGCGAGCCATCAAGTTTTTGCTCGCTCACCGCTCATAAGCTCACTGACATCTGCTTTCATGTCTTCTTCAACCAAATCCGTTGAGCAGCGCATCGGCGAGCGCAATCTCTCCCGCATTGGCAACACGCCCTTGTTGCGGCTGGAGCGAATCGGTCGCGAGTTTCCCAACGTTCAAATTCTTGCCAAGGCCGAGTGGTATAACCCGGGTGGATCAGTGAAAGACCGCGCCGCCTTCAACATCGTGAAAGAAGGCCGCCGCAACAGAACATTCACGCCTGAGAAAATTCTGCTCGACTCCACGAGCGGCAATACCGGCATCGCCTATGCCATGATCGGCGCAGCTGAAGGATTTCCTGTCACGCTGTGCATGCCAGAGAACGTTTCTGTCGAGCGCAAGCGCATCCTGTTTGCGTACGGCGCTAACATTATCTATACGGATCCGGCCGATGGTTCCGACGGCGCGATCCGATCTGTCCGCGAACTCTATGCGCGCGAGCCAAAGAAATATTTTTACGCCGACCAGTACTCGAACCCCGCCAACTGGCAGGCCCACTACCATGGCACAGCCGAAGAAATCTGGCAACAGACCGAAGGCCGTATCACGCACTTCATAGCAATGATGGGCACCAGCGGTACGTTCATGGGCACAGCGCGCCGACTAAAAGAATTGAACCCGAAGATTCGCTGCATTTCGCTGCAACCCGATTCGCCCTTTCACGGCATCGAAGGCGCAAAGCACATGGCCAGCGCAATCGTGCCGGGGATTTATGACGGATCGCTTGCGGACGAAGACCTCGGCATCTCGACCGAAGATTCCTATGCCATGGCGATCCGCGCCTCGCGGGAGGAAGGTCTGCTGGTCGGCATCTCGGCAGGTGCCGCGATCGCGGGATCGCTGCAGATCGCACGCAGGTTGCGGAAGGATGAGGAAGCAGTGATCGTGACCATCTTCCCCGATTCCGGAGACAAGTATTTGAGCGAAAGATTCTGGACAGAAGCGAGCCTTTAGCCGTTAGCTCTTACCTTTTAGCCAAATCGGCTTGGGTTCAGCTAAGAGCTAAAGGCTAAGAGCTAATAGCTGATGTTAAGACTCGGCCAATCCCACTACGACGCTCTCCGCCAGCACGGCGAAGAAACATATCCACACGAATGCTGTGGCGTGTTGCTTGGCCGCCTGGAAGATGATGGCACCCGTGTGGTCACATCACTAGCCCGCGCCGGCAACACGCGTACCGACACTCCGCAGAACCGCTACAATATCGATCCCAAAGAGTTGGTACACATTCAACGTGAAGCCCGCGAGCGCGAAGAGGACATCATCGGCTTCTACCATTCCCACCCTGACCACCCGGCGCAGTGGTCACAAACCGACCACGACGAAGCCCACTGGCTGGGCTGCTCGTATGTCATCACCAGCGTGGATAAGGGAAAAGCCGTGCTGACAAATTCGTTTGACCTGACGGGCACGGATGAGCACGACAAGAAGCTGGTGGACGA
>WNFY01002771.1_pt1 | contig 16529 bp, 19 predicted proteins | sample 5400091 | NCBI WGS metagenome assembly WNFY01 (sample SAMN13153364, study PRJNA577476) | soil metagenome | isolation source: 60 cm soil or saprolite under grassland replicate 1 | place: USA:California | collected 2016-06-15
GCCGCTATCACGCGCAGTCGCTGTCGGAGGTGGAACGCCAGCACATCGAGCGCACGCTGCGGCATCACGCCGGGAACCGCACGCGGGCCGCGCTGGAGCTTGGCATCTCGCGCGCGACGCTGATCAACAAGATCAAGGCGTATTCGTTGAACTTATAGTGACTTCTGGACAGCTCTCTCTCCTAAGCCGTTTCCGAAGACTCTTGTACGCGCGTGGGTGAAGAACCTCTTTTCTGCCTACCACGCTCCCTGTTTCCGTCCCCAACTAACGCCATGCACGAATGAGCTCTTGACAGAACTAAGCAAGTAGGCAAGTATGATACTTGCGCAGTTCAATACACACAGGGGGTCGCGTGGCCAAGCCGACGATTGAGCAGCTCGAGCAACTCCTCGAGAACGAAGAAGAGGTTCCCGTCGAGATCCTGCCAAATGGTGAGATCCGAGCGAAAGGCGGATCGACCGCAAGCGAACTCGGAGGGAAAAAGCCAATCACGATGCGGGAGCAACTGGGCGGTGAATACACCCGACAGAGTCATGCTCGGGGGCACGCTCGTGGACATTCATAGGCTGCGTCTCGAGGTTGCCGAGGCGCAGATGCAATTCTCGAATGTCGAGCTTCGCCTGACCGCTCAATCTGAACCGTATGCGAAGGTAGCTCTCCAAACCTCGGCGGGCTCCGTGTACGTGCTGTCCGTGTTCTTCGATGGCTACCCACACCGGATGCCGCAAGTCTTCGTGGACGCACCATCCCTTCAGTCGCCGCCGCACCGGTACAAAGACAGCCACATCTGCTACATGCATCCGTCAATGTGGAATCCAGGCGTTCATGATCTCACCTTCGTGATCGCTCGGGCTGCAAAGTGGCTGAACAAGTATGAGGTGTGGAGGCGAACAGGGTACTGGCCAGGCGCAGAAATCCAGCACTGAGGTCGCGTATGCCCCGAGACTTTGAGCTAGTCAGCATGTCGGACCTGCGGGCAAAGCCCGGAGAGATTTTGGATGCTGTCTCTGATCGTGGACGAGCCTTCCTCGTTGAGCGTAAGGGAATTCCTCTGGCGTGCCTGGTTCCGGTCGAGGATTTCATGCCCGACATCCCGAAGGCCAGGCTGGCGCAGGAGTTCAGTGACGTGCAGAAAGACGAACCCGACCATCAAATAACCCTCAATTCTAAGAACGAGGTTGTCGTCCGCGTCCCCGGCTTGGAAGAAGGACGTGATTTTCGAATCGAGATTGTTCTTCCGCACGGGTATCCGAGTGTTCCTCCGGTCATACGGGCGGACCCGGTCGACAATGCCAGTCCGCATCGTTGGCCGGATGGGTCCCTGTGTGTGTACGGCATGATGACCCAGTGGAACCCCGGTAAGCACGGTGTGATGTCATCGATCAACCTGGCCCGGATGTGGTTGCGTGGGTACACGCATTGGCGTCAGACCGGCGCATGGCTTCAACTGGGCGATGAGACCCAATGAACCAGCCAACACTGTTCGCTCGAGTCGAGGGTTTGTTCGACGTCGGGGTCTTGGGCGATGCCCGTGTGCTCGTGGTCGGATGCGGCTCTGGGGGAGGTAACGTCGCGCTACAACTCGTCATGTCGGGCATAAAGCATTTCACGCTAGTCGATAAGGACATTCTTGAGCCTGAGAACGTCATTCGACACGTATGCGGAGCCCAGTTCCTCGGACGGTCGAAAGTTGATGCCGTTTCCGAGGTCCTTCTCGACAGGAACCCGTCGGCGGAGGTCAGCAGGCTCGACCTAGACGTACTTCGTGACCCCCGGACAGTAGGTCTCGTTCAAGAAGCAGATGTTGTGGTGTTGGCGACCGACAACGAACCGTCGCGGTGGTTCATCAACGAACTGTGTGTCCGAACCAAGACCCCGTTTTGTGTAGCGCGTGTATTTACGCGGGGAATAGGAGGCGAGGTCTTTGCATACCGACCGGGCAGCGGTGGATGCCTTGCGTGTCTTGAGGGGTTCCTGCAGCGAACGACGTTCCGATCGGGCATTCGAGAAGTGGACCTACTCAACGAGGACGAACGCCAGAAGCTGTACGGTCTTGGCGTGGAGGAAATCAAGGATTCGCCTGGCCTTAACGTCGACATCGCCTTCGTGACGGCCTTCCACACGCGCTTCGTGCTGGATTCAATAGCGCGTCTCCTACCCCAGCGTCCGAAGTATCTCAGTGAAATCGCCGAGAACTACCTCGTCTGGGGCAATCGTCCGGTGGTGCCATTCGAGAGAAACTTCCAGCTGCAGAGGATCACCCTAACACCCCAAGCCGGATGCCAGATTTGCGCAACCCTGGAATCAGATGACCCACTTTGACCGAACCGAAGGCGTGCGCGTAGTCATATCTCGCTCGGTGCTCACGGCGATCTTCGACGAGTGCGACCGGTACGGTCATGTTGAGACGGGTGGTCGAATCGTGGGAACGTATCGAAGTGGTCGCAGCTTGGATGTGAACGTGACAGGAATGATAGACGCTGGTCCCCAGGCTCGCCGTGCCGTGACGAGTTTCTTTCAGGATGGAGATTACCAGGAGGGTGTTTTTCGCGAAATCGAGAACCAGCATCCTGATATCGAGCATCTGGGGACATGGCACACACATCATGTGAACGGCTTCCCAACGCTGAGCGGCGGTGACATCGAGACGTACAGGCGGACCGTGAACCACCCGCAACACAACCTAGATTTCTGGTACGCGTTGCTAGTGACCGAGAAGGTCGCGGGACCGGATCGGTACGGAGTGAAGCACTACTTGCTGAAGCGGCACGACGACAAGGTGTACGAAATACCGCCGGAATGCGTGCGCGTCACGGAAGAGCCCGTGATCTGGGTTCCGGGCTTCACGCGTCGGGAGCAACCAGCCGCGCCGGCCTCCCGAAGCGAGCAACCTGACGATGCCAAACATTCCAGGCAAGAGTGGCGCGCTCTCGATGATCGGGTACTTCGACAGCTATTCCCCAACCTGCGCCCATTTTTCTCCGAGGCTGCACAATGCCTTTTGTGGAGGGGGTCCATCGAGCTGCTTGATCATTCCAGCGCGGACGTGGTGGTGGTGGAGTCAGCGTCGGAGGGCAAGGCGAGTTATGAAGCTATGGTCCCACGGAAGGAACGGGACCGGTTTCCGGGCGCGCCGGGCGCGCAGGATGAGACACCGTGGCTTGCTGTCCGAAGACTCGAGCTACACCTGAACCGTCTAGTCGCGGGGTTGGGAACCTAGATCTCAGAGCAGCCGGAGGGAATGAATGGACCTCATAACTGTGAACGTGGGCCAGGGATCCCTTGCGATCGTGAGGAATCGTTCTGAGGCAATCGCCGTTGATGCCCGGATTCCCCCAGGCGGTGACAATACAGTCGGCAACGTCAAGCGTCACTTGGCAACGTTTCTGAAAGACCACGCGTTCCGTGGGGTGATCTTGACGGGATTCGATCGGGATCACGCTGACGTCAGGTGCTTGGCCATACTCCTCCGAAAATACCGACCCGAGTGGGTTCTTTTCCCCGACTACGACAAGGACACCGACTCCTACGCAGATGTCATGGCTCTCCTCGACGAGGAAGTGGAGCTTAGGGCGGGTACGGAATCGCCCTTGGTGACCATTCCGGTGACGATGGCGTCCCTACCGAATATCGACCTGTCAGGACTGGCCACTGGACTTGCCTTCGAGATCTTCTCACCGCATCCGGAGGATATGACCAGTTCAAACAACTGTAGTCTCGTCATCAAGATCAAAGGGACAGACGCGGGAGGTTTCTCCTACCTCGTGACGGGCGACACCGAAAACGACCGCTGGGCTACAATCAACCGCTTCTTTGCGCGGCGGCTCGCGTCCGACGTGATGGCTGCTCCGCACCATGGGTCTCGGAACGGCACCAACGCCGAAACGTTGTTACACGTTGCGCCGAACACGATCCTGATAAGCGCCGGCGTGGACAACCCGTTTGGTCATCCCGATGCTGCTGTCGTTCAAGCGTACGTACAGGTGGCGCGGCACGTCTTCGGAACACACATCGACGGGGGGTGCTCGTTGCACACCAAGAAGCAGAACGGCGACATTCGGACGATCGCGTTCACTGATTGACCGAGTTTTGAATCTCTAAACGTGCAGAGCAAGGCGGCGTGATATGACCCCAGGCGCTCGAGGGAGAACCGAGGAGGGATGAAGCTCCTTTCGGGCCCGTTCGACCAGTACGAACGCAGGGCGCGGCTCGCACCCGCCCTCGTTGTCGTGCTTCCGCTCGCGTTAGCCACCGTTGCTTGGTTTCCGATGCAGTTTACCGGCTGGGCGGTTTTCTGGGCCATCGTCGTGGGCTGCGGAGGCACGGCGTTGCTGGCCCAGTTGGGGCGCGATCGCGGTCTGCAAAAACAGAAACAGCTCTTCGACTCGTGGGGCGGGTCTCCGACGGTCCGGCTGCTCCGCCATCGCGAAAGGGGGAACAAGCCTACGCTCTTGCGATGGCATAGGAGGCTTCAGGGGTTGTTGCCGGATGTGAATGTGCCCAGCGCAGCCGACGAACTGGCAAACCCGACTCAAGCGGACGAAGTGTACGAAGCGTGCGTCAGCCTTCTGAAAGAGAAGACTCGCGATCGGATGAAGTTTTCTCTCGTGTTCGAGGAGAACTGTAACTACGGTTTTCGACGCAACCTGTGGGGCATGAAGTCTCTGGGTATCACTGCAGCGATCACAGGTGTCGCGGCAATCGCAGTCCTACTCTTGCTGAACACGCAGTTCCGACAGGCCAGGACGCCACCGGTTGCCTACGTTGCGGGCGGGTTTGACGCGCTGCTACTCATCATGTGGACCGCTCTAGTAGATCCGACCTGGGTCAAGACCGCTGCCGACGCGTATGCGATGCGGTTATTGTCGTCTTGCGACCACCTCTGAGTCAGGCGCCCACCTAGGTGCCCGGAGTGACGAACATGGAAGCACACATCGAAGCCGAGCCAGAACTCCAGCGGGTACTCTCTGCCTGTTACGAAGTCTGGAAGCGCGAGAACTTGCCACCGGACCAGAGGCTCCTCTGCTACTCGTGGATTCTCCCGCTCTACGAGGATCGGTTCGGGAAGGGGTTTCATCCGTCCAGATTGGCCCAGCTCGGAACTGCCGGTCTTCTTGAGAAGTACGTCAGCACCCGCAACGGAGCCCGGCGATACTACAAGCTTTCGGACCCAGACCGCGTGGAATCCCTTCTCAGGGAATGGTCTCCTACGTGACTACTCTCGTTCCCCTTCCGAAAGCCGCTCGAACTAGGTGTTGAGGAGGGACCGACCACGCCGTAATGAGCAGAGGCGCTCACCACGGCGCCTGAGCACCCAGTTGGGTGACCAAGTGGTGACGAATAGCCCGGTCCGTGCACGTCGCCAATCTTCTGAAGAAGCCTGGTAGCCAGCTCGAATAGTTGTTATGAATTGTGGGGCGGGGGTTCACTCCATGTGCGATCTGGTGACGGAATCGCATAGCCTCAACGAGGAGATCGCACGCGTGCTGAGAGGCACAGTGCGCCCAATGCCACTCGAGCGTTAAGTCACCAATGCCCAGATAATCCGCGAAGAGGTTCTTAACATTCTCGACGTTTGGGTTGTTGAACCTGCCAAGCTGACTGAGTGCCGCAGCGTTTAGCGCGGACCATTGGCCCAAGGGCGGATTAGCAGGGCGTATCGATCGGAGGGCCTCCTTCAAGACCTCCTCAACGTATGCCTCCCACGCTGAGACGGACATTAGGAGGGCAGCGCGGTTCAGCGCACCCAAGCGCCATTGACGACCTACCTGTCCGGTGCGGAGGCGAGTGTGCCCGGCGTCTAACTCCTGAGCGTCGGCGAGGAGTGGCTGGAGATACTGCGTGAAGGCTTCTGAAGGCATGTGCGTACTCGGTTTAGATGAAGGTCTACAGTCTGAACCTCTAAGCAGTGAAGATCGCGATTCCAATCAGAATCGTGATCACTCCAAACCCCACTCCCGCGCGGGGACCGAAGTACTTGAACCCGAGCAACGACGTCAGCGCGATGCCGACCAGCGTCCCCACCGCGATCGGCAGCGTCGCCTGACGTACGGTCGGGTCGAGCCCCCCCAGGACCCAGAGCGCGACGATCGCCGGCAGAAACAGCGCGCTCACGCAGAGACCGTTCCCGAGCCAAAACTTGAACCACGTCGTATCCGCGCCCTGCCACGTGAAGTGCACGAATTGCATGTCGCGAAAGACCCGATCGGCCTCGGCGCCGGCCCGGGGCCCCGTGCGCGCGGTGCCCAGCATCCCACCAAGCGTGTGACCGAGTGTCGCGAGGAGCAGCAGGCCGGCGCAGATGCGGTACAACATCGATCGCTCCTTGAAGAAGTGCTATCTTGAGGTCATGGAGAAACCGAAACTCAAAGAACACGACGGGATGCAGTGCCGCGCCTGTGGAAATGAAGAGCGGGCGTCGGAAGGATATCCCTGCTCGGACTGTGGCACGTTCATCTGTCTGATCTGCACGTTCCGCGGCGTGACGCGTTGCAAGGCGTGCGAGGAAAAAGCGAAAGCGGCGAAAGCCTAGGCTCCCGCCCGCCGGCGCTTCAACTCCAGCGCCAGCTCCTCGCGCGGCGCGCCCAGCTCCTCCGCCAGTTTGCTCAACGCCGCCTCCGTCCCCGCCCAGTCCTTCGCCGCCGCCAGCGCGTCCAGCGCCACCTCTTCGATCGCCACCGACCGCTCTTCGAGCTCGCGGGTGCGCACCGCGACTTCCCGCGCCAGCCACTGCTCCAGCTCGCGCCGGTCGACTTCCAGCTGACGCTGCCGCAACGCATGCTGCAACGACAATTCCAACTCCTCGAGATCGACGGGTTTGATCAGGTAATCGTACGCGCCGAGCTTGAGGCACTCGATCGCGGTGCGCGGCTCGTCGATCGCGGTGAGCATGAGCACGGCGAGGTCGGCATCCTGGGCGAGCACCTTGGGGAGCAGCTCAACGCCGCTGGTCTCGGGCATCCGGATGTCGCACAGCATCGCCTGCGGATGGTGCGCCGCGAGCTGCTGCAGCGCCTCGGTGGCGTTCGCCGCCGCCTGCACGTGATAGCCCAGGCGGGAGAGAAAGCGGGTCAACGCCTGTCTGATGCCGTCTTCATCGTCGACCACGAGCACGGTCGTGCGGTCTGCGGGGGCGGGGGCGGGGAGGGGCGCTTTGGGAGCAGTCATGGCCGTCAACGTTGCTGACGTTATCTTGGCGCGTCAATGAGCACGCCGCGCACGAATCTCGCAGCCGTCCCCGGCATTACCGTCGGCCACTCGACCATCGAAGCGCACGGCACCGGCTGCACCGTGGTGCTCGCACCGGAGCCGGGAATGCGCGCCGCGGCCTGTGTGCGCGGCCGCGCGACCGGCACGCGCGAGCTCGACGTGATGGATCCGCGTCACCTGGTCGAGCGGATCGATGCGATTCTCTTTACCGGCGGGTCCGCGCTCGGCCTCGGCGCCGCTGATGGCGTCATGCGCTGGCTGCGTGAAAGAGGGCGGGGGCTGGAGGTTGGGGATAAGGGGACGATTCCCATCGTTCCATCGGCCGTCATCTTCGATCTCGGCAACGCCGGCAAGCCACTCGGGTGGCCGAGCCCCGACGATGCGTATCGCGCGTGCGACAACGCGACCGCCGACTTCGCCGAGGGGCGTGTGGGCGTGGGCCGCGGCGCCACGTGCGGCAAGGCCGCCGGGCTCGAGAACATGATTCCCGCAGGGTTGGGTTCGTGGGCGGCGCAATTCGGCGATGTGATCGTCTCCGCGCTCGTCGTGGTGAACGCTATCGGCGACATTCGGAATGCGCGCGGCGAGATCATCGCCGGCCGGGTCGACAGCCTGCGCTACCTTGCCGAGGGCGGCGCGCCGCTCGGCGACCCCGCCCGGTTGAATCGGAATACCACGCTCGCCGTCATCGCCACCAATGCCGATCTCGACCGCGTGCAGCTGCAGGCGCTGGCGCAGTCGGGCAGCGACGCGCTGGCGCGCCGTATCACGCCGTACGGCACGCTGTTCGACGGCGATGCGATCTTCGCGGTGAGCACGGCGACCACGAAGCCCAAGTCTCCACTGCAGGTCGAGGCGATTGCGGCGCTCGTCGTGCCCGAGGCCGTCGAGCGCGCAGTCCAACATGGATAAGGTCGAGCGCGCGGTCGACGACATTCGCCGCAAATGGGTGCCTGACGGACGTCTCGGAGTCTTCGAGGTGTCGCTCTTGCCGAAAGGCATCGCGGGCATCACCTCGAGCCGTGATGCCCGGGATGCGCTGCGACGCCTCGCCAACGAGCAAGAGCTGGTCGACAAAGTCCAGCTGATTCCGGAGGCGGTCGGCGATCCCGCCGCGATCGTGACCGCGGCGCTCGCGCCATTGCAGAGCGAGCCGAAGATCTCGGCGGCGCGCGTGAGTGAGGTACTGCACGGCGAAGTGCTCGACGTACTGGAGCGGCGGGAGGAGTGGCTGCGAATCCGCGCGCCCGACGGCTACATCGCCTGGCTTCCGGCGGGATACGTTGCGACCGGCCCGGCGGATTGGGCCGAAGACTGGCGGGAACGCGCCACCGCCCGCTCGCTCAGCGCCGACATCCTGACGACCGACGGTCGACGCCGGCTGCCGACCGGGGCACGCGTGGCGTTGCGTCGCGGCGTCGTGGAGCTGGCAGACGGCCAGCGCGGCGCGGTGGCGGCTGGAAACATTCGTCGCGAGCAGGAGCTGCGCGCGGAAGCGCGTCATCTGGCGCTGCCGGAGCTGGCGCAGAAGTGGTACGCGGGCGCGCCCTATCTTTGGGGCGGCCGCACGGAGTGGGGCATCGACTGCTCGGGTCTCACCCAGGCCGTGTACGCCGCGCGCGACATCAAGCTGCCGCGCGACAGCGATCAACAGTTCGGCGAGGGCCGAGAGGTTAGAGTGGCGTCGGACGGCGCCGGGTACGAGGCGGGAGATTTGCTGTTCTTTGCGGAACGAGGCCGCGTGTCGCACGTCGCGCTGTGGGCCGGAACGGGGCGCATCGTGCACTCGGCGCTGTCACGGGGCGGTGTGGGCGGCGACAATCTGTTCGGTGATGAACCGAGGATGGTGCGGCTGCGGGACAATTTAGTTGGGGTTCGCAGGCCGACATAGGTGTCTGGTGCCTGGTGTCTGGTGCCTGGTGTCTGCCCCGACACCTGACACCAGACACCAGACACCTGATATTCCCCCCATGCGCTTGATCTTATTTGACATCGATGGAACCCTCCTCTGGACCGCCGGCGCGGGCCGGCGCGCGATTCACCGGGCCCTGCTCGATGAGGTGGGCACCGCCGGGCCGATCGATGGGTACCGGTTCGACGGCAAGACCGATCCCCAGATCGTGCGCGAGCTGCTGGAGCTCGCGGGCCACCCCGACGCGCGCTCGGAGGATCGGGTGACGGCGGTGTGCCGGCGGTACGTCGAATTGCTCACGGTCGAGCTCGAGAAGCCCAGCCAGGCGACAAAGATCTATCCTGGGATCACAGAGCTCCTGAGCGCGCTCGAGCCGTATGAAGCGGACGGCCGCGCGCTCGTCGGTCTCCTCACCGGCAACGTTCAACACGGGGCCGCGCTGAAGCTCCGGTCGGCTGGTCTCGATCCCGCCCGATTCACGGTCGGCGCGTTCGGCTCGGATTCACACCACCGTCCCGATCTTCCCGCGGTCGCGGCGCGTCGCGCAGCGCAGCAGGCGGGACGTCCGTTCAGCGGCGCGGAAATCGTGATCGTCGGCGACACGCCCGATGACGTCGCTTGCTGCAAGCCCATGGGCGCGCGGTCGGTAGGCGTAGCGACGGGGTTCTACGACGTCGCCGCGCTGCGCGCGGCGGGCGCGACCCACGTTTTTCGCGACCTCGGCGACACCCACGCCGTGCTCCAAGCCCTGTTTTCGTGACGGCAGTTCGCGACGAGCTCGAGCTCAAGGCCCGGGTGGACGACCCGGACGCGCTCCGGCAGGCGTTGATCGCGGCCGGCGCCGAGCTCGTCTACCGCGGCGCGATGCTCGACCGCCGCTTCGATCGGAAAGAGCGCCTGCGGAAACGCGACGAAGTCGTGCGACTGCGCGTGTACCACCCCGCCGATCGGTCGGCGGAATGGGGCGTACTCGGCTGGAAGGGGCCCGTGGGAAAGCGCGACGGCTATCGGCACCGCGAAGAGTGGGAGTCGCGCGTGGACGATCCGCGTGCGGTCCTCGTCGTGCTCCGTCACCTCGGCTACAAGGTCGTGCTCCGGATCGACCGCACCGTGGAGCAGTACCGGTTGGGTGATGCGACGCTGCGCCTCGAATGGTATCCGGCAATGGACGTTCTGCTCGAAGTCGAAGGATCGCCCGATGACATCGAGCGTGCCATCGCGGCAACGGGTTTGGCGCGGAAGGCCTTTCTTCCCGAATCGCTGCCGTATTTCACGGACGCGTACGAGAAGCGGACCGGCCGCCCTGCGCGCGTGGCCCGCGCCGAGGATTCGCAGTGAATCCGCCCATGAAGCTGCTAATGCCGCTGCGCGTGCCGGAGCTGGCGCCGTCGCTCGGGCGCATCATCGTGCCGCGGCGGCTGTTCGATCCGTGGGTGCCGGTCGACGACATCCGTGAAGAACTCGCGACTCGTGTCCTCGAGCTCGGCGGTGAGGGGCGTGCCGCGGCGGCGCGTGAATCCGATGGCCAGGCGCGCGCGCGCGTGCTCGAGGTGACGGGCCGCCGCGCGTGGGCCGCTGCCTGGGACCACGCGGTTCGGCGCGCGGGAGCGCGGGTAGCCCAGGCGCTCGATGCCGAGATCACACGCACCGCTCGGCAGGTGCGGATGCCGCGCCGCCGGATGCGCCGCCATCTGCTCTCCAATGCCGAAAAGCGCGCCATCGTGGCGCGGCTGGGGACGGGCGGCGGCACGTTTGTCGCCGCGCTCGACGATCTCGAAGCCGCCGCGGCGCGCGCCGGCGATGCCTCGGTGCTTGAGAAGGATGCCCACGCGCTGTGGCAGGAGGCGCTCCGCACCGTCGCGCGGCGGCTGGAAGCCGCCTGGCTCGCGCTCGAAGCGGAGGTCGACGCCGAGCGCGAGCGCTGGACGCCGGAAATCGACGTAGTCGCCGCCTGGCGGCCCTCGCTCTGGCCCGTGATCATCGGCTGGCTCCCACTTGGCGTCTTGCTCGTGTGGCTGGGCCTGATTCTCAGCGGCTACGTGCCGGCCCCCGCATGGCTCGCGGCACAGCTGGGCTTCTAGCCCTCCTCGTTTTCGGGGGCGGGACCGCCGCACTCCCCGCTCAACTTCGCGTCGTGGAAGTGCCGATCTCCGGTCGCGCGAGCCTCGATTCGCTCGCGCGACTCGGCTTTGAAGTGGCCGATATCCGGTCCACGGGCGGCACCCAGCGCGCGGTGATCGTCGTGTCCCCCGAGACCGAAGCGCAGCTCGCCGCGCACGGCTTCAGGACCCAGGCGCTCGGTGTGGCCCGCGTGACGACGGGAGCGGCCGCCGACACCTTCCATTCGTTCCACTCATTCGACAATCCCGGCACCGGCATTCGCGCCACCCTGGCCGCCTGGGCCGCGGCGAACCCGTCGATCCATGTGGATTCGGTCGGCGCGTCCTACGAAGGCCGACCAATTCTCGCCGTGAAGATCGGCCCGCCGGACGATTCGCCCACTCGGCCCAACGTGTTGTTCCTCGGCACGCATCACGCGCGCGAATGGATCTCGACCGCGGTCGCCATGAAGCTGATTCGCTGGCTGGCGGACTCGGGCGGCGCATTGATCAGCGCGTACGATGTCTGGGTGATTCCGGTCGAGAACCCGGATGGTTACCAGTACACCTTCACGGCGGATCGATACTGGCGGAAGAATCGCCGGCCCAACGCCGGCGGCAGCTACGGGGTGGACCCGAACCGGAATTACCCCGCCTTCTGGGGCGTCGACGACGCCGGGTCGAGCGGGATCGAGAACGCGGAGACGTATCGCGGAACCACACCTGCGTCGGAGCCCGAGACGCAAGGCGTGATGGCGTTTCATGCCGCGCATCCACCCGTGGTCTCAATCTCGTATCACAGTTACAGCGGCCTCGTGCTCTACCCGTGGGGATTCCGGGCCGGCCAGCTACCGCCCGATTTGCCGCGCTTTGAAGCGCTGGCGGGCACCGATCTCCTTCCCGCCGTGCCCGACAGCGTGCCCGGCTCGTCGCTCGACCACTATCACCCGGGCCCCGCCTGGAATCTCTACACGACAAACGGCGAGTACACCGACTGGGCCTACCGCACGTATGGCACGATCGCGTTTACGACCGAGTTGACGAGCGGCTGCTGCGTGAACGGCGACTACTACGGTTTCGAGTTCCCCGACGACAGCGTGCTCGTCGAACGCGTGTTTCGTGACAACCTACCGTTCGCGCGCGCGCTGATCGTCGCGTCCGGCGATCTCGCACACGCGCCGGGCGTCATGGGTGCCGTGCCCGCGCCGCCGCGATTCGTGTCGCTGTGGCCCGATTCCTGGCTGAGCCTCGATACGGGCGAGCCGCGGCCGCTCTTGACCCTGCGTACAGCAGCGGGTGCGCTCACGACCCGCAGCTCGCAGACCGACTCCTTGCGCCGCGGCACGCTGCGCACCATTTGGCGTACGGATCTGCGGCTCGACGGCGTGCGCGCCTTGCGAGCCGAAGGAACCGCGATCACCGCCGAGCTGCTGTCGCTCGCCGGCGCCGAACCGCTCGATGTGGGATGGCAAGGATGGCACCGCGACTCGGTGCGCGTGGGGGGCAGCTATTCGTGGGCCACGGCGGGCTCCGATACGCTGACGTCCCCGATCGTCGACTTGCGCGGCCGGACCGGCATCTGGCTGCAGCTCTGGACACGCCACTACGGGTCGACCTTCTCGCCGACCCAGCGCGGCATCATCCAGTTCTCCGGCGACTCCGGTGCAACGTGGCGCACCGTCGCCATGATCGTCGGCGACGGACCAAGCTGGTATCCACTGCGGGTCGATCTGCCGCAGGCTGCCGACCACCGCGGCGCGCGCGTCCGGTTCATTGCCGAGCAGTTCAGCTGGTGGGTGGATGCCGTGGGCTTCGCGACCGACGCGAGCCCGGCCTTCGTCCCGCTCGCCGTGGCGGCCGGCGCCGAGGTCTCGGAGAACCCGGTGCGGGGCAATCAGGTGGTTGTCTCCTGGCCGCCCCCGGCTGGGACCGGCGATGCGCGCGTGTCCATCTTCAGCTTCACCGGCGAGCGGCTGTATCAAGTCACGGTGGCCGCGCCCAATAACGAATATGTTTGGGACCTCACAATTGGCGGCGGAGCGCGGCGCGTGGTCAACGGCGCATACATCATTGTCGTGGACGTCGAAGGTCACCGCTATCGCCGGCGGCTCTTCGTCGCGCGCACGGGTCCATGAGCGCAATCGGCGTCGGTGTGGACCTGGTCGAGGTGTCGCGCGCGCGCGCAATGCTCGCCGACAAGGGGGCGCACGTGTTCGACCGGTTGCTCACGCCGTCGGAGGCCGAGTACTGCCGGTCACGCCCCGACCCGGCCGAGCACGTCGCCGTGCGCCTCGCGGCGAAAGAGGCGGTCTACAAGGCGCTCCAGGGGAGTGACGCTGCCCGCGGAATCGGATGGCGAGACATCGAAGTCACCCGGGCGCCGGATGGGCGTCCCGACGTCGCGCTGACCGGCCTCGCCGCCAGCCGTGCCAGCGAATTGCGGGTGAAGAAAGTGCTGCTTTCTCTATCGCACACGCACGAAGCCGCCGTTGCAATTGCAGTCCTATCAACAGATTGAAATTCCGACAAAATTACTCTAGTATTTGCCCGTGCGTTCTTTGACTCCCATTCTGATGATTGCCGCCTGCCTTGCACAGCCACTCGCAGGGCAGGCGACTGACTCTTTGGCCCTGTCGCGGCGGGTGGTAGCCGCCGCCTCCCTGGCCGCCAAGGAGTACGCCCTCGGCGTCGTCCCGGCCGGTGGTCAGATCACGCAGCCCGAGGAAGTCGACGAGGCAAAGCTGTTCCTGCAGCAGGCTCGGTTCGATGTGTCGGGGTTGCCGTTAGCCGCCCGAGCGAGCTCGGAGCGGACCCTGGCGCGACTCGCCCAGATGCTCGATTCCCTTGCCCCTCCCGATTCAGTCGCCCGCATGACAGACAGCCTGGTCGCCCGCATTACCGCCGCCGCCGGCGGGCCCAAGGTCGTGGAACCGCTGCCTTCCCGGCCGCCGTCGCTCGCGCGCGGCGCCGTGGTGTTCCGCGAGCAGTGCGCGGCCTGTCACGGCGAAACAGGTCGGGGTGACGGTCCCAAGGCCAAATCCCTGAAAGGGCCGCCGCCCGCGAACTTCACCGATCCCGCGGTCATGGGCGGCATCTCGTTGCTCCAGATCTATCGGAGGATCGCGGTCGGGACTCCCGGGACCGCCATGCCGGAATTCGGCGACGACCTCTCAGCAGAGGACCGCTGGGCCGTCGCATCCTACGTGGCGGCGATCCAGTACGGCGGATCGGCGACGGCCGCGGTTTTTGCCGCCGTGCGCCATCAAATCGACTCTGCGGTGACGACGCGGTCGGACAAGATTGCGATCGATGCGTACATGACGTTCGAACAAGTCGAGACGTCGATTCGCGCCAATAACGCCGGACTCGCGAGCGAGCTGGAGGGGAATTTCGCCTGGCTCCGCACCCGCGTGGTGAAAGCCGATGAGGCGGAGCGCAACACGATTCGCGAACGGTTGCTGGCGGGACTCGAGCGCGCCGAGCGGGTCGTGGCGGATCGCCCATCGGCGATGAACCTGTTCATTGCGTCGTTCTTCCTGCTGGTGCGTGAGGGGTTCGAGGCGATCCTGATTGTCGCCGCGCTGATGACGTTCCTGGCCAAAGCCGGTGCGCCCGAGCGGCGGCGCGATGTGGCGCGCGGCGCCTGGCTGGCGGTCGCCGCGAGCCTGCTGACGTGGGTCCTGGTCGAGCTCCTCGTCGAGGTCACGCCGGGGGGACGCGAGATCATGGAGGGCGCCACCATGCTGCTCGCCGCCGCGGTCCTCTTTTACGTGAGCTACTGGCTGCTATCCAAGATCGAAGCCGCGAAGTGGACGGCGTTCGTGCACGGCAAGATGCAGAGCGCGCTCTCGTCGGGATCGGGCGTTGCCTTGAGCGCTGTGGCATTCCTCGCGGTCTATCGCGAGGGCTTCGAGACAATCCTGTTCTACAAGGCGCTGTTCACGTCGGCGGGTTCGGCCGGTGTACCGGTGGTGCTCGGCATCGCTGTCGGCGCCGTGGGGTTGGTCGCCATTTATCTGCTCATCAATCAGCTGGGGCTGCGGGTCGCGATGAAGCCGTTCTTCGCGGTCACCGGCGTGATGCTGTACTACATGGCGTTCGTGTTCGCGGGGAAGGGCATCGCGGAGCTACAGGGCGCGCAGGTCATCCCGCTGACCGTGATCGACGGCGCGCCGCGCATTCCCGTCATGGGCGTCTACCCCACCGTCGAATCGCTCTTCGTGCAGGGGCTGCTGCTCGCACTCGCCATTGTGGCGGCGGTGGGGGCGATGCGGGCGAAAGCCTCACGCACTCCCGCGGAGCGCGACCTCCTTCGGTCGGAGTGACTCGGGCAGCGGCTGTGGCCCTGCCGGCTCCCGCCACTTCACGAGCAACGTCGTACCCACCAGCACCAGGGCTACGCTCATCGCCTGGGCCAGCGTAAACGGACCCAACACCCGGTCGTCTTTCGCGCGCACCAGCTCCACGAGAAACCGCTCTGCTCCCGCGAACACGAGATACCACGCGAACAGCCAGCCGATCGCGTGCCCGTGGTCGCGGCGGCGCCACAGCCACCAGAAGACCAACAGCATTGCGATCGTCTCGTAGATTTGCGTCGGATGCACGGCCATCACGAGATTCGGATCGGTCGCCGCCGGGAAGTGCACGCCCATCGCCTGGAGGTTCCCCACCGTCGTCGGCGGCAAGCCCTTGGGAAATTGCATCGCCCACGGCAGGCGGGTCGGTATCCCGTAGTCATCGTTCACGAGAAAGCAGCCGACGCGGCCGAGCGCGTAGCCGAGCGCGAGCGGCGCGGCGCAGATCTCGGCGGTGAACCGAGAGGGCACGCGGCGGCGCCAGCCGTTCACTAGAATGGCGGCCGTTGCTCCCATGAACCCGCCGTACCACACGAAGCCGCCGCGGCGAAACAGCATGTCGGGGTCGCCGGTCAAGAAGACGTACCACAGCTTGGCGCCGACCAGGCCGCCGATGACGCCGGCGATGACGATGTCGGCGGCGTAGTCTTCGTCGAGCCCGCGCGCGCGCAGGTCGAGCTGAATCGCCCACCCGGCCATCAGAAACGCCACCATCATCATCAGTCCGTAGCCCGTGAGCTCCAGCGGACCCAGATGTATCGCGAACGGATAGACGGTCATGTCGTAATCTCAGCGGTTTCGAGACCGGGGAGTGGCAGATCGGCGCGGGCGTCCAGCGTCCAGTCGCTGCGCTCGCCGAGGCGCAGCCGGTACCAGCCGGCCCGTGCGATCATCGCGGCGTTGTCGGCATTGAGGCGCGGGCTCGCGACGGCGACGCGGGCGACATTGGCGAGG
>WNFY01003383.1_pt1 | contig 16521 bp, 12 predicted proteins | sample 5400091 | NCBI WGS metagenome assembly WNFY01 (sample SAMN13153364, study PRJNA577476) | soil metagenome | isolation source: 60 cm soil or saprolite under grassland replicate 1 | place: USA:California | collected 2016-06-15
GAGCTCTCCGAAGCGGTAATGCCTCACAACCACCATCACGTGTTGGCGCAATGGCATCGCGCGAGCGCTGGGAACGTCGATCAGGCAGTTGCTGCAGCGCTGGAAGCGGCGAAAGACTGGGCGAATTGGGCGTGGGAAGATCGCGCGGCGGTCTTTCTCAAGGCGGCCGAGCTGCTGGCGACGACATGGAGATCAACGCTCAACGCCGCGACGATGCTCGGACAATCGAAGACAGCTTTCCAGGCGGAGATCGATGCCGCATGTGAGCTGATCGATTTCTGGAGATTCAATCCGCATTACGCGCAGAGCCTCTACGACGAACAGCCGCTCAGCGATCGCACGATGTGGAATCAGCTCGACTACCGGCCGCTCGAGGGGTTCGTCTATGCAGTGACGCCGTTCAACTTCACGTCGATCGCTGGAAATCTTCCCACCGCGCCGGCCCTAATGGGCAACACCGTCATCTGGAAGCCGGCGTCGAGCGCGATGCTCAGCGCGTACTACATCATGAAGCTTCTCGAGGAGGCGGGACTTCCTCCTGGAGTCATCAACTTCGTCGCAGGCGATGCGGCGCTGATCTCCGACAAGCTACTTGCCCACCGTGATCTCGCTGGAGTCCACTTCACTGGAAGCACCGCCGTCTTCAACAGCATGTGGCAGACGATTGGCGCGAGCATGTCTCGCTACAAATCCTATCCGCGCATCGTTGGAGAAACCGGCGGTAAGGATTTCATCGTCGCGCACTCCTCGGCGGATCCGGCTGCGCTCTCCGTCGCGATCGCGCGCGGAGGCTTCGAGTACCAGGGACAGAAGTGCTCAGCCGCGAGCAGAGCCTACATCCCGCAGTCGATCTGGCCCGAGGTCCGCGATCGAACAGTCGCGATCATGAAGGAGCTTCGCGTCGGCGATGTCAGTGATTTCCGAAATTTCATGGGCGCGGTGATCGACAAGAAAGCGTTCACGAAGATTGGTGAATACCTGGAGCACGGTCGCAAGAATGCGAGCATCGTTTCAGGAGGAGTGGCGCGCGGCGAAGCGGGATACTTCATCGAGCCGACGCTGATCGAGACGAAGGATCCAGCCTATCGCCTGTTGTGTGAGGAGATCTTCGGGCCGGTCGTTACGGCGCACGTCTATCCCGATGCACAGTGGGCCGAGACGCTGAAGATCGTTGACGAGACATCGCCGTATGCGTTAACCGGCGCGATTTTCAGCAGGGATCGTCAGGCGATTCGTGAGGCTGCGCTCTCACTTCGCAACGCCGCCGGCAATTTCTATATCAATGACAAGCCGACCGGCGCGGTAGTCGGGCAGCAGCCGTTTGGAGGCGCGCGCGGATCAGGTACCAATGACAAGGCCGGGTCAAAGCTCAATCTCGTCCGCTGGATCAGTCCGCGGGCGATCAAGGAGACCTTCTCGCCGCCGACTGATTATCGATATCCGTTCATGGCCGAGGAATAGATCGGCGCACAGCTAAGAGGGCTCAAGCCTCTCGGCGCCGGTCAGTCGGGAGGGTGTCCTCTGCCGGGCAGTGTCCTCGCCTTCTTCGCAGCTGGCGCTGCTCAGAACCGCGCCGCAAAAAACTGTAGCGGCGCTGGCTGCGGGTGCCCGTCCGAGGACACCCTCCCTCCTTCCCTGTACGAGATCCCGAAGCGGCTCTCGAGCGAGGGAGCGCAGTTGGGGGCTCGGGGCGCCCGCTTGCGGGCACCGCAGCGAGCGTAGCGGCCGAAGAGGATACCGCGCCTCGACCCAAACCGAGATGCAAACAAACCGCGCGCTCCGAAGAAAAACGTGCCAGAGCGAGGGGCGAGAAGTGGTCCGGCTGTAGGCGTCCCGATTCGCTGACGAAATGAGCACCGCCACTGAGCTACAGATCGACGCGGACCAACTGCAGGTTTCGCGGATCCGCGCCCTTCGAGGGCCCAACTACTGGCGCCTCGCCCCGGTCATCGCCTGCGACGTGCAGCTCGGCGGCCTCGAACAAATCAGCTCCGCTGACATCCCCGGTTTCTACGAAAGACTCACCGAAGCGATTCCTACACTGGCGGAGCATCACTGCACCCGCCAGGAACCGGGTGGATTTCTCGAGCGACTGAGAGAGGGAACACACCTTCCGCACATTCTCGAGCACGTCGCCCTCGAGCTGCAGTCACTCACGGGCAGCGATGTCAGCTTCGGCCGCGTGGTACCGTCAGGCGATCCCGATACCTGGTGGGTGATCGTCGCCTACGAGGAGGAAGAGGTTGGGCTTCAGAGCATGCGCGACGCTGTGAAAATCATCCGCGCCTGCATCGCCGACCGCGCGATCGATGTCGCCGCAATCGTCGAGCAGCTGCTTTCGCTCTACGAAGCGGTTCGACTCGGCCCATCGACCGCTGCCTTGGTCGAAGAGGCGAAACGTCGCGGAATACCAGTGCGGCGATTGAACAATTACTCACTGGTACAGCTGGGACTCGGAAAAAATCTCCGCCGCATTCAGGCGACGCTCTCCGACTACACGAGCGCTATCGCAGTCGAGATCGCACAGGACAAGGACGATACCAAGCGTGTGTTGGGAAACATTGGTCTGCCGGTACCCAAGGGTGATGTCGCAACCACGATCGAAAGGGCGCTGGAGATCGTCGATGAGATCGGCTACCCGGTGATTCTCAAGCCGCTCGACGCCAGTCACGGTCGCGGTATCTCCGGGCGCATCGACAACGACGAGGCACTACACGAGGCGTGGAACGATGCGCGCGAGTTCTCCAACCGCATTGTCGTCGAGCAGTACGCCGAGGGCAGGGACTACCGCGTGCTGGTAATCAACGGCAGAGTGGTAGCATGCGCCGAGCGAATTCCCGCCTGCGTTACCGGTGATGGAACGAGCACCATCGCGCAGCTGATCGAGCACGAGAATCGCGATCCGCGTCGCGGTGTTGGCCACACCAAGACCCTCACCAAGCTTCCCGTCGACAGCCGGACTATCGGCTATCTCAGGAAACACGGCCTGACTTTGGAGTCGGTTCCGGAGAAAGGTCAAATCGTGTATCTCCGCGGTACGGCGAATCTGTCGACCGGTGGCACCGCCATCGATCGAACCGACGAGATGCATCCGGATAACGTGACTGCCTGCGAGATGGCGGCGGGCATCATCGGGCTCGATATCGCGGGGATCGATGTCCTCACGCGCGACATCTCGGTACCGTTCCGGGAAAACGGCGCCGTGATCATCGAGGTGAATGCCGGGCCGGGAATCCGGATGCATGCGCATCCAACCGAGGGAACGCCGAGGAATGTGGCGGCTCCGATAATCGACATGTTGTACCCACCGGGAGCAAAATCGACGATTCCGGTGATAGCCGTGACCGGCACGAACGGGAAAACGACTACAGTTCGTCTGATTGCGCACCTCTTCCGGCTGGGCGACAGGGTCGTCGGCTTTACAACGACTGACGGAACCTATCTGCAGAACAGGCTCGTCCTCGAAGGTGACATGACCGGCCCGTTCTCGGCCAACATCATTCTCTCGAATCCAACCGTCGACCTTGCCGTCCTCGAGACCGCGCGCGGCGGACTTCTTCGCGCCGGACTCGGCTTCGACGAAGTCGATGTCGGCGTTGTTCTAAACGTCGCCGCAGATCATCTCGGATTGCGCGGCATCAACACCATCGAGCAGCTGGCGGATGTGAAGGGCGTCGTCGCGGCAGTCGTAAAGCGCGAGGGGCACGCCGTTCTCAACGCCGATGATCCTCTGGTGTACGCGATGCGCGACCGCACGCCGGGCGACATCGTGCTATTCTCGACAAAGCCCGAGGGCGAGAGCGAGGAATTCGAGATTCACCTCACCCGCAATGGAATCGGAGCGCGAATCGAGAACGACACCTTCGTCATTCGCCGCGGACGCCTGCGCATCCCAATTGCGCCTGTCCGAGAGGTGCCACTCATGCTCGGCGGCGCGGCTAAGTTTCAGCGCGAAAATATCCTCGCCGCAATTGCAACGGCTTACGTGCAGGGTATGCGGTACGACGACATCCGTGCCGGGTTACTTTCCTTCTTCCCTTCTCCATCACTCACACCCGGACGCCTCAATCTGCTGCGTGTACAAAATGGCCGTGTGCTGGTCGATTACGCGCATAACCCTGCGGCGATCGGCGGTCTGATTGAATTCGTGCAGAGTATCGACGCCAACAAACGCATCGGTGTGGTGACCGCTCCCGGCGACAGGCGTGACGAGGACCTCCGCAACGTAGGACGCGTCGTTGCCTGCCTCGACTACATCGTCCTCAAGGAGGACAAGGAGCGGAGAGGACGCGACGCAGGAGACATCGCCGGACTGATCAGCGAGGGATTGCGTGACGGAGGGATGGAGGAGAATCGCTACGAGACCATTTACAACGAGCAGGAAGCAATAACCCGCGCACTCGAGCAAATGAAAGACAACGACCTCGTCGTGATTCTCGCCGATGATGTGAGCGCCAGCCTCGACCTCGTGCGCCGTTATTCGCCGGATGGTGTGAGATAGTGCCCTCCACCGAGCGATTCCCGGATCCGAAAATGGAGATTCGGATGACTTCGCTGCATTCCACACGTGGCGCGAACTATTGGTCGCGGCTGCCGATAACTCGCATGGATCTGACCATCGGAGCCTACGAGAACATTTCTTCTGCCGATATTCCCGGCTTCACACAGGCACTAGTCTCAGCGATGCCGGGACTCAGAGATCATCGCTGCAGCATTGGCGAGCCGGGTGGCTTTCTGATCCGGCTGAAGCGCGGAACATATTGCGCGCACATCGTCGAGCACATTGCGCTCGAGCTGCAGGGAATGATCGGCCACGAGGTTGGCTACGGTCGGACGAGAGGCGGCGACGCCGCTGGAGAATACACACTCATCGTCGAGCACATTAACGAGTCCGTCGGTTTGCGCTCGGCTGCTCTCGCGCTGGAAATCGTGCAGAGCGCTTTTGCCGGGACGTTGAATTCGGTGGAGCATCAGGTAGCGGAGCTCGCAGCGTTGGCGGAGACGCCGGTTGTACCTCCGCTCATTCAGCACGTGCTGTGCGGAATCACCGGTGGTGCTCACCGCAGCGAAACCCGAAGGGAGCTGGTGAGACTCGGCTTCACGGGGCCGGAGCTGATCATCGATGTGTCTCCGTCGTATATCCTGAATGCGGGCTTGCCATACTCGAGAGCCGATATCGCGATCATACTGGACGCGAATCTCACGGATGTGCCCGATTATTACCGAATACCGCGGCGCGCTCGCCGGCTGGTGTCAGTTGTGGCGGATGCAGTCCCAGATGATGGAATCGTCATCGTTCCAGCAAAGGAGTGGGAAATCCAGGATATGGTCCGCGATGCTGGGTGTCGGGTCGCGATATTTGCAACTGATGACGACGTGACTAGCAAGGACAAGAAAGTCGCCCGCGCATCTGCGACCGTCGAAGGTAGGCGAATCATGATCGAGCAGCTCGATACCTCGGTCGAAGCTGGATGGCTGCACGACAAAGCACCGGCGGATGCGCAGGTTGTGGCGACTCTCGCTGCCTACACCCTCAACGAGATGCTGAAGCCCGCCGAAGTATCCTGGCCCGCAGGAGTCGCTGATTAGCCCAGCGACCGGCACGAACGCAAGACCGTCACGCCGCCGTTTACGCGACGCCGCTGGCACTCTCATCCTCATCGGAGGCGGTACGACTGCGACGGGTCCGGCGATCGGCGGCTTCGTCGAGATGACGCGCGCAAAAGAAGACGCTCCCATCGTCGGCCTCACGACTGCGTCGAGCCAGGTTGGCGTAGCGAGAGACATGTGGCTCGCCGATCTCAGGCAAGCCGGCGCGACCAACGTATCCATTCCGTTGGTCGAGAATCGCGACCACGCGTCGGATCAAAAGATCGTCGAACAGGTGCGCAATGCGAGCGGAATTTTCATCGGCGGCGGTGATCAGGTGAAGTTGGTCTCGGCGCTGAGCGGCACGCCTCTGGAGGAAGCAATCAGGGATGCGTTCATCGACGGCGCGATCATTTGTGGGACGAGCGCGGGTGCCGCAGCGCTGACCAAAACGACGCTCGCAGGAAACGAAGTGGATGAAGAGGGAAAGCTGGTCGAACAATACATTGGCCCGGGTCTCGGTCTCCTCGGTTATCACACTCTCATCGACACTCACTTTACTCAGCGTCGCCGACTGTATCGTCTCTTCGTGGCCGTGGCCGAGTTTCCGGCGCTGATGGGACTCGGCATCGACGAGGACACCGCGCTCATCGTCAAGCGCGAGATCGGGACGGTGGTGGGGAACGGCGGAGTGACATTTGTCGACGGGAGCAGCGTGAGATTCAACAACGCCACGGACGTGACGAAAGGTCACGAGCTCACGATCAGTGCGCTTCGCGTCGGCATCATCGGCACTGGTCAGCAGTTCAATCTCAAGCGGCGCGAGGTGCAGGCGCTTCTTTCCCCGCCCGCTGCGCGCGAAGTCGAGAACCGCGTCACATCTGCGCGCTGATCTTTGCGTTTCGAGATCTCGGCGCTGGTCAGTCGGGAGGGTGTCCTCTTCGGCAGCTAACTCGCTTACACGCTGCGAGCCTCGCGCGCAAACAACAACGGCGCGCGCGAGTCTCTTGCTACGCGAGGCGCTGCCTACGAGGACCTCCTCCCTCCTTCCCTGTCCCAGTTCGCGCGAACTCAAGTCGCCGCCTGCGCGCGTGAGCCGCACTTCTCGCCGCGGGGCAGGTGTGGAAGTAGCGCAATGGGCGCGGGACTTAGTCCGGCATCACACTCTCTAAAGTCCGAACGAATGAGCACGATCTCGCCACGAGAATCGCGAGAAACGTGACGCGCAGCTTAAGACGAGGCGCGCCTTTCAGCGGCGTGCAGTTCCAGATCTATGCGCGGGAGAGGCGCGAGTGTCCTCGGAGGGGCACCCGCAGGAGAGCGCGCCGCTCTGGCGCGCGTAACGCGCGCCGGAACGGCGGGCCTGTCCGAGGACACTGCCCCGCAGAGGATACCCGCGCCTCGACCCAAACCGAGATGCCTAGGTAGCGCGCCGGCTAGAACCGCGCCTCGACGTAAAGATTGGCGCGCACCGATTTCTCCGGATAAATCCCTTTGGCGAGATCGATGCGAATGAGCCCGTCCATGAACGACGCGCCAACACCAGCGCCACTCAAAGGCCGCCCAGGATGCGAGAAGTTGTTGCGATCGCCCGCCCAGCCGAGATCTCCGAACACGATCTTGCGGAACCCTACCGACCGTGAGCCGATCTCGGCGCTAGTCATCCAGAACGAATCACCAATAGCCGCACCGGCCTTTTGACCACGCACTGTCTGAACTCCGCCCAGGAAGAACTGCTTCTGAATCGGCAGCCGACCACCCGATGTGCCGGCGCCCAGCGTGAGCGCGCCGTCAAGCGGACCAAGCCCGTGCGACAGCGTCGTCTGCAGCAAACCGCGCGAATAATCGAACGTGCCCGTCGCTCCTTCCAGCTTGAGGTCGGTCAGCGCGCGGAATCCGTGCGGATCGAGGCCGTACGACGAGTGATGTCCCACCGCGAGTCCCACAATTTTCCCATTCACAGCGTTGATGTTGGTGAGATCACCCTTGACGCCGCCGGGATGCGCGATCGCGAATTCCGTGTGTACCGTCGCATCGAAATGCTGTTCGGCGAAAAGACGCCAGTTCGTGAAAATGCCGCGATCCTGCTCCCCCTTGACCTCCGCGCCCCAGGTCCGGTAGTAGAATCCTTCGTCACGACCGAAGAAAAGCGCCGACACCGAGCTGCTGAAGCCGAGCGGATCGCCCCAATCGTTCGATGCGACGAGCCGCCGATAGACGCCGGCTGCGATCTTTCGCCGGCCATCGGTTCGATCGAGCCATAGCTCTCCGTTTGGCGAGAGATCGGCAACTCCGAGCCTGAATAGCCCGTGTGTCGAATATCCAGCGCCAAGTACCCGATCCACTTCCAGCGCAGTTGAAAATCCCTCAATGCGATTGAACCGCGTGTACGGTAGTCCATAAGAGATCGTGGCAGTTTGTGGCGCCCACTCCGGTTGAGCGCCAAGGGTCAGCGCTTCGGAGACCAGCGCATCACGCTCGGCGGTTCCGAACACCGCTTCGCCTTCGTCGTAGATCGATTTCGGGAGCTCGCTCGAGTGCGCCAGTGCCACAGTATCGCATGGAACTCTGACGAGGATCCGCAATCCCTCGTCGGATCGATCGTGAGACCGCACGCGCTCGGTGCCCTGCTTGCACTCGTTGCGTCGACGCTCTCTGCGGGCAGCCCGGGAAACCGAATCGCTCACCGTGTCCATCGACGCAATCGTGATATTGGGAAGCGGCTCCGTCCCGTTCACACTGGAGTAGGAGTAGCGCTGCTCCAGCTTGAACGGGATGTGCATGAAGCTCACCTGCGCTTCGCCCTCAACGGTCTGGGAGCGGGGGAGCCAGAAGCGTCCATCGTGCAAACCGTATTCGACGGTGATCGCGCTGACGTTCGCCTTCATCGGCGTGATCATCGGCTTCAGCCAGCGCGGCATGTCATCGTCGTGGTTCTGTTCCTCTTCGCTCGTCTCCTTCGCGACCGCCATAATGTCCATCTCCTGCGCCATCCGATAAACGGCGCGGACAAGATGTGCTGTGGCAGCGTCGAACCACAGAGAGCCGACCGCGACGTTCCACTTCGGTTGTCGCGGTCGAATGCGAAGCTCGCGCAGCTCGAGGCGCTGTCCGCCCGGAAGCTGGAAGGTGACGGAATCTCCGGATTGATAGGTGTAGTACGCTTCCGCACCGGAAGCGAGCGGATGGATTATCTCGTTCTCGCTGACATCGGCTTTCGCCAGACCGGAGCCAATCCAGAGCGTTTCGCGCCCGGGGGCGTAGGGAATGTCACCAGCTGACCCAAGATCGACGTCACCCTTCCCAACTCCGTCCAGCATTGGAAAGGCACTTCGCTGGCCTTTGACATCGATGATGGCGCCGTTGCCACGCTGCCACATCACGTGCGACGCGCGCTCACTCCGCATTAGCAGCCGATCCCGGCCGATGCGCTTGAATCCCATTCCGACGGACATGCGCTCGTAGGCGCTCGCATCGTAGCCGGTGAGAGTCGAATCCTGCTGGAGGCGGGCTTGACGCGCGCGCAGCAAAAGGTCTCTCGCGCGTGGATCCTTGAAGGCCGTCGCGAGAACTTCCGGCGTGACGGGCAACTTTTTCGCGAGCCTGATTTCCTTTCTCACCGAATCTCTCACGCGGGCGCGCGCGCGCATCGAATCAATGCGCTGCTCTCGCCGAATCGCGATCGAGTCGCGCTTTGCCTTTTCGATGCTGTCCTGTTTTTCTTTCCCGATCTGCAGGGATACGTGCGATTGCGCGAATACGACAACAGCGAGGAGCGCGAGCATCTAATTACCGTGGTGTGGAGCGTGGGATAACGAACGACATGCCAAGTTGCCAGAGAACCAGGTCCGTCTTGCTGTTACGCGGGTGTAGCGTAATCGTGCCGTCTGGATTGTCGGTGATATCGCCCTTCGTCAGATACGTAGCACGCCCGCCGTAGTAGTATCGTCCTCCAAAGTTGAAGGCACCGCTCGTACCGAAGGGGATCTCCAAGCCGCTGCCAAATATCCAGGCGTACGAGCCATCGTGGGCATTCTGATTCGAAATGGGCTCGAACTGACCGTAGGGATCGCTCAGGGTCGACGTCGTAGAGAAGCTCGTATACGCGATCGCCGCGTTGGCATATGGACGGAAGAGTCCGTCCGGAATCATGATCTGCGGTCCGATCGCACCCCAGGCGATGCTGTTGGTCGTTTCCAGGTCGAGGTTGATCCGGCCTGTGATCCCGAAGAATGACGCATCCTTGTGTTCCCTTCCGTACTGCACTCCACCCGCATCGGCCCGGATGCTCAGATATCCACGGTAGTCAATTTTGAATCTGCCATTGAGATCGAAACCGTAGCCACGGCCGACGTTGCTCGCGAATTCGCCTTTTGGCTGTGACATCGCCACGTTGCCGCCAACGGAGAAACGCGAGGGACCAGCTGTGGGATTCATGATTACTTGCGACTGAAGACTTGTAGTCAACGCGAAAACGAAAGCAGTGCTCAGTACAAACACGGCCTTGAACTGCATAGCTTCTCCCTCTGGTTTGGAACCAGCGTTGGCAGAGACAGTGCCCCAGTCTTTAGCCAACGCTATATCATTTTACGGTAAGCGGTTAGAACGAGTTTCAGGGCCGGTAAAAGGACTCGCTGACCTCCCGCCGGACATAATCCGCGTCCTCAGCTGATGACAGCACTCGACAATTCATACCCCGCACTTCGGGTACAGGGTCTCAGAAAAGCCTACGACGATGTCGTCGCCGTCGACGGACTGAATCTCGAGGTAGAGACTGGAGAATGTTTCGGACTCCTCGGACCCAACGGCGCGGGTAAGACGACCACGATCGAGATCTGTGAGGGCCTTCTCCCCGCCGACTCGGGCAGTGTCGAGGTACTCGGCCGCCGCTGGGAGTCGGACGCTCGCGAGCTGCGCGAGCTACTCGGAATCCAGCTCCAGGACACGCAGCTATCCGAGAAGCTCACAGTTGATGAAACCTTGACACTTTTTCAGAGCTTCTATCGCGACCCAACTGAAGTGGGAGAGGTAATTGACAAGGTGGAGTTGGGTGAAAAGCGCTACTCCCGCGTCGGTGCGCTGTCTGGTGGACAAAAGCAGCGTCTCGCCGTTGCGTGCGCGCTGGTTGGAAATCCGCAACTGCTTTTTCTCGACGAGCCGACGACCGGACTCGATCCCCAGTCGCGCCGACAGTTCTGGGAGCTGATCGAGAAGTTTCAGTCCGAAGGTAGGACCATCGTGCTCACGACCCACTACATGGAGGAAGCAGAACGACTCTGCGATCGCGTAGCGATTGTCGACCATGGTCACGTGATCGCACTGGGTTCGCCGCGCGAGCTCACCGAATCGCTCGACGTGTCGCATCTCCCACCGCCAGAGCCGAGGAAGACGACCGCGACGCTCGAGGACGTGTTCGTGTCGCTTACCGGCAGGACGCTGCGCGATGAGTGAGCCGCGTCGGCTGGATCAGGGTGCCAATCGCGCAAGGGCCCCCGGCCGTATTCCGTTTCCGCTGACAGAAGAGCACCGTGCTCAGTGGCGACCGCTCAAGCAACGTGGCTGGAAGAACAATTCGATGGTTCAGCTCACGCTGGTTCGGTTCCGTGAGTTCATTCGCGAGCCCGAGGCCGTGTTCTGGACTTTCATCTTTCCGATTCTGCTGGCGGCGGGACTTGGTATAGCTTTCCGCCAGCGCGGTCCGGACAAGGTGCCGATTGGCGTCATCAGCAGTGGGCCAGGCGTCGCAGCGGCGATCGAATCGCTCAAGAGAGATTCGAGTCTGGTCGTGGAATCCTACGACGATAGTTCAGGCGCTCGTGCTCTTCGCACCGGGAAAATCGCGCTGCTCGTTGTTCCCACCGCGACCAGAGACAGCGTGCGCTACGTGTATGATCGCGGCAGAAGCGAAGCCGCCAACGCTCGCGTGCTCGCGGACCGCGCGGTACAGCAGGGCGCCGGTCGAGTCGATCTCGTGCGCGCAACGGATACGTACATAACTGAAAAGGGATCGCGCTACATCGATTTTCTGATTCCCGGATTGCTCGGCATGAATCTCATGGGCTCCAGCATCTGGGGACTGGGATTCGCGATCGTCACCGCGCGCAGCAAGAAGCTCCTCAAGCGGCTAATGGCAACGCCGATGTCACGTGTGCAGTACCTGCTCTCTTTTCTCTGCTCGCGTCTCGTGTTTCTGATTCTCGAGATCATAACGCTGCTCGGCTTCGGTCACTTCGCTTTCGGAGTTCCATTGCGTGGCCCGCTCGGAACGCTGTTCCTGATCTGTATCCTGGGCGCGCTGTCATTCGGCGGACTGGGATTGCTCAGTGCCTCCCGTGCGCGCACGACGGAGGCCGTGTCTGGAATAATGAATTTCATCATGCTTCCCATGTGGATTTTCTCGGGAGTGTTTTTCTCGGCCGCGAATTTTCCGCGCGCCGTCCAGCCCTTTATCAAGGTCCTTCCGCTCACGGCGCTGAACGACGCCCTGCGCGCAAATATGCTCGAGGGAGCAACATTCACCGGGGTCACGCCGCAGATCATCGTCATTGTGGTATGGGGATTCCTGACCTTCGTCGCGGCGCTCAAGCTATTCCGCTGGCGGTAGCTTCGTGAGCGATCCGTCGCCGACCGCGCCTCAGAATCTCCTCGCGGTCAACGAGTCGCTGTCGATTCCGCGAAACGAGCTGGATGTGCGGGTCTCGAGGTCCTCGGGCGCGGGCGGCCAGCATGTAAACAAGACATCTTCGCGGGTAGAGATTTTCTGGAATGTTCTCGCATCGCGCGCACTCAGCGAGGAGCAGCGCGTGCGTCTTCAGGAAAAGCTCGGGGCCAGGCTCACGACTGAGGGCAGTATCCGCGTCGTCGCGAGTGACATGCGAAGTCAGAGCCGCAATCGAGATCTGGCGGAAGAGCGACTCGCCGAACTGGTCAGACGGGCGCTCGTAGTTCCGAGAAAGCGCAAAGCGACCAAACCAACGCGAGCGGCAAAGGAAGCCCGGCTCGAGGCAAAGAAGCGCCACTCGCACAAGAAGCGTGAGCGTCGGGACGCATCGTTCGACTAGATTTGTCGCGACCTTATTACCTCCCCCCGACCTCCATTCATCTGAACGACGGACGCAAGCACGCCTCGCGCGCGCAGATAATTGCTGCATTTGCGTCGATCTATCTGGTGTGGGGATCGACCTACCTCGCGATCAGGTATGCCGTCATGACGATTCCGCCATTCATCATGGGCGGACTTCGTTTCGTCGTCTCTGGCGCCCTGCTCTATCTGTGGACACGATTTCGTGGAGCGCCGAGGCCGACGCAGCTGCACTGGCGGAACGCGGTCATCGCCGGCGGTTTTCTACTGCTGGGAGGAAATGGAGCGGTGGTGTGGGCGGAGCAGTTCGTTCCGTCGGGTCTGACTGCACTTCTGGTTTCAATTCTTCCCTTTTGGCTCGTGATCATTGAGTGGGTGCGACCTCCGCGACTTCGACCGCATGGCGCAGTGCTGTTTGGGCTGATACTCGGCTTCATCGGAATCATCGTACTCGTCGGACCGTCGAATCTCGGCGGGCGCGGAGACGTGCGCCTGCTTGGCGCGCTTGTATTGATTCTCGGATCCTTGTCGTGGGCAATTGGATCGTTCTGGTCGCGCGATGCGGAGCTTCCTGAATCCGGGTTGCTCACCACCGGCATGGAGATGCTCGGCGGCGGCGCACTTTTGTTGATCGTTGGAGCGTTGAGCGGTGAGCTCTCTCACTTCGACATACATCGCATCTCCGGCGCATCTGCCGCCGGACTCATGTATCTCATCACGTTCGGCTCGCTGATCGGATTTACGTCATACATCTGGCTGCTCGACAAAGTCTCGCCGGCAAGACTCGGTACGTACGCGTACGTGAATCCCATCGTCGCAGTTGTTCTCGGATGGGCAATCGCCGGCGAGCGGTTGTCGGTCCGCACCGGCGTCGCAGCGGCGATCGTGATTTGTGCCGTCGCTCTGATAACGACAGCTCGCAGCTCGGCGCCGCCTCAGAGTGTGTAGTTCTTAGATGATTCCGCTGGACATCCGCGGTCAGCGCCTCGTCAACCAGCATCTGACCGGGCAGAAGCTCGAGCTCGACGCTCCAGTACTTCGTCGAAGTCGAACGGTATTGACGAAAGCGCTCAAGGACGGCAAGCAGCTTACGCGTGACGTTCTTCATGCTGACTGGCCGGTTGGGTGGCGGCGCATGAAATCTCTTGACGGCGCCACGACCCGAGCGTAAGGTCACCACCCGCACACGGTCCCAGACGTTCTGTTCCGGAGGTTCTACATGCGCACTCGCTCTCTTATTGCGGTTGCCGCCATTCTTGCCATCGCGGCGTGCTCCGATTCCCCAGTCGCGCCAACGTCATCTCGATTGACTCCCGGTCCGAGAGAATCGATAGTCGCTGGCCAGCTCAGCCTGGCTAGCACGATCTTCCGGCCATTTGCAACCGGCGGCGCTACGTCTCCCGGCAGCTTGATCAACGCTGCTGCCGCCGCAGCCGCGAAGTCATCCCAACCCGACATCCTGTACTGGGGTGGACGCCTCATCCTGAATCAGCGGCTCGTCGCCATCTACTATTCACCCACGACGATCTTCAACAATGGGCCAGCTCCGGGCGAAGTTGGAACCGGCGCCAACGATCACTCACTCGTCGGCTATTTCCTGAATCACATCGGTGGCTCCTCTTACTGGAACATCAACACCCTGTACTACCAGATCGTTGGTGGCCAGCAGCAATTCGTTCAGAACACGATGTCGTATGACGCATACTGGGCAGCCAACGGTCCGGGTGCGCCGAAGCCGGGACAGGTCGTAAACAGCAATCAGATGGTAAAGCTGATCGAGGACGGCTTTGCCAGTGGCGCGATCCATTACGATCCGAGCACGCTTTACATGATCTTCACCGGCCCCGGAGTGAATCTCGGTGGCGGCTTCAGTTCGACCCACTTGCAGTACTGCGCGTGGCACTCGGCGTATTTCCGGGGCAATGGTCAGATCGTGCAGATCTCGGCAATGCCCTACGATGCCGATTTTACACCAGCGCATCCGTCCAAGGACGGATTCGTTTGCGTGCTGCAGGATGGCGGCGCAAACGGCGATATCGGCGCTGATGCAGCAGTGAGCGCCGTTGCGCACGAGACCGAAGAGACGGCAACCGACCCGGTATCGCTATTGGTATCTCCATATTTCGTCGGTTGGTATGATCAGTTTGGCGAGGAGAATGCCGACAAGTGCGCCTACACCTACGGCAAGGTCTACAACAACGGGCTTGGCTTCTGGAACATCACGATTGGGACGAAGCCATTCCTCGTGCAGCAGAACTGGGCTCTCCTTCAGAACCAGCGCTGCCTGAAGAGTTACCCACCGAGCCAATGATCACGAGTAGTATCGCGATCGGCTGATAATTCGCGCCGCACCGCCTGATACTCAGGAATCAGGCGGCGGCCTGCGGCCAGTCTTCTCCTGCAGCTCGTCGATTTTTTTCGACGCCTCGGCTTTTGTAAGGTCGTCGCTGACTTCCTCGTGTGCCTCTTCGGCCAGCGTGTGCATGTAGGAGCGCTGCGCGCCTGTCATCGGCTCTTCACCAGTTGTCCAATCTTCGGGATCTTTTTTTAGACTCGATCCCTCTTCTTCTTGCGTGCGGCGATCAACCATAGTGCCCTCCACGGTTCCTCGCTCTTTTTAGGCAGAACGCATACCAGTCAGCTGCCCTATTTGCCCGCATTTTCAGTGTTTGTCGGGGCGGCCGAAGAAACGAGTATCGCGAAGAGCGCCCAAACCCAGAGACTCACGGTCATGAGTGGGCTCGGGCTGGGCGCATTTTCAGGATTTTCGCGTCAGGCGTATTCATATGAGCTAACATTCAGATAACATTCATCGAGCGGGCAGCACTCAGCAGCATCGAACGATGTTGTAGCATCCCTCCAGGAGCGATACATGACCACCAACGGACGCAATGCCAGCAGGCCGACCATCGTTCTGATTCACGGACTCTGGCTGACGCCGAGAAGTTGGGAAGGGTGGATCGATCGCTATCAGAAGGCTGGTTACAACGTGCTCGCTCCCTCGTGGCCGGGACTGGAAGGAGAGGTCGAAGCGATTCGCAAGGATCCGTCGCCGCTCAAGCGGCTCAAGCTCAAAACCGTCGTCGATCACTACGAGCGTATCATTCGCAAGCTCGACGCCCCACCTATCATCATGGGCCATTCGTTCGGCGGACTCATTGTGCAGATGCTCGCCGACCGCGGCCTCGGATCCGCTGGAGTCGTCATCGACTCGGCGCAAAGTGCAGGCGTGCCTGTCCTGCCACTCTCGACAATCTGGGCGACGATCACCGTGTTGGGCAATCCTTTCACCTTCAATGGCACCAGCTCATTGAGCCCGAAGAAGTTCAACTACGCGTTTACCAACGAGCTGAATGAAGTTGAATCGAAGAAGGTGTACGACCGCTATCAGATTCCGGGATCTAACCGGATTCTCTGGGACGGCGCACTCTCGCTGTTGAATCCGAACGCTTCGTCGAAGGTGAACTACGCCAACAACAATCGAGCGCCGCTCCTCTTCATCGCGGGTGGCAACGATCACCTGGTGCCGCCGGCCATCAACAAAGCAAACATGCGCAAGTACGTCAAGAACTCTTCCGCGGTTACGGATTACAGGGAGTTCCCCAACCGCACGCATCACACAGTCGGCCAGAAAGGCTGGGAAGAAGTTGCAGATTTTGCGCTTCAGTGGGCAAATGCGAATGCACGCGAGCAGGTCAGTCTTGCCGATGTCAAAGCCGCTTTCGCGCCTGATACGACGTACACGAGCTCGACGAGTCCAGAACTTCGTGCCTGAGTGGGGATGACGCTTGTCGACTACTGATGCGACGATGATACCGGCACTCCACTCGGCGGCGGCGGACCCCGAGGTC
>WNFY01007257.1_pt1 | contig 16513 bp, 11 predicted proteins | sample 5400091 | NCBI WGS metagenome assembly WNFY01 (sample SAMN13153364, study PRJNA577476) | soil metagenome | isolation source: 60 cm soil or saprolite under grassland replicate 1 | place: USA:California | collected 2016-06-15
CAGTCGGATTCGCGATCAAAAACCGCAGCTCTTCCAGACGCGCGGGATCGCGCCCGACGAGATAAGACTTCATGGCACGGAACACAGCTTCAGCGGATTCACCGCCACCACCCATTTCGCCCAGCCCGATCAGTCCGTCGTCCGTTTCAATTTCGACAATCGTCCGCACAAACCGTCCCCAATGACAACCATTTGCGTGACGCAGCGGCGCCTCAAGCGGAACCGTAACGGTCGTTGGTCTAATGTCGACGATTTTCATTGAATGATTGATTCATTGATCCAATTGGATCAATGAATCAATTCAAGAGGCTCTTCGCCTTGTACTCTTCTAAACTTTTCGCCGGTTTCTCGACGCCGGCGGGCAATGGCCGCTTCGAAAACGTCTGGAAGTAAAGCAGACACGCATCGCGCCAGACGATCGCGTCGCGCTCCTGAATCGACAGCTTCTTTGCCACTGCTTCGTAGCGCTCAGGATCTATTTTGTCTTTCAAAGCGCGCCACGATTTCCGAGTCGCACGCACCCAATCCACGCCACGCTGGTAGTGCAGAGCCAACTCGTCCCACAGAGTTCTTCCGGAACGCATGCGATGTTGCCACGGTACGTGATGAAACCACAGCAAAAGCTTTTCCGGGCAGGTATTAAGGTTCGCAAGCCGATCGCTGACGGGATGATGGTATTGCGTGACGGTATTGCTTCCCGTCGCGGTGCGGTCGAAGCCGATTCCATTCGCGTCCGCGCGATGAAAATAAACCGGGTTCCAGTCTTCGCGCGGCTCAGTATTCCACCATGGCGCCGGGCCGTAATGATGTCCTCCCCAAAACAGATGATGCAACCCCAACGGCGTCATGTAATCGACCAGCGCCTCGTCTGACTGGAGCATGATACGCGCGATCGTCTCGCTCGCGTCCTGATCGTGCGTGAACGTCATGGCGAGCCACTCGTGCGCGATTTGACGGGATGAAAGATTGGGATTCCACGCCAACCGACCAAATGCGTACCAGTTCGCTTGCGCGAAATGATGCCCGGTCCAGTTCCGATCAGAACCGGTGTTTGCGACACCTGCGATGCCCGTGATCTTGTGATGATCCAGAGTCCCGTCAACAACTCGAGCTACTGTTGAGCCGCGGCCACGCGCATAAGTATCGGAATCAAAGAACTCGCGCCACATTGGCGCGAGAAACACGAGATGATTCGAAAAGCCGAGGTACTCCTGCGTGATCTGAAACTCGGGCATGAGTTGCGTCTTTGGCATTGCGCCAAACAATGGATGAAACGACTCGCGCGGTTGAAAATCAATCGGGCCGTTCTTCACCTGCACCAAAACATTCGACGCGAACTTTCCATCGAACGGCTGAAGCTCGGCGTAAGCAGCCCCGGCGCGGTCATAACTTGGCTTCGCGTCGTACACAAACGCGCGCCAGATTACCACGCCATGATGCGGCGCGAGCGCTGCGGCCAACATGTTCGCGCCGTCAGCATGCGTGCGGTTATACGTGCGTGGTCCAGGCTGCCCTTCGCTGTTGGCTTTGACAAGAAAGCCACCAAAATCAGGAATGAGCTCGTAGATTTCGTCTGCCTTCTTCTTCCACCATGCCGCTACTTGCGGATCCAATGGGTCGGCGGTTTTTAAACCTCCGACTTCAATCGGAGCAGAGAAGCGCGCCGAAAGATACACGCGAATTCCGTAAGGCCGGAACACGTCGGCGATGGAGGCAACTTTGCGTAGGTATTCTGTGCTGAGAATGCGTGCGTCTGCGTTTACATTATTGAGTGTCGCGCCGTTGACTCCTATTGCAGCATTCGCGCGCGCGTAATCGATTAGGCGCGGATCGATTCTATCGGGGAGCATCTGCCAATTCCACAGCGACTGCCCTGCGTATCCTCGTTCGATACTGCCGTCGAGGTTGTCCCAATGATCCAAAACGCGCAGTTTTAGCCGTGGCTTCTCCGTGATGTTGAGTCGATCAATCGGCTGCAGCGTCTGCAACAGTCGCAGAAAACGAAACGCGCCATAAAGCGCGCCGACTTCGCCCTGCGAAGCGATCACGGTAACTGTGTGATTCTTGATCCCGATCGAACGGATGATGAAACCTTCTGGTCCTAACTCGTCGAATTCGCGATTCCATTTGAGCGCGGCGATCTCCGTAGAAGTTTGCGGCGTTCCGACCAGCAGGATCCCACGGGTTGCGATGGTGTCAGTTACCGTAACCGGTTTTCCCAGCAGTCCGGCGCAGCCGTTTGCGAGCTCCGCGCGAATGACTTTCAGGGTAGGCGAACTGCCTCGCACTACCACTGAATCACAAACGGATCGATACGACGCGATGGCATTCGCCGGCAGCGCATCGTAACGCAGCCAGAGTCGATAGCCATCGTCGGCTTTCGTCGTTGTGACGAAGAGAATAATCGCGACGATTGGCAGCAGGAAAAGGCGTCTGGAGCATTGACGTAGTAATGAATTCATCGTCGGTTTTCTTTAGCCCGGGCGTTCACGCCGGGGAATCGAGAAGAGGATATTTTTCGTGAGCCTCCTTTAGGAGTCTGTCGGAAAAAGGCTTCTCCGTGATCTCCGTGGTGCATTCTTTTCTTAGGAATTTCAACACGGAGACACGGAGATCACGGAGTTTACACGGAGAAATGCGATTATTCCGACAGACTCCTTTAGGAGGCTTTTGACATAACTGCTTTAGCGCCACCTGATGCGATTGGGAAAGCCCATGAATGGGCTCAATAATCAATCTCAACCTCACCAACCCAGGCGTGAACGCCTGGGCTAGTGGAAAATCATTGTGGATAACTTCGACCATCATGCATTAATGGAGAGTAGGACATACACAGGCCGCTATCTCTTCTCGAAATACCGACTCGCAAACTCAATGAACATAGGCCAGTTCGGACCCGTCGTGTGTCCGCCGCTGTGCTGCCGAAAAGCGATGTCACCATCGATCAACGCCATCTCTATCGGCGGGAATTCTTTCGTGCCCAGGTCCTTCTTGCCAAGCAGACGATAGACCGGACCGGCTGCGACCGCTGCCATGAACATGCCCTTCGCGTCCACCCACTGGCCTTCAACTTTAGGCGAACCGACGCTGATAAAGACAGGACGCGGCGCGCACAGCGCCACCAACTCGTGAGAGTCGACGGGCAGGTCATTCGGCGTGAGGGAACCCGCATACTTCAGAAAGTTGCCCGCCATCCAGTGGTATTCGCCCGTCCCCGCAAGATTCTCGACCAGCTCACCGAAATTGCGCCGGTGGAGCTTCGCCCCGCCTTCGCCTGACGAACCAATGAAGCCGATCGCGAACCGCTGGTCATAGGCCATAGCGACCAGTGCTGCTTTGCCGTAACGCGAAAGGCCCTCGATACCGACCCGGTTGGCGTCGACCGACCTGTCAGTCTCGAAGTAATCCAAAGCGCGGCTTGCGCCCAACGCCCACGCGCGCAGCGCTCCCCAATCGTCGGGGTTACGCGGCTGACCCTTGTTGCAAAGACCGATGATTCCTTTCGTCAGCCCGGCGCCATTGTCAGCCTGATAGCTGGTTGGAATCAGAATCGCGTAGCCCCATCCTTTCGCCAGCAGTTGTTGTTGCCACGTTGGCCCAGTCGGCGCTGGCGTCCCGGGCGGCGGAGCGGGCGGACGAAAGCCCGGCGGAAACACAAAACCGAATTCCATGATCACCGGTACTGGGCCAGCAGCGTTGGCTGGCGTCGTCAGCGTCAACTGAATATCGACCGTGATTGCCGGAAAGGAAGAGTTATCCACATAGCCCACGAGCTTTTTAACGATGATTGGCACGTCGCCATTCTTCTCGTTCGTATTGCTGGTGACTTCCCAATTTACTTTGGGCGTGTTCTTTGGGACGCGGCCATAGACTTCGCGATCAAAGTCTTCAATGATTTCCGGCCGCCGCTGATTCCACCAATCCTTTGCCGTCGTAACTCGCTTGCCGCTCTTTAACAACAGCGGCTCTGGCAGGTTCGGATAACGATTCGCCTTCGACTCATCGTAATTGACGGCGTTTGGCGCTGTCGGATCGTTCGGATTCGCGCCCGGTCGCAGTGAAGTGATGTGCAACTGCTCCATCATCAGCTTATGATCCTGCTCGGCAGTCAATTCAACTGGCGGCGGCAGGGCCTGACTTTCGTCCCAGATTTTCTGAATGAAATCCGGCGGCTGCGGCGCGGTGAAACTCTTGCCCTCGCTGAACGCCCAATGGCCCAACCAGTCAGACGTCGGGAGATACTTGTCAGGAAACTTGTAAACGGGATCTGTCAACGCCTCTTCGAGACTAATGAACCGATAACCTCTGGCCTTCAAGACTGCGATCAATTGATCGAAGTTGTTAGCGTTGAGCTCATTCGCGTGCAGTAGCAGGATGTGTTTGATTGGCCGGCCGAATAATTCATTTGTGACCCGCTCGCAGAAATCAAATTTGAGGTCGGCAAATTTCAAATATTCGGCGGCGACTCTCTTCGCCAGCTCCTCATCGTGCTGAGTGAGCGCATTGGCAAAACCGACGCGAAACATCCAATCGAAAATATCGATCGTCACCGGCGCCGTTCTGTAACCACGTTCAGCAATAAACTTCTCGAACGATTGTTCCAGCTCCAGCGTCGGTCCCATCTGCAAAAACGGATGACGAAAGTAGCGCGGGTTGAGCCCCTTCTCCTTCATGATCGCTCGCGTGATGGTGTCGCCGCGCACAAAGTCATCTTCATATTGAGCGATGGGTGTGTCCTTGAAACCGACGTGCGAAAAAGTATGATTTCCCAGCTCGACGCCGGCGTTGGCCCACTGTCGCAACAGAGCAATGCGCGTGTCCGTTCCGCCCGGGACATAAAGGAGCGATTCGTTGACGAAGCCCACGACCGGGATTTTGTGACGCTGGATTCCGGCGAGAAGTTTTTCGGTCATCGCGCGGAGTCTTTCCATCTCGATTCGCCGGCCGTTCAGCGGCAGGTCATCAATCGTAACGGCGACCTCTTTCTGCTGCGGCGCAGCAACGCGCAGATCTTGTGCCTGGATTTTGACTGAACACGCGATGAACAGAAGAACGATAACTGGGAGGGACAGGAGTTTTCGCTTGACTTTCATCTTCTTCACAATGAGTTCTCCGGCTTCGCTTCAGCCAATCTGTGCAAGAGCTCGCGCCCTTGTTGACGATATAACTTTCGGGTTCACTGTTATCTCAAAACACCATTCTTACGCAGAAACTCTCTGATGGCAGCGTAGCTGCTGACAAGCTCCTGCCGGTTAAAGCCGTCGTGCTTGCGCCCTTTGATAGTAACGAGTTGGTTCGGCACGCCAGCTTTATCTAACGCCGCATGAAAACGCACAGCCTGACTGTAAGGAGCAACGTCATCTTGCTCGCCGTGGATCGTGATAATTGGCGGGAGTCCCGCGCGCACGTAAGTGATCGGCGAAAGCTGCCGCGCAAGCTCCGCGCGATTGTCTCGGCTGCCGAGCCATTCGATCGCGTAATGCTTCGCGTTTGGCCCGTCAATCAATTCCGCGACATCTGTAATGCCATACCAGTTAATGATGGCCGCGACCTTTAGCTGCGGCTCTGTTGCCTGATTCCAGCGCGTGCTACTGTCGGTTGGACATTGACGGTCGAAAAGATTTGCTGCCGGCAGCATCCCTGTAATCAGCGCTAAATGTCCGCCGGCGGAACCTCCGGTGAGCACGATCTTTGAAGTGTCCAGGTTGTAATCCTTAGCATGGTAAATGACCCAGCGGAGCGCGCAACGGCAGTCCTCGACAGCCGCTGGAGCCTGAGAGTTGCGCGCCAGACGGTACTCCACATTGATGACCGTCCAATTCATGGACAGATATGGCAGCAGTTGAAGTACGTTCCGCTCCTTCTGCCCGTCTACCCAACCGCCGCCGTGAAAAAGTATGAGCGTCGGTTTAGGTTTACTGCCATCTCGCGGCAGGTATAAGTCAAGCTTTAACTCGCTGTTGTTTGCGATTGAATAAGTGATGTTGGGCAGTATGTCGTAAGCGCAAATCAGCAGGAGAATTAGGCCACGCTCAACCAGATACAATGTTCGGTAGTGACTTATTTTGCCTTTGCGCCTTTCGTATGTCTTCGCGCCTTTGCGTGAAATCCATTTGGCGGCAATTAATATTTCACGCAAAGGCGCAAAGCGAAACTGAAGGCGCCAAGAAGAACTCCAATTTAGGGCACTACTCAAGGTTCGGCTCATCATCTCGTCTTATTGCCGCGAATCGTAAAGGTCCGATGCGATTTTAGGCACTATTTGCCGCTGATTGTTTCGAGCCGTGGCACCTGACCCGCCACCACTCGCGTGTTGTATTTTTCGATGTATTCACGATGTCGCTCATCGAGCGGATAGTGTTCGGGCCATCGATATGGGTAACGGCTCATCGCATGCATGAAAAGGGAACGGCGTGAGTTGATCCGGACTGGCCGAGTTGATGTCCATCTCTTTGCTAAAGCCATCGGCGTATAACAGAAACGTGCGAGTCCAACCTTTCGCCAACGGCGGCAACGACGCCGCATCGAACGCGAGACCGATCTCGTCACCCGGTCGCGAGACGACGAACATATCATCGCTGTTCAGCAACAACTCGCGCACATCGCCCTCACGCGTGTAATGGCCAGTCATAACTTTCCATGGTGAGGTGAACGCGAGAGTTCGATAATCGTAACCGTACGGTTCGCTACCATCGGGCGTCGTCTCGGCTGAAAAGCCGCGCCAATGCAATTCAGCACGAACTGGATCAAGCCGTGTGACTTGCATTGCCAAATTGCCATCGGACGTGTCAACCAGAATCTGGTCCCAGTAGACGCGCATGTTCGTAAGGATGCGCACGTCGCGACTGGCGCTCATAAATTTGCCAGTCAGATCCACCGTGACTGTCTGCGGCCGGCCTACCGGAACGCCGATGTCTTCGATCACGGTTCGCCAGTTTCCGTGTCTATCCTTCACTTGCAGACTCGGCGGCTGCATCGCTTTTCCCGCTTGCACGGCCGCGAGGTTGTCGCTGGACCAGGCGTAGTCTGTCCAGCCGGTTAACAGCAAAACCATGGGCTCCTGGCCATTGGTTGTGGCTCTGCCGCTTGGCCGTGTGGAAAGGCTCCGCCTTTCCGGCGCGGACCTTTTTTCTCGGGCGAGGCTGCGCCTCGCCCAACGCGGTTCGGCTAATTTCAACGTGAGTGAATGTGCTTCCGCATACCCGCGAATGCGATCCGTTTTGAAATCATCGGGCCAGCGTCGATCCAGACGCGAAACTAAATCGAGCACATCGTTCCCTTGATCATCGACTGCACTTAGCGGTGGCCGCGCGTCTGTCGTAACGAAGAGCCTGAACGGCTTTGGTGGGTCGCTCATGCCTTCGTTCGGATAAACCTCAACGCCCGAAGGGTGCGCCACAACCAATAACTCCAGACGATCGACAAACAGCGCTTCTTCGAGTTCGTTCGTCACTCGCAGTTCGTAACTCCCGTCTTTCTCCTTCAGTTGGTCACCGCGAATACAAACGTATTCATCCGGATCGGGCTTGTTGTAGTGACCCGGTCGTTCCAAATAACCCATCTCGCCTGCGCCCATGAAATCGGTGATGAACTCGAACCGCTCGCCATTCCACGCATATAAATAAGGACACGACGACGGTTTGCGATCGATTTCGGTGACGTTCAGAGAAATGAAACCTGCCGTTGCGGCGCCGCCTGAAGCAACCGCAGGAAATTCCGTCTCGGCCTGCACAATTCCGGCGGGCCAAAGCACGCGCACTACATCGGGTTTGTCGCGCTTGCCGAGACCAAAGATTAAGTCGGCCGGCGCGGGGGCGGGCGAAGCCGCGTACGTCTCGAGCTTTTGGTAAAGGCTCCCTGCGCGCATTTCGACCTTCGCTTCCACAGCACTGCGGTTGCTGACGCGGGCGTGCAGATCGACTTTGATTGAACGATTGCGGTTGCCACCTTCATTACGCAGGATATGCAGTCCGCCATCAGGGCCACGCAGGATCAACTCGACGTCGCCGTCATTATCAAAATCGCCCGATGCTATTGCCGTTGGCCCTGCGGATATTTCTCGTAATCCAGAGAGGAGACTCAGGTTGCGAAACAAAGCCGGTATGGATTTGTCGCTGACGTCCAAAAAATCGTTCCCGACGTTACGCCATAAGCGCAACCCTCGCGCTGTCATGACGACGAGATCAAGAAGGCCGTCGTTGTCGTAATCAAAGAACTGGGCGGCCAAAGCTTGTTTCGCGGCTGCGGGCGCGGGCGACAGTTTAAAACGAGCACGGCCGTCGCTCATCGCAAAAACCGCCCGCTCGCTAGAGCTCATGAAGAAATCCGTGAACCCATCCTTGTTAACGTCGCCAGCAGCCGCGCACCAAAACGCCCCTTTGCTATCGAGACCAGTTTCCTTCGCCACATCGCGAAATGTTCCATCCCGCATATTGCGAAATAGCATGGGTGGATGCTGATGATCGAGAAGGAAAAGATCAAGATCGCGGCGATTATCGAAATCTGTAGGTACTATCGCCGAACCTCTCGACGGAGAATTGTGCGCACTTAGACCGGCTGCTTGAGAAATTTCAGTGAAGGTGCCATTGCCGTTGTTTCGAAACAGAATGTTCGTTGGTCCGGTCACGACAATATCGAGATCGCCATCGTGATCGACATCTGCGAAAGCTGCCGAGACATAAGGCGCGCCCGTCGCGGATGGCGTGTTGATGCCGGCTTCCTTTGTTCGATCCGAAAAATGGCCGCTGCCGTCATTGTGGTAGAGAACGAATTTATTTTCCGCGGCATATACCACAAACAGATCGGTTTGGCCGTCGTTGTCGTAGTCGCCCGCGACGGCCGCAAAGCAATACTGGCTTCCACTGCTTGATAGTCCCGAACCGGCGGTTATGTCTGTAAACTTCCCGCCATCGTTTCTGAGTAACCGCGGCGGAATCGAAGCGTCGAAAATATCCAGGTCGCCATCGCCATTATAATCGAATAGCACGATTGCCTGTCCTCGCGCATTGAGCTTCTGCGCCCCAGAACGAGAAGCCGATCCATCCTTTAATCCACTGGCAAAACCCCTGGCATCTTTTGGCAGGAGAGCTTCGCTTGTATCTATGAACCTGACGTCCGGAGTTTTGCGATCCACCACGTCTGCTTCCGCGCCCGTTGAGACAATCGCCTCAGCGTAGTGACCGCCCTCGAGATAGCTCGTGCCGATTCTTGTGCCGGCGCCGCTCTGCCTGAGCTGCTGAAATCTCTGAAGCACCCGCTGGCCCTCTTCCTTTGCGCCCGTGCGCGTGAGCACGATGCCCAGGTTATACAGCGCAGTTTCGTTATAAGGTTCAGCCGCCAGCGCTTTTCGAAACGCCGCAATCGCCTGCTCGTACTTCTTTTCTTGCATATAGATCTGACCAATATTGACGTTGGTCGCGACGTCTTCACTGTCTATAGCGAGCACGCTCTGAAATTCTTTGATCGCGTCGTCGAACCGATTGTCAGCACGGGCAATCAGCCCGAGGACGTAATGGGGTTGGGGCGCGCTCGGATCGTGGTTCAGCGCTTTTTCGGCCGCGCGTTTCGCGCCCTCATTATCGGGAACATAGTAAAGTGCAATGCTCAAGTTGATTTGCGCAAGAAGCAGGTTGGGATCAATCGTCAGCGCGCGTTCGAATGATTGAGCCGCATCTTTCGGCTTGTACTGTTCGAGCAATGCGACGCCGATGTTGTTTGCGCGATACGCCGTCTCGCGCTTCTCAAAGGCCGATTGATCTGAAGTCGTGGCGCCTCCGGCAAGGGCACAGATGAATAGTATCGATAAAGTCAATTGCGCTAAACAGATTCGCAAATAGCGCAGCGCTTTGTTAGATCGACTGGATACTTTCACGGTCGGCTCAACTCACGCTAAACCCAAGTGCAATCGCGTCACCGAAGCGGGTGGGAAGGTATAAACCAGCGGATTGGCGGCTTTCGTAACCCCGATAGCTCTTGGTTCTATGCTGCGTGGATTTTCGAAACTGTTATGGGAATGAACATCTGATGCGGTCAGAGTCATACCGCTCACCCCTTTGACAGTCGCGCCGCGCAACGCGATTTCTGCTTCACGAGCACTTTCTAGATCGCCATTTGTAACTGTGAGGGTTAACCGGCGGTCCTGTAGTGAAGCCGACCCGTTTAGGGCTCGCATGGTGGCCGGTTTTCCCTTACGCGTGTAAGAGGCGCGGGGTGACGAAACCATCGTTCTGAGAGATTTGCCTCTCTGATGCGCTGAGTACATATCGAACACATGATAAGTCGGCGTGACCACGAACTTGTCCTCGTGCGCAAGAAAGAGAGACTGCAAACAGTTGACGAGTTGCGCGATATTCGCAGCGCCGATTTTTTCCGCGTGCCGATTGAACGTGTCGAGCGTTAGACCCGCGAGCACCGCGTCCCGAATCGTGGATTGTTGCCCGAGAAGATGCGTGTTGGCTGCCTCTGTGCCGGGCTTGTACCAGGCGCCCCATTCATCGACGACCAATTTGATGCGGTGCGCCCGATCGCTTTCGCCCATCACGACCCATTGATTCGCGATCAATGATTCAATCTGATCGGCTTGACTTAACAGTTCATACCATTCTTCGTCTGGATAATTGAGTGCGTCGCCTTTTCCCTGACGCCAATCATTCGTACGGCCGCCGCTCACGTTCCATGAATAGTCATGCAGGCCCCAGCCCCACATGCTGCCCAGAGCGCTTCGTTCGGCCAACTTGCCGAAGAAGCGGCGGGTCCAGTCGAGGTCTCCGCCATTTGGACCTGACCCCACAAACGCGAGTCCGACACCGTACCCCGGAACCCACGCGGTGAAACGACGATATTCTGCGGAGTATTCATCGGGCGTTAAGTTGCCGCCGCAACCCCACGACTCGTTGCCGACACCCCAAAATTTTACGTTGTATGGCTCGCGTTGACCGGAGGCTGCACGAACTTCAGCTAACGTCGTCGTACCTGCGGGTGAATTGCAGTACTCAACCCACTGGTAAAAATCCTTTGCTGATAAGCTGCGCACGTTCGCCGCGATGTAAGGTTCGGCCCCGACGAGTTTACAAAAGTGCACAAAGTCATCCGTGCCGAATTGATTAGTCTCGTATTTCCATGGACCATCAGGCACGCCCTTAGGCCACTCGCCGGCATCTCGCCAAAAGTTCGTCCGACGCGGACGTTGGGCCTTTGGTCCAATACCGTCGCGCCAGTCGTAGCTGTCTGCGAAACATCCGCCCGGCCAGCGCACCAGACCAGGTCTAATCTTCTTCATTGCGTCAACGAGCGACTTGCGGATTCCGCCGATGTTCGCAATCTTCGAATTCTCGCCTACCCAGATACCGTCGTAAATAACGGCTCCCAAGTGCTCGGCGAAGTGACCATAGATTTCCGGCGCAATTGTTCCAATCGGCTCGTCAACGAGTACTTCAATTCGAGAGTCGACAGCAGTGGCGAGCGGCATCATTCGCCACAAATCGAAGTCGAGAGGTCCAGGTCGGCCTCCGATCAGCATCGCACCGCCGGTCGCACCCGCAATCAGAAAATCGCGTCGTTTCATGCTCGATTCCTCCGCAAACGCAGTCGGCGTTACCGAGTCTTGAATCTGGCTGGGCGGTGATTCTAGCACGCCCAGGTTACTTGCAATCCAGCTTTCACGCTCTGTCGGAAGCGAACGTTGAATCAGACTCAATCACAGCGACGAGAGAAACAGGCTCACAAAGTTCTTTTCGTCCCGACAAAGATGTGCTAAGAAACCGCACACAGACCAGGCGAACAAATATGAAATTTCTGGGAATCGATGTCGGAACCGGCGGCACGCGCGCTGTGGTTGTTGATACGGAAGGGCGAGTGACGTCTTCGGCAACGGTTGAGCACGTACCGTTTGCTTCGCCGCAGACGGGGTGGGCGGAGCAGGATCCGCGGGATTGGTGGCGCGCGTCAACACTGGCGATTCGTGAGGTTCTGCGAAAGGAGAACGCGGACGAGATCGGAGCTGTCGGTCTCTCCGGGCAAATGCATGGTGCAGTACTGCTTGGTGCACGAGACGAAGTTCTTCGCTCCTCGATTATCTGGTGTGATCAACGCACTGGCGCGCAGTGCATGGCCATCACGAAAATGATCGGTCCCGAACGGCTCATTGAGTTCACCTGTAACCCGGCGTTGACCGGTTTCACTTTGCCAAAGATGCTGTGGGTGCGCGAATTCGAGCCCGATATATGGCGGGAGGTCCGCTCAGTGATGTTGCCGAAAGACTATGTCCGCTTGCGGCTAAGCGGCGAAAAGGCCACTGACGTCGCCGACGCCTCCGGCACGTTGCTCTTTGATGTTGCCGGACGCAAATGGTCCGAGCAGATGTTGTCCGCCAGTGAGATCGATGTTCGCCTGCTGCCTCGAGTATACGAATCGCCGGAAGTAACTGGAACAGTTTCGAAATCGGGAGCAGAAGCAACCGGTCTGCACGAGCGTACGCCGATAATTGCCGGCGGTGGCGATCAAGCCGCGGGCGCGGTCGGCATGGGAATCGTTCGCGCAGGGACGGTGAGCGCAACGATCGGCACGTCGGGCGTTGTGTTTGCCGCTACTGACAAGCCGGCGCTCGATCCAAAAGGACGCGTGCACACCTTCTGTCATGCGGTGCCGGGACGATGGCACGTGATGGGCGTAACCCAAGGCGCCGGACTTTCGCTGCGATGGTTTCGCGATCAATTCGGCGCAGGCGCTGAGGACGGACGCGATCCTTACGAACGACTGACGGAAGAAGCGGTGCGCGTGTCGCCGAGCGCGAGCGGTCTGATTTGGACGCCCTACCTGATGGGCGAGCGGACTCCTCATCTCGATCCGGACGCGCGGGCGGCACTCGTCGGCTTAACCGCGAGTCACACGCGTGCTCACGTGGTGCGCGCGATCCTAGAGGGCGTGGCGTTCAGCCTGCGGGACACGTTCGAAATTTTCAAGGAGATGAATGTTCCAGTAGCTGAAATACGGCTTGGCGGCGGTGGTGCGCGATCAAAGCTTTGGCGACAGATTCAAGCCGATGTCTACGGTCGCGAGGTTGAGACTGTGCAAGCCGAAGAAGGTGCGGCGTTCGGAGCGGCGCTGCTGGCCGGCGTCGGCGCAGCCGCGTGGCCGTCAGTCGATGCAGCTTGCGACGCAGTCGTGCGGATTGCTTGCACCGTCGAGCCAAACGCCGAGTCTGTAAAGATTCTCGATCGGCAGTACGAGAAATTCCAACGCGTCTATCCTGCACTTAGACCGTTAGAAAACATCGAGCTGTGAAGAAGAATCGTTCTTGACGAAAGCGGATGCCCCGTTGCAGAATCCCTGCCGCCGTAACAGAAGAAAGGGAAGAGAGATGATCTCCAGAAGAATGTCTTCGCGTCTTGCTTGCGCGTTGGTGTGCGGCGCGCTTACCTGTGTCTCGCTGTTCTTCGGTGCCTGCAAGCAAACGCGTGGCAGCAAACGTTACAAGCTTGCGTTTGTTACCAATAACGCTTCGGATTTCTGGACCATTGCTCGCAAGGGCACAGAGAAAGCGGCCGCCGAACTGCCAAACGCCGACATCGAATTCAGAATCGATTCGGACGGTACGGCGGCCGAACAAACGCGCATCGTAGACGATCTGCTGGCGAAGGGAGTTAACGGCATCGCCATCAGTCCGGTCGATCCTGTCAATCAACTTCAGATGCTCAACCGCGCCGCGCAGCAAGCTTTGGTGATCACGCAGGATAGCGACGCCCCGAACAGCAATCGCATTTGCTACACCGGTACAGACAACGTAGCTGCGGGACGCCAGGCGGGCGCGCTGGTCAAGGAAACCCTGCCGCAAGGTGGAAAGATAATGGTCTTTGTGGGCACTCTCGACGCGGCGAACGCGCAGCAGCGCTATCAGGGTTTGAAGGAAACCCTGCAGGGATCGAACATCCAAATTCTCGACGTGCGCACGGACAATGCTGACCGAGTGCGGGCCAAATCGAATGCCGCGGACGCGCTCGTCAATCAGGCGGACCTCGCAGGCATGGTAGGGCCGTGGGCATACAACGGTCCGGCCATCCTCGGGGCGGTGCGTGATGCCGGCAAGATTGGGAAAATCAAGATCATAGCTTTTGACGAAGAAGACGAGACCCTGAATGGAATCAAGGATGGATCGATCTACGCCACTGTGGTCCAGCAACCGTTCGAGTTCGGCTATCAGTCAATGAAGATTGGTTCGCCGTGCGGCGTTTACGCACGATAAGATATCCGAATCATGTCGTGAGTTTCGGCGTCGGCCATGGAGAGGTGTTGGGCCTCGCCGGTTTAGTCGGTGCGGGGCGATCCGAAGTCGCTCGCGCAATTTTTGGCGTCGATGCGACGGCTGAGCGTGAGATCGCTCTGGCTGGCAAACCCCTGCACATCGAATCGCCGCAAGACGCGATCAAAGAAGGCATCTATCTCGTGCCCGAGGATCGCCGCACGAGCGGCTTGATCGTTGATTTCACGGTGCGCGAGAACGTTTCGCTGCCGGGCCTGGATCGATGCTCGACCGCCGGGCTGATCAATTCGACGAAAGAAAGAACGGCTGCGAAGAAAGCTTGTCAATCGATTAACGTTAAAGCTTCATCACCTGAAATGAAGGCAGCGAACCTCAGCGGCGGAAACCAACAGAAAGTCGATCGCATGGCCGTCATGCACGAAGGCAGAATTGCTGGAATCCTAAACCGCGATCAATTCACCGAAGAAGCAATCATGCGGTTGGCGACCGGCGGCGTGCGCGAGTAACTCATCATGAAAAAAGAGCTGGGCATACTCATTCTCCTCATTGTCCTTTGCGTCTTAGTTTCGGCGATCAATCCGAATTTTCTCCTGGCCATCAACTTGCAAAATCTCGCGCGACAGATTGGCGCGTTCGGCATTTTCAGCATCGGCCTCGGGCTGGTCATTATCACGGGCGGAATCGAATTGTCCGTTGGCTCAATGATGGCGCTGCTCGGCGTCTTGTTGTCGATGATGTTGACTGAATGGAAGTTCGGCGTGGTTATCGCCGTGCTGGCATGCTTTGGCGTGGCTATGTTTCTGACTCTGGTACATGGTTTGCTGATCACGCGCGTAAACATGCAACCGTTCATCGTTACGTTATGTGGGCTGCTATTCTATAGAGGGCTGGCGCGCTTCATCACCAAAGACGAAACGAAAGGGTTCGGCACTGTCGGTGGTCTGGACTTTCTGCGTTTCCTGGCGAACGGGAACCTGTTCGGTGTGCCCATGCCTTTCGTGTTGCTGATTCTGATCAGCATCGTGACATGGGTTGTGCTGCATCGATCGGTTTACGGGCGATACCTGTTTGCTACTGGTCGCAACCCCGAAGCTGCCCGTTATGCTGGAATCAACACGCGGGTGATCATTACGTTGGCTTACGTGATCGCCGGAGCGCTGACTGCTGTCTCGGGAATCATCTTCGCTTTCTATACTAATTCAGTGTCGCCGGCGAACCATGGAAACGCGTATGAACTTTACGGGATTGCCGCAGCAGTTCTGGGCGGCTGTTCTTTACGCGGCGGCGAGGGCTCAGTAGTGGGAATCATAATTGGCGCTGCGTTGCTGCAAGTCTTGCGCAACCTGGTTAACTTGTTGGGCATTCCGAGTTCGCTCGACTTTGCGGTAATGGGCGCTGTGATTCTGCTGGGCGTAATGGCGGATCAGATGCTGAGCGAGCGCCGGGACCGGCGACAGGTAAGGTTGATGCGCGAATCTCTCCGCGCCGACATGCGCGCACCGAACCCCTTAGCTGCGGATCACTCCGGCGGGACCGGCTCGGAACCGCCTGTAGTAGCCGGCCAATGATCTTTCTGGTCAATCGCTAGATTAGAATGACCGCGCGTTAGTGTGTCGCACACAATGATCTGGGAAGAACGATGGCACCCCTTACGCGAAGAATGGGTGATCGTGGCGGCGCATCGTCAGGATCGGCCGTGGAGCGGTAATACCGTCAAGCACCAACGCCTCAATCGTCCCGACTATGTTGAGGACTGCTATCTCTGCCCGGGCAATGAGCGCCCGCGGCACGATTTGTCGCTCGCGCAACTCAGTCCCAGAGAGATCGAAAACCTGCTCTCTGCCTGGCAGCGTGAATACGTCAATCTTGGTAATCAGCCTGAGATCGATCATGTGCTCATTTTCGAGAACAAAGGCGAAGTCGTCGGTGTTTCAAATCCGCACCCACATTGTCAGATCTACGCGACCAATTTTGTATTCAAGACAATCGAAACCGAAGCGAATGCCAGTCGGCGACACTTGGCTGCGACCGGCCGCTCACTTTCAGGACATAATCGCCGCCGAGCAGCGCGAAGCGACCCGGATTATTTGCGAGAACGAAACGGCCATCGCGTTTCTTCCTTACTTTGCGCGTTACGCTTACGAAGTGTTCGTGGCGCCTAAACGAACACACCAAAGCATCGCTTCGCTAACCGATGCAGAAGCCGGCGACCTGGCGCAGGTTCTGAAGGACACGGTTGTGCGTTTCGACAATTTA
>WNFY01002774.1_pt1 | contig 16510 bp, 22 predicted proteins | sample 5400091 | NCBI WGS metagenome assembly WNFY01 (sample SAMN13153364, study PRJNA577476) | soil metagenome | isolation source: 60 cm soil or saprolite under grassland replicate 1 | place: USA:California | collected 2016-06-15
TTAGGAGAGCGGTGCTCTATCCCCTGAGCTACGAGGCCGTGCGACGTCGGGCCGCGTCGAGTGCGGCCGACGTGCTCATCGTAGGGGCTGCGTGACCGTGGTCATCCGGCGCCGGCGACCAGGATGGTGTCGCCAGCGCCGACGTTGAGGGCCGCGGCGGCGCTGCCGCCGTTCACCGCGATCGCGACGTGGTCGGCGGAGTCCACGTAGACGACCAGGTCGCCGTGGCCGACGTCGCCGAACGTGGAGCCGACCAGTGCGCGGCGGGCCGTCCGGTGCAGGTGGACCGCGACCGAGCTGCCGCGCAGCAGGCCGGAGGCGGCCAGGTCGGCGGCGGTCGCGGCGAGCTGGACGTTGCCGAAGCCGTCCACCGCCTGCACCTCGGCCTCCACCCGCGCCACGCCGACCGCGACGACCGGGACCGGGAGCCGGGTCAGCGACTCGACCCGCACCGCCCGGCCGAGCTTGGCCGGCTCCACCCCCGAGCACAAGTGTGCTGCGACCGGAGCGAAGACGTCCCGGCCGTGGAACGTGGCGGACACGGTCGATAACCAGTACTCCGGGTTCTCCAGCTCGTACGCCTCGCCCGGCCCACCGAGGATGTCCGCCGCCGGCAGGAGCAACCCGTTGTCCGGTCCGACCAGGACGGAAGACCCGGCGAGGACGCAGATGCCGCGGCGCGACGTGCCGACCCCTGGGTCGACCACCGCGAGGTGCACCGCCGGCGGCAGCCAGGGCACGGTCTGCGCCAGCACGCCCGCGCCGCGCCGCACATCCTGCGCGGGCACCTGGTGGCTCACGTCGATGATGCGCACGGTCGGTGCTATCCGGGCGATCACCCCCTGACAGGCTGCGGCGAAGCCGTCCGCCTCGCCGTAGTCCGTGGTGAACGAGATCCAGTCATACCCGCCCATGCCCAGATTGTCCGACCCGGCAGCCGTTCGCGCACTTGCCCTCGCCTCCCCGCTCGCCCGCCGCCGAGCCGGCCGGGTGGTGGCGCACCATAGGTACCGATGACCTCCTTACCGCCCGTCTCCTGGCAGGGATCGCTGTTCGACCCGTACGGTGATCCGGTCGATGTCGGGCCCGGTCGAGCCGACATGTCGTTCGACCGGGTCATGCGGCACCGGCTGGACGACTGGTCGTGGGTCGACGAGGTGCCGGGCTGGCTGGGCGACCACGCCGAGTTGTTCGAGGACCTGCTCTGGCATGCGCCGTGGCAGCAGCGGGAGCGCTGGATGTACGAGCGACGGGTGCTGGAGCCGCGGATGGTGGCGGCCTGGCAGGGCGAGGGGCTGGCCGACCTGCCGCCGCGGCTGGAGCAGGTGCGGGCGCTACTGTCCGAGCGGTACGGGGTGGAGTTCGACTCGGTGCTGGTCAACCTGTACCGGGACGGGCGCGACGGGGTGGCCTGGCACGGCGACGCGGTACGCATGACGCTGACCCATCCGGTCGTCGCCACCGTCTCGCTCGGCGAGCGTCGGCGCTTCCTGCTGCGTCGGGGCCGGTCGGGCCGCCCGAGGCAGGCGTTCATCCCCGGGGAGGGCGACCTGCTGGTGATGGGTGGGGCGTGCCAGCACGAATGGCAGCACACGGTGCCGAAGGTCGCCCGGGCCGGTGCCCGGATGAGCGTGACGCTGCGGCACTCCCGCCCGGGCCGGGCGCTGGGTGTGCCGCTGGACAGTACGTTGGTGCCGTGATGGAGCAACTCACGCACCTCGACGCCGACGGCGCCGCCCGGATGGTGGACGTGTCGGCGAAGGACGTGTCGGTCCGCACGGCTACCGCGTCGGGCCGGCTGCGCACGACCCCGGCCGTGGTGGCACTGCTGCGCGGCGACGGGTTGCCGAAGGGCGACGCGCTCGCGGTGGCCCGGCTGGCCGGGATCATGGGGGCCAAGCGCACTCCCGATCTGGTGCCGCTGTGCCATCCGATCGCGCTGCACTCCGTCACGGTCGATCTCGAGGTCGTCGACGACGGCGTGCTGATCGTCGCGACGACCCGCACGGCCGACCGCACCGGCGTGGAGATGGAGGCGTTGACCGCGGTAGCGACCGCCGGGCTGGCACTGGTCGACATGGTCAAGGCCGTCGACCGCGGCGCCACGATCACCGACATCCGGGTGGACCGCAAGCAGGGAGGCCGTTCCGGGACCTGGCAGCGCGAGGCCGGTAAGCACCCCGACGTACAGCACGGGGAACGCACATGAGCGAGCCGGCGTGAGTGACGCGGGGCCGGCGGAGACCCGGGCCGTGGTGATCACGGCGTCGAACCGGGCGTTCCGCGGGGAGCGCGAGGACCACTCGGGGCGGCTGGCGGTCGAACGGCTGCGGGCGCTCGGCTGCGTCACCGCCGAGCCGACCGTGGTGCCCGACGACGTGCCGGCGATCGCCGCCGCGCTGCGGGCCGCCGTCGGAGCCGGTGCCGGGGTGGTGATCACGACCGGCGGGACGGGCGTCACCCCGACCGATGTCACCCCGGAGGCGACCCGGCCGTTGCTCGACCGGGAGATCCCGGGGATCGCCGAGGCGATCCGGCTGGCCGCCAGGGACCGGGTGCCGACCTCGGTCCTCTCCCGGGGACTGGCCGGCGTCGCCGGCGGCGCCCTGGTGGTCAACCTGCCGGGCTCGCCTGGCGGCGTCCGGGACGGGTTCGACGTGCTCGCCCCTATCCTCGGGCACGTCCTGGATCAGATCCGCGGCGGTGACCACGTGCCGCCGGCTACCGTGGCCGACGCTGAGCGCGGCCGTGAGGAACTGCAGTGACCGCCGTCGAACCCGTGCTCTGCCGGGTCACCACCGACCCGCTCTCGGCCGACGACCATCTCGCGGCGGTCGCCGGCCCCGGCGCCGGCGCGACGGTACTGTTCGCTGGGGTGGTGCGCGACCACGACCACGGGCGGCCGGTGGTGTCCCTGGAGTACGTGGCGCACCCGACGGCCGGCGACGTGCTCCGCGACTGCCTGGCCGAGATCGCGGCGGACCCGCTGGTCCACGCGGTCGCCGTCAGCCACCGGACCGGTGCGCTGCAGATCGGCGATGCCGCGCTGGTGGCCGGCGTCAGCGCGGCCCACCGGGCCGAGGCGTTCGAGGCATGCGAGCGGCTGGTCGACCTGGTCAAGCAGCGGCTGCCGATCTGGAAACGCCAGATCTTCGCCGACGGCACGGACGAGTGGGTGAACTGCCCGTAATCGTCGGGACCTGGCGTCAACCCCCCGCGAACGGGGGCAGGACGTCGACGATGGCCCCGGCCGGGAGCGCCCGGTCGGCGTCCTGCGGGCGTACCGCCGTGCCGTCGACGAGCAGGCTGCTCGCCGCCACCACCCGGTGCAGGTCACTTCGGAGCCGCAGGCTTGCCAGCAGCTCGCCCAGCGTCTCCGCCTCCACGAACTCCTCGGCGTGGCCGGCCGCTGCCTGCGCACCGGCCCAGAAGCGCACGGTAGCCATGCCTCCATGATGCCTCCCTTCGATGCCGGGCAGGAGTTGTGCCGGCCGGTCGGCCGGCAGACCGGCCGGTAGGGGTGCGTGGATCAGGGCCGGTCGCTGCGCTGCGCCCGCAGCAGGTCGCGGATCTCGGTGAGCAACTCCTCCTGGGTGGGTGGGGTCTCCGGTGGGGCCTGGCCCCGCTTGCGCAGCTCGTTGAAGTAGTTCATCGGCGCCACGATCACGACGTAGATGATCGCGGCGGTGATCAGGAAGAAGATCACCGCGTTGAGGAAGCCCGCCCAGTCGAACGTCTGGCCCTTGATCGTGAACGTGCCGCCCTCGACGCCGCCGCCCCCGATGAGACCGAGCAGCGGGTTGATGAACGAGTCTCCGAACGCCTTGACGAGGGCGGTGAACGCGGTACCGATGGCGACCGCCACCGCCAACTCGACGACGTTGCCGCGCAGGATGAAGTCCCGAAAACCCTTGAACACCTTGAGCATCGATTGAGCTCCTCTCGCCAGGGTGGACGCCGATCCGCTTCGCACTGTGTCGCGGCGGCGAGACTAGGGCCTGTCCCGTGGATCTTGGTGGATGCCCGCGGCGATCCAGGCGGCATCCGACAAGTCGGAGGAGGAGCCGATACCGGATTTGTATCAGCGACGCATCCGGGGTCCCCGCGGAAACGTGGAGCGTCTGGGGTGTCGCACGGCCGCTGCCAAACCGCGAGGACGCGGAGCGTTTCGTGGGGTGGTGGACAACGCAACCGGTCGCGGCGGGCGCCGCGGGCGCCGCCGAAGATCCACGGGACAGGTCCCAGTGCCCCGTCACGGTGGTCGCAGGGCGACCGAGACCCGGGCATGCGCGGTGGCTCCGGCCAGCCGACGCGCTCCCTCCACGGACGTCGCTACCAGCACCAGCACGCCGTCTTCCAGCGTGGCGTCAGGTCTGGTCAGCACGGCCAGCACCCGCACACCGGCCGCGACCGCGACCGCTCCTTCCGGTGTCACACCCGCGGCCTGCGCGGACGGGTCCGCGGCCAGCCCGGCCGCACCGTCCGCGGGCGTCGCCAGCAGGTCGACCCGGTCGCCGGTGTGCAGGAACGACGCCGTCTCGCCGTCGGCGAGCCGGACCGGCACCGCCACCGAGTCGGCCGGGCCCAACCCGGAGGTCAGCGCACGGCCCACCAACCGGACATCGGTGATCGGCTCACCTCGCCGAACCGCACCCGCGAGCGTCCGGCCCAGTGCCGACCCGGCCGACCGCAGCGCCCCGGCCGGCGCCAGCGTCGGGTCGAGCCGGACCACCCGGACGTCAGCGGGAGTGAGCACGGCTCCGGCGCCCAGGTCATGTGCGGCCGCGAGCACCGCAACCCCGGCCGCGCTGGAGCCCGTCAACTGGACCTGGCCCTGCAGCCAGGCGAGTGCGGCGAGCACCAGCAGCAGCGCAGCGAGCAGCCGTCTCGGCCACCCGGCCAGCAAGGCGAGGACAGCGACCGGACGGAGTCGCCGGGAGGGGCCGGGTTGTCGGCCTGACGCCCGGGCAGGGCGAGAGCGCGGCGGCGAAGAGTGGTTCACGCCTGCGACGCTAGGCCGCCACGGCTAGCCGAGGTCGGCTCGGCGGGAATCTGTGGATAACGGTTGGCCCTGTGGACAGCCGTCTCAGTCTGCGGCGGCTCTGCTGCTAGAAGTGGTGGGGCTCGGTGACGAACCGGCACCCGACGACGAGGAGGACGACGATGATCCGGTCGCAGCAGCAGCCTTCCCAGACGACCCTGGCTTCCCGTTCGACTCGGCCGGCTTCCCGTTCGACTCGGCCGACTTGGCCGCCGCCCGACTGTCCGTCCGGTAGAAGCCGGAGCCCTTGAAGACGATGCCGACCGGGGAGAACACCTTGCGGAGCCGACCCTCACACTGCGGGCAGATGGTGAGCGCGTCGTCGGTGAACGACTGCACCTTCTCGAACCGGTGACCGCAGGCCGACTCCGTGCAGGCGTACTGGTACGTCGGCACGCCGACCTCCTACTGGCACTCTCGTGGCTTGACTGCTAACTCACATGGTGCGGCACGAGGGGTAGGTTCGTCCACCCATCCGCTGGCGTGACGGCCGCCGTCACCGGCCGGTCCCATGGGTCGGCGGGCAGCTGCCGGACCAGTTCGCCGTCGTGCAGGAGGGCGGCGACCGGCACGGCAGCGGGCACGCGGCGCAGTGCCCGGTCGTAGTAGCCGGCGCCGCGACCGAGCCGGTGTCCCCGCCGGTCGACGGCAAGAGCCGGCACCAGGATCGCCTCGGCAGTGTCCAGTCCGGCCGGCTCCGCGGCGTTCGCCGCCGGCTCCCGCAGCCCCCACGGGCCCGTGGTCAGCGCCTTGGCGCCCAAGTAGACCGCCCAGCTCAGGGCGTGGTTCGGACCCACGATGGGAAGGAGGACGACGGTGCCGCGCTCCCGAAGCCGATCGAGCAGGTCGAGCGACCCCGGTTCGCTACCGATCGGCACATATGCTGCGACCCGGGCCAGTCCGGCGAGCCGGGCGAGAACGTGCCCCGTCACCTGTTCCGCGGCGTCTTCCAGCCGGGTCGGGGACAACCCCGCACGCGCCGCCAGCAGACGGCGCCGCCACACGGCCTTCTCGGCTTCCCCAAGCACTCCGGCTAGTCTCCCGATATGTCGACCATGCGGCCGCCCCGCAAGGCTGTCATCCCCGCAGCAGGGCTCAGCACCCGCCTCCTGCCGGCCACCAAGGCGGTGCCGAAGGAGCTGTTGCCCGTCGTCGACACCCCCGCCGTGCAGTACGTCGTCGAGGAGGCCGCCCGGGCCGGGCTCACCGAGGTGCTGGTGGCCAGCGGTCGGGGCAAGGACGCGATCGCCGACCACTTCGACCGCGCCCCCGAGCTGGAAGCGGCTCTGGAGAAGAAGCGGGACACCGAACGGCTCGACGCGGTGCGACGGTCCGCCGAGGTCGCCTCCGTCCACTTCGTCCACCAGGGACCCCCCTGGGGCTCGGCCACGCGGTCCTCTGCTCCGCGGCGTTCGTCGGGAACGAGGTCTTCGCGGTCCTGCTGGGCGATGACATGATCGACTCACGCGACCTGCTGCTCGAGCAGATGCTGCAGGTGCAGGCCGAACGGGGCGGCTGCCTGGTGGCCCTGCTCGAGGTGCCGCCGGAGGCCGTCTCGCTGTACGGCGTGGTCGTCGCCGAGTCGACCCCGCAGGAGGGCGTGGTCCGGATCACCGACCTGGTGGAGAAGCCGTCGCTGGACGACGCGCCGAGCAACCTGGCGGTCATCGGACGCTACGCGCTGTCTCCGGCGATCTTCCCGGCGTTGCGCGAGACGCAGCCCGGGCGGGGCGGGGAGATGCAGCTCACGGATGCGGTGCGGGCGGTCGCCGTGGCCGAGGAGCCGATGCACGGCGTGCTGCTCCGGGGTCGGCGGTACGACACCGGCGACCGCGGCGACTACCTGCGTGCCGTGGTCAGGCTCGCCTGCGAACGCCCCGACATCGGGCCGGACTTCCGCCGCTGGCTGGAGGACTTCGTGGCGGGCGGGGGGTGACTCGACTGCGCACGGTCGAGGAGCAGCTCGACCGGGTGCTGGCCGATCTCCCGGTTCCCGACCCGCTGGAGCTGGCGCTGCTCGACGCCCAGGGGTTGCTGTGCGCCGAGGACGTCTACGCCCGGGCACCGCTGCCAAGCTTCGACAACGCGCAAATGGACGGCTACGCGGTGCGGGCCGCCGACACCGCAGGCGCCACCGAGGCGGCGCCCGCGGTGCTCCCGGTTGTGGGCGACATCCCGGCCGGTTCCCGCGCGCCGCGGGGCGTGTCCAAGGGCATCTGCCTGCGGATCATGACCGGAGCGCCGATGCCGTCCGGCGCCGACGCGGTGGTGCCGGTCGAGTGGACCGACGGCGGCGTGGCACGAGTCCGGATCCACCGGCCGACCCAGCCCGGCACGTACGTCCGGCGGGTCGGCGAGGACATCGAGGCCGGTGACCTCGCGGTGAGCGCCGGCACCCCGGTCGGCCCGGCACAGGTAGGGCTGCTGGCGGCGGTCGGCCGGGAGCGACTGCTGGTCAGGCCGCGGCCGCGGGTGGTGGTGATCTCGACGGGCAGCGAGCTTGTCGACGTCGGTCGGCGGCCCGGCACCGGCGAGATCATCGACGCGAACAGCTACGCCCTCGCGGCCGCCGCCCGCGACGCGGGCGCCGAGGTGTACCGGGCCGGCATCGTGCCGGACGAGCACGCGAAGCTGATGGAGGCACTGGAGGGACAGTTGCTCCGCTCCGATCTCATCATCACCAGCGGCGGGGTCAGCGCGGGAGCGTTCGACGTGGTCAAGGAGGCGCTGAGCGAGCTGGGCACGGTCGAGTTCACCAGGGTGGCGATGCAGCCCGGGATGCCGCAGGGCTTCGGCACGCTCGGCGCCGAGCAGACGCCGATCTTCTGCCTGCCCGGCAACCCGGTCAGTGCGCTGGTGTCGTTCGAGGTGTTCGTTCGGCCGGCGATCCGGCTGATGCTCGGCAAGCGCCGGCTCTTCCGCCGCACCGTCGCCGCGGTCCTCCTGCAGCACATGTCGAGTCCGGCCGGTCGCCGGCAATACCGCCGCGGCCTGCTCCACCGCGACGACGAAGGGCGCTACAGTGCCGAGCCTGTCGGCGGCGCCGGCTCGCACCTGCTGGCCAGCCTCGCCCGCGCGAACTGCCTCATCGTGATCGACGAGGAGGTCACCGAAGTGTCCGAAGGCGACGAGGTCACGGTGATCCCGCTGCTGCTGTCCGGCGCCTGAGCCGACCGGCCAGAGGCCCGAGCGGCTGTCGCCGACGGCAGGCTGAGCCAGATCAGTAACGGGGCCCGAGCAGACTCACCAAGACCGAGCGGAGCGTGACACCCGGCGATGACCCGCCATCCCGGATGGCCGGCACGGCTGAGCCACGACCGGGTCGGGCTACGGCCGCCACGGCTGCGGGACGCGTCGGCGTGGAGCGGCCTGCGGTTGCGCAACGAAGAGTGGCTCGCGCCATGGGAGCCGACCTCGACCGAGTCGTGGCGCTCCCGGCACTCGGCCGCCGCGTGGCCGTCACTGCTGTCCTCGGTGCGCCGGTCCGCCCGCGCCGGCGTCCTGCTGCCGTTCGTCGTCACCTACGACGACCGCTTCGTCGGCCAGCTCACCGTCAACAACATCGTGCGCGGCGCCCTGCGATCGGGTCAGATCGGCTACTGGGTCGACCGGGAGCACGCCGGCCGCGGCATCATCACGACCGCGGTCGCGCTCCTCACCGATCACTGCTTCGGTCCGGTCGGGCTGCACCGCGTCCAGGTCGACATCCGTCCGGAGAACGCCGCGAGCCGCCGGGTGGTGGTGAAGCTCGGCTTCCGGGAGGAGGGCTACCTGCAGCGGTACCTGGACATCGACGGCGCCTGGCGGGATCACATCAGCTACGCGCTGACGATCGAGGACGTGCCTACCGGGCTGCTGCGCCGGGTCGGCCGCCCGTCCGGCTGACCGCTTTCTGCCGACACACCGCGGCACTTCCGTGGCTGACCTGCGACGACTCGTTAGCGTGTGATCACTGGTGGGACCGGTGTGGCTGGAGGGACCCGATGAGCTCGACCATCCTCATGGTCATCGTGCTCGTCGTGATGTGGCTCGTCGTCCTGGTCCCGATGTTCGTCCGCCGGCACGAGGACGACGACGAGCAGGCGGACGACCGGTCGGTGGGCGGTGCCCGGGTGCTGACCCGGCGTGCCGCCCCCGGCCGCCGCGCTGGCCCGCACAGGTATCACCCGCTTGACGGCCCGGCCCGCCGCGACTACCAGTCCGACGACGCGCCGGGCCGGGCGGCAGTCGCCGCGTCGGCGTTCTCCGGCGATCGGGAACGGCGCCGCATGCTGCGCAGGCGTCGCCGCACGCTGCTGCTGCTGGTCGCGCTGACGGTCGGCGGCGTCGCCGGCGCCGAGGTGGTGACCGGGTGGTTCTGGGTCGTCCAGGTGTTCGGGGTGGTTCTGCTGGCCGGTTACGTCGGCTGGCTCCGGCAGCAGGTTCGTCGCGAGCGGGCCCGCCGGCACCGCCGGGCGGCTCTGTCGTCCCGCGAGGCGGTCGCTTTCCCTGCGGCGCTCCCCCGCCGTGGCGACGACCGGCCTGCCGCCCACACCGCTCCCGAACGTCATCGGGTCGCCGGCCAGCGGGCGTCCGGGCGCCCGGTCGGCGTGCGAGGCCGAACCGCCGGGCCCACCCCGGCCCGCGAACCCGGCGCGGCCGCGTCGCCGGCCGCCGCCGGCTGGCAGCCGGTGCCCGTCCCCACACCGACATACGTCACGAAGCCGGCAGCGCCACGGGTCGACTCGATCGTGAGCCTCGACGACGACGACCCGGCCCTGGTCGATATCGACCCGATCGTCGCGCCGATCGAGCGCCGGCGCGCCGCCAACGGCTGACGCCGCAAGCCCAGGCGGTCACCTGAGCCATCCTGCTAATCTGGACCACGTTCCGCGGGGCTGTAGCGCAGTCCGGTAGCGCACCTCGTTCGCATCGAGGGGGTCAGGGGTTCGAATCCCCTCAGCTCCACCAGAGTAGGGATGTTCGAACCCTGCTCCGATGAGAACGGACCGGGGTTCGGCGCTTCCCACGGCAGGAGGCCGTGGGGGCGCTGGACAGCGTCGCTACCAGGGCGTTTGCCGTTGTCGATCTCTCGTAGCCGGGCGCGCCGAGTCCGGCTCGGTGCACGGCTTTGGTGCCTCTCCCGTCCGTCAGTAGGCCAGCCGCCAGTCGGACCGTCCGGACCCTCGCCGATCGTGTCGCCCACGCTGCCGTCAGGCTGAGTGGTGAGCCGGTCGGCCAGATCAGGATCGAGCAGTTGGGCGAAGGTGGTGGTGAGATCTGCGCCACGGACTTGGTCCTCGATGATCCAGAAGCGGGCGAAGACAGCCTGGTTCAGTTGCCGTCGCACCTCGGGTGGCGCGCTGAGGTAGAGCCGATGAGCATCAGCGCACAGCAGCAGCGCCTCCTCGACTGCCTGCATGATCGTGTCGATCTCGACTTGGCAGCGGATGATGGCCTGCTTGGCACCAGCTAGCTCCTTCGTGATGCGCTCCTGCTCCTGCTTGAACAGGTCGAGAGGTACGGCATCGGCATAGCGGGCTTCCAACAGCTTGAGCCGTTGGTTCTCCAGCTCTCGCATCCGGCGACGCTGCTGGTCTAGCTCTCGTGCGTTGTGGGCCTGCTGTCGTTGCAGTTCGCCGATGACCTGGGTACGGACCTCGCCGATCTGGGCCTCGCTGAGCTGCACGCGCCACCACCAGTCGGCCACCGAGGCTTCGACATCGGCGATCAGCACCGCCGGCTGGTTGCACTGGCGGTGCTTGGCGCGACCAAGGCAGTAGAAGTACGGATAGGTCGTGCCCCAGCGGTTAGTGGCGTTGGTGACGCCCAGCCGCGACCGGCAGCGGCCGCAGAAGATCGAACCTTTCAGGTAGTGGGGATGCTTCTGGGTCTTCTCCCGGGCTTGCGCTCGGGCAGTACGCACGGCTTGGACCTGGTCGAAGATGGCTTGGTCGATGAGCGCCGGGTGTCGGCCCTCGTACCAGACGTTCTCGAACTTGACATAGCCCAGGTAGTAGCGGTTGGTCAGCATCTTGTCGATGTGCTGGATGCTGACTGCCCGAGCCGCCCGCTTGGGAGTGGCTGGGATGCGGAGCCCGCGACCAGCCAGCTCACGCTCAAGCTGGCGCATGGTCCAGTCGCCGCTGGCGTAGGCCTCGAACATCCACTGGATGAGCGGGGCGCGCTCCGGGTCGATGACCACGGTGCGGATCTCCCGTCCCTCGATCCGTTGCCGGACGTTGAGGTAGCCAAGCGGCGCCAGTCCGGGGGTACCGCCGAGCTTGGCCTTCTGGCGCATGCCTTTCTTCGCCTCCATTGCCAGGTTGGACGAGTAGAACTCGGCGATGGTCGCCATGATGCCGTGCAGCAGCTTGCCCGAGGGCGTCTCGTCGATGTTCTCTGTGGACGAGACCAGCTGGGCACCGGCCTGGCGAATCGCCAGATTGATGACCACGTCATCTTCACGCGACCGGGCCAGCCGGTCGACCTTGTGGACGATGACGTAGCTGACGCTGCCAACCTCGCGGACGAAGCGCAGCATGGCTTGGAGGTCAGGTCGATCAGTCGTCTTAGCTGACTCGCCCTTGTCAACGAACTCGGCGATGATGACCGCTCCCAGCCGATCGGCTGTGCGCTGATTAGCGTCCCGTTGGGCCGGGATGGAGAAGCCCTCGGCGCTGTAGTCCGTGTCGGCCTGGGCCGTGGTGGAGACTCGCAGGTAGCTGACCGCCAGCTTGACGCCGAGCGGCAGGTTGTCGAGGTCGATGTCCTTGAGTGCGTCACTGAAGATTTGCATCGTCGGCGGACCTTTCGGTGAGATGGGAAGGTACGAGGTATTGGGATGAGAGTCATCCCGCCTCCTTTGTGATTGGGAAAGAAAAGAGTCTGGGCTAAGGAGGGATGATCAGGGAGGAGCGCGGGTCAAGCATGTTCTCGGCAGCGGCAACGTAGGCGTGGTCATGATGTTTCCTCCGTCCTTGGTGTGTGTCGTTGCGGCAACTCGCGCTCGCGCCAGTCAGAGGCAACATGTGATCTGGCGGGCTGACGGCTAGATTTGACGGCAACGCAGCCTAAGAACCACGTCCTTGTGCGACGTTGGGCGAGCGATTTTACAGATGTCAGGCGGTCATCTGAGATGGGCGGTGGCGACCTCATAAGCCTCAGGTCACAGGTTCGATCCCTGTCGCTGCTACCAGATATAGATGACGTAATCTTCTCAACGATACGGCCTCCTGACGGCGATCTTTGACGGCAACGGGTGCCGCTGTCGGCCTCACGAAACAGCCCTTCGATCCGCCCGAGTGCTGCACGGCGGCTTTCAAAGTTGTCGTGTTGGTAAATCTCTTGGGTGGTGGACAGGTTCGAATGGCCGAGGATCAGCTGGGCATCTCGCGCTGGCACCCCTCTGTTCTTAAGCAACGTCGCCATAGTGTGCCGTACGTGATGCAGCTTGATCGGCCGGAGGCCATGAGCCCTACATAGTCGCCTGAAGGAACGAGCAAAGTTGTCCGGGTCGATCGGCCGACCGCTGCTGGTCGTGAAGACTAGTCCGTCGTCGGATGGCGCCTGCTGCGCTACTTGTCGTTTCTGTTGCTCGGTAATTGCTTGTTCGGCTAGATTGAGCAGTGGCAAGTCGCGACGACCGGCCTTGGTCTTGACCGGCCCTGTTTGTAGTACACCGCCGATTCGCAACACCTGTTGACGTACACGTATCATGCAGCATGCCAAGTCGATATCTTGCCACCTGAGCCCCAGCACTTCGCCGCGTCTTAGGCCGTACAGCGTCAGAAGTAAGAATGCGGCGAAGAGTTGATCCGACTGGGCAGCGCGTAGGAACGCCTTGACCTCGTCATCGGTCCACGGTATGACATCTGCACGTTCGTATGTCGGCAGTTCTACTAGTCGGGCGACGTTGCGGGCGACTAGCTCCTCTCGCTGTGCACGTGTTAGCGCAGAACTCAACACAGTCCGAACGATCTGAGCGCTGCGTACTGAATGGCCGTCTGCGAGATGTCCATTGATACATGCTTGCACAATAGGTACCGTGAGTTGGACGATGAGGTACTTACCTAGTGCTGGCTTTATGTAGAGCCGTACGTTGACCGAGTACCGAGCTGTCGTCGTCGGACGGAGGTTCGGTGTAACGATGTTCTCAAGCCAGTAATCAAGATAATCTCCCAACCTCCACGCCTTATCTGGCATCGGTACACCCCGCTCAGCTTGCACCTTGGCCGATGTCAGTTTGTTGTGTACTTCCTCGCGGGTCCTCCCATACATTCGGATTCGCCTCCGCGTACCACTGGTCGTGCGTACATACAGCGCCCCTTCATACCGCCCGTCCCTGCGACGGTAGATAGTGCCTTCGCCGTTGGCATGTCGGCCGGCCATTACGCGGCCTCCTCGGCTCGCAGCCGCTCAATGAGCGCCTGCACAGCCGACCTCGGTATGAGCCGTCGCCGCCCGATCTTGATGGTCTCAAGTTGTCGGCTATGGATCAGCTGGTAGAGGGTCCATCGGCTGACACGTAGCTGTGCAGATGCTTCCACCACCGTGAGCAGGTCATGAGCAGCCGCCGGTTGCCCGGTGGTCGGCTCGGCTCTGCTGTAGCCGGTGATACGTCCGCCCGGACGGCTGGCCGTCGGCCGGGCAATTAGCGGGCTGGTTCGTAATTTCATAGCACGCCTCCTTCCCTCAGCCTGTGACTCAAGGCAAGCGGTGCTTCGTCAAATCCATGCGGCGGCTGAACCATCTGACCTTGCAAGCCATCCTCGCCGATTACCAGCCGTGCCCCAGCGTCCTCGACTACTCGTTCAATCACGACCATGTCGTCTGCCCTGCGTGTGAGCCGCGCCAAGTCGTCAACGATGACGTAGTCTGTGTCACGCTTCGCAGTGAGATCATCGAGCATGGCTTCTATTGCTGGTCGCTGCTCGACACTGACCCCGCCGCCGTGGTCAACGTACTCGCGCACGATGAGCGTGCCGAGCTGCCTCGCGACGTCCTTTCCTCGCTGTCGTTGCCGCTCAACCTGTGCTTCGGCTGCGGCATCGTCCCCGACCCCATGTCGGTTGACACGGATGAAGAGCACGGCACGCCTCTCTTTGTCAGCCGCGCTTTCAGGTGTCAGGCTCTTCGGTGCTTCCATGGTCTGTCTCCTTTCGTGCTTAGGTTGTTAGTTGCGGCGTACGCATCTGACTGATGGCCAAGCGGCCAGCGACTCGCTGGGCCAGCCGTGAGCCGTGCCGGTAGCCGCGCCTGGTGTAGTGCACCAGGTTGGCGTCAGTGTCCCGAGGTATCAGCCCGACCTGCTTCAATCGCACCTGAGCCAGCCCGTCCGAGACGTTGAACAGGCTGGCCAGCTCGATCCGGTCGCGGGTGCCGTGTTGCCAGGCCTGGAGCAGCCAGGTCCTCGGCACCAAAGCGCAGCCGGCGAAGTAGTCGCAGATGCGCTCGGCGTGGATCGGCGGCGTTGCCTGGCTCTCCCGCGGCCACTCCGGGTAGAGCAGCTCGCGGAAGGGATCATCCAGGATGTGCTTGATCTCGTGGCCGAGCGTCGATCGCGACCGCCAGAGGCTGTCGTCCTGGTTCATAGTGACGACCCACTGCTGGCGGTCCCGGTCCCAGTCGGTGCGGGCCGACAGGGGCATGTCGGCCTCCACCTCGACGCCGATGTCTGGCAGCTCCAGCGCCAGTTCAATCTCGACCGGCGGCTTGGCGATGCCCAGCAGCTTGAGCAGGCGAGCGGCTTGTCGTTCAGCCACGACCCGCGCCTCGGTGCCGGTTAATGTCCGCGACATCATGTGTAAGGTGCCGACTGGCATCAGGGCCCGGACAAGGTCGATAATAATTTCTCGTGATGCTTGCATGTGTGTCTCTCCTTCTGTCCACCCGTTAGTTGTAGGAGACAACGTAGACGGGCGGACTGATGCGACGGCTCCGTTACGACATGTCTCTGAGTGTTGCTTTGATGTCTTTGGCTAGTTTCTTGTCAATGTGGTCATCAGGCTCAGCCGCCCGTGGCGATTCCCGTTCCACAATGCCATGCTGCCGCTGATAGCGCCTGAAGTACCCGTCCAGCTGCCGAGCGTCGAGATCGGTCATCTGGTACTTGGCTCGTAAGTACGGCACGAAGCTTGGCAGACCTTCCGGGGCATGATAGCCAGCAATGGCAAACAGATCGTCATAGTTAAGTTCAAGAATGGCGGCAATACGTTGCAGCTTCTCAGGCGAGGGCTGGTGGTAGTCGTCTGCCTCAAGCCGGGAGATGTATCCATGATGCATGTGCACCTCCTCAGCAAGTCGGCGCAAAGATATACCCCGTGCCTCCCGTGCCTGCCGGATATATTGGCCGAGGCTCACTGGCATGGGGCTCGGCTGCTGTTTGTTTTCAGGTTGCTTCATGACGTGACAGGTTCCTCCGCTTATCTAGTAATGCATTGTGAGATGTTGATTGTTGTTTGTAAACCGTAGAATTCACAACACCCTGATTCCACACTGCCTTGGTAGGCACCTCCCTGAGGCAGTAGCCCTCCTGCCGGTGCTTCCGGCCTCATCGTTGGTCCGGTGCCAGGAGCGTCATGGTGAGCGTGGCTGCGCTGTCCGCCTGCAGCACGACGCGGAACAGCTCCTCAGCCGGTGCGGGCAAGCTCGAGACCACCTGCCTGATGACCTCCTGCCGGCCCTCGCTGGGTACAGTCACCAGCACGCGCGGCACGATGTCGGCCGGACCAAGCTGTCCCTGGTTGGCGAAGTCGACGTAGGCCAGGAACTTGCCACGCAGCGTCGGCACTGCCTCGGTTGCCAGGTCGACCTCCACCCACCAGTGGTCGGTCACCTCCTCGGTGGAGAGGGACACGTAGGCGTCGGGCTTCATCCAGCCGCCGACGCCGTTGGGCCACCAAGCGGCCGGCTCCGCTCGGAAGTCGTCCACGCGGAGGTCACCCATGCGGGCCTGCTCGGCGAGCGCGACGTACAGCTCCGAGACGGCCAGGGTGTGCCGTACGAAACGCTCACCAGGCACGGCCGCCCGACGCACCCGCTCCTCGTCCTGCCGCAGGTTGCGACGCAGCCGCAGCAGCCGTTCGCCGACGACGTCAAGGGCGTAGGCCAGCTGCGCTGAGCCGCGCAGGCTGCCACCGACGCGACGAGCCAGTGGTGCCAGCACGCGGCAATCGACCAGCCGCTTGAGCACCCGCCAGCGCACAACCGAGCGGCTCTTGCCAGTGAGGTCGGCGAAGATCACCCGTTCCAGCTGGAGGCCGGTGACCAGGCGCAGCCGGTTGACCATCTCCATGACCTGCCACTCGCGCTCGGTCAGCGTCTCGGCCAGGGCCACGACCAACGCCGGGCGGACCCGACGACCGCCGGGCGCCGGCGTTCGGCCAGCGTGGCGAGCACTCATACCTCGTCCTTCGTCACGACGAGGTCTTTCGTTGGCGCTGGACGCCGGACCGGCCGGTCTGACCTCGGCGTACGGGAGACGAGGTG
>WNFY01007734.1_pt1 | contig 16508 bp, 13 predicted proteins | sample 5400091 | NCBI WGS metagenome assembly WNFY01 (sample SAMN13153364, study PRJNA577476) | soil metagenome | isolation source: 60 cm soil or saprolite under grassland replicate 1 | place: USA:California | collected 2016-06-15
CCTCAAAGTTCGCCCGCGCCCACAAGCAATGACGCAAAGTACTTACGTCTATCCCATTGAGCACTTCGACGAGGTCATGCGTTGGGCCCAGGACATGCAATCAACGCTCGCACCAACAGTCGAGGTTGTCATCCTGGGAGCCACAGTCCCACTGCCGCGAGAGTCAGGATACACAGGTGGTCCAGCAATGGTCGTCCACGGCCTCGCCCTCGTCGACACGCACGAAGAGGCGGTTGAGGCCCTGGCCCCTTTCGAAACCTGCCCCGTCGTCGACAAGGCCCTGGTAAGAGATGTTGCGCTCCCAACGTCGCTCGCAATCGAGTACAAGGAGATCAGCCGCGAGAATCCGCCGGGATATCGCTATGCGGCTGATAACATCTGGACCACTGCCGGAGCCGACGAGGTGGTGCCCGCGCTGCGAGACGCATTCCTCACACTCCCCACCGAGAAATCGTTCGCGTTCTGGTATGGCATGGCTCCACTGCGACCACTGCCCGATATGGCGCTGTCCTTGCAGGCCGATACCTACTTTGCGGCATACGTCGTCTGGGAGGACGAAGCCGACGATGAAAGGTGCCGAGGGTGGCTTGCAACGCAGATGCGCCGGATGGAGCCGATCTCCGAGGGGCTCTATCTGGGAGACTCCGACCTGGCGACACGACCGTCGAAGTTCCTCTCCGACTCCCACTGGCAGCGCTTAGAGGAATTGCGTACACACTACGATCCAGACGGATTGTTCCTCCCTTACCTCGCGGTATCCGATATACCGCTCAACATCAATCCATGGACGCAAGGAGCATGAGAAGTTTGATACCGCATGCTCCTGCAGGTTTCATCTAACTATTCAGGTCTCCCTGCCCTGACTCCTCGCCGCGAAGCGGCTCGCTCCATTCCTGTGGTGGTTGGCGGGCTGGTGGCCTGAGCCGCCAGCCCGCCAACCACCACGAACCGCTTGCAAAGCGCCTTTGGCGCTGACGAGTCCTGAAGAGTTACTTAATCATCTATAGGGGTGCTAACAGATCCTGATGATCAGCAAGAATAGCCTGGCGCAGTTCATTGGAAAGTATTGCTCCGAAGAGGGCAACAGGGTCCCGCGTGCCCATATCGAAGGGCGTATCAGTTCCCAATACAATCCGATCTGTGCCCATAATCTCAATGAGATAGCGTAGTTCTGGTGCTCCATGCACAAGCGAGTCCACATACGTCTGACGCAACAGGGCAAGCGGCGAGGCTGGCAGATGCGCTAATTCAGGTCGTACCTGTGCTCCGTGTTCCCAGCGTCCAACGACGAATGGGGCAACACCACCACCGTGGGCGGCAATAAAGCGAATATGCGGAAAGCGTTCGAGGACGCCACTAAAGGCGAGGCAGGCCAGTGCAACAGCCGTTTCAACGGGATTGCCGAGCAGATTTCTTAAGTAATATCGTGTCAGTCGTTCAGCGCCCAGCACATCGAGCGGATGGATGAGAACCACCGCGTGTCTGGCATCCAATACCTGCCAGACCGGCTCCAGGTCAGGTTGATCCAGATTCTTCCCCGCAATTTGTGTAAGGATCTCCACGCCTGACAGCCCCAGCGTATCCATAAGATAAACGATTTCCTGTACCGCACTGGCCGCATCTTGTAAAGGAGCCACGCCAAGACCACGGAACGAATCAGGATACTGGTGGATCACCTCTGCAATGGCCTCGTTTTGTTCCCGTACCAGTCTGGCTGCTTCTGGTCCTGGTATATCAGTGAAAGACATAAAAGGAGGGGGCGAAAGAACTTCGATGTCCACACCAGTAGCGGACATGAACTCAAGACGCGCAGCAAGGTCGTAGAAATCCTCCGGTTTACAGGAAGTTCCCAGCGGGATGCCATTGGTCTCCATGACGGCGTCTTTGCCCTGTCCGCGTATGCTTGAGCCCACGATACGGCCATCGGGCGTCTTCGCATGCATCTGCAGGTGTTCTCGCGCCAGGTAATGAGCGTGAAAATCGATAATCATCTGTATCCTCTCACTGTTCACCCTGCTTAGATCGGCTCGGCGGCGACCTCCATAGACCTGGCGGTCAGACCCGCAACGTCGACGGTGGAATCATTGGCGATTTCCCCCCGGCACAGTTCCATCGAGATCTCGACAAGCGTCTTGCAGCGCTCGTAGCGCCGTTCCGTGTAACCGTCAAGCGCTTTGAGAAGCGTTGGCTTGCTCGCCAACTCCTCGGCTAGCACCACTGCGTCTTCGATCGCCATCGCCGCTCCCTGGGCAATGTGCGCTGTCATGGCATGCGCCGCGTCGCCGACCAACACGATACGGCCACGATACCACGGCGGGGGCACCAGGATCGTCTCGAACGGTCGGAGAACCACCTGGGACGAGTCGGTAATGAAGGTGTCCCGAATGGTAGCAACCGGCCCACCGAACTCCATCAGGCGCTCACGGAACACCTCAGCCAGTCTTTCTTGAGGAATCCGAGGCCATGAGCCATCTGACTCCCGCTGTGTATCGGTCAGCAAGAGATACATCAGGTCGGGTGCCAGGGGGATGAACCCCGCCTTGTTGCCGCTGGGGCCAAGGAACAACTGGAAATTATCCACCTCGGAGGGTCGCGGGACGTTGTAGCGCCAGCACATCTGCCCCGCGTAACCGGGCTGATATGCGGTGCCAAAGACCAGGCTGCGAATGAGTGAGCGGAGGCCGTCGGCACCAATCACCAGATCGTAGCGACCGCTGGTCTGATCGGTGAAGGTAACCTCAACCGCATCATCCTTTTGCTGTAGTTCGGACACTGTCACTCCCACCCGCACGGGCGCACCTACCTTGCGGACCGCGCCCTGTAACAGTCTATGGAGCCGCGAACGGGTCAGCGCGTTTGCCGCAGGGTAGTGTGGTCCCGCCAGCTGCGGCTGCGGTATCGTGTAGAGCAGGTGGCCTTCGTGATCGTAAAAGCTCAGCGTGTTCATGCCAAAGCCCGCGGCCAGCGCCTGGTCGGCTAATCCCACCGACGCCAGGGCGCGTAGCGCGTTTGCCAGTTGGATGATTCCGACACCGTAGACGTCCCACCTGGGATTGACCTCGACGATCTCGACGTCGAAATCCCTTTGGCGGAGCGCCACGGCTGCCACCATGCCGCCGATGCCGCCGCCGACGATGAGGATTTTCTGCAATTTGCTCATGGTGTCTTTTTCCGTTTCTGCGGTGTTCAGCTCTGGACCCGCTTGCCATAGGGATTTTGCAGGGAGATGTCTGTGGGTATGGGCTGGTTGTCGGCCATAGCCGCAGGCTCTGGGAACGAACCCTCTGGGGCGGGAGGAAACGAGTCATTCATCGAGTCGGGCATTCCGAGATTGCGGTACAGCGAGGCCGAGCCCTGCGAGGGCACCCACCTGACCGGTTCCCAGTCAGGGACGTAGTTGCGGTAACCGCCGTTGGCATTGAGTTCGATGCGTATGCCACCAGGCTCACGCACGTAGAGATAGGGCATTTCGCCAATGCCATGCTCGCCAGGGCCGAACTCGATCTTCACACCAGCCTCCAGCAGGAGGTCAGCTGCACGCAGCAGGTCCGTGCGCTCCGGCACGTAAAAGGCCACATGGTTAAACCGTCCAGGAACACCCGAGAAGTCGAGGACGAAGGCGAAGTTGTGCGATGTCTCGTTGGTCGTCAGTTGCGCGAATACGACCAGGTCGGGCATTCCGTCGGGGACGGTATACTCGGTGAAGCGAAAACCGAGCGTGTCGCGGTACCAGGTGACATCCTTCATCACGTCCCGAGACGCCACCGTCACATGATCAATCATACGGACAGCTACTCCGCGACCGGTGAAGCGCTGCGGTCTGGCTGGAAACGTTGACTTGAGTTCAGGGGGTGCTTTGTAGCGCTCCACCTCCCAGAATACTTCGTGAAGATGGCCCCCTGGACCGCGATAGCGATAGGCGCGTCCATGCCCCACTGAAGGATCGACCCATCCTTCGCCCTGACCACCGGCCTCTATCTGTTGCACCGCTGCCTCAAGCTCCTCTGGCCCATTGGTTCGCCATCCGATGTGACCCAGGGCTGGTTGGGAACCCTCGGTGAGCACCAGGCTGTGATGGTAGTACTCGCCCCAGCCGCGCAAATACACTGAATTGCCCTGGCGGGCTGACTCCTCCATCCCCAGCAACTCTTTAAAGAAGGTGGCCGATTCCTCCAGCCTGGGGGTGAGAATCTCGACATGGGCCAGTTGGGAAATCAGGTGTTTTCTCGCCATGAGTTTCTCCTTAACAATTGTGTTTCATTGGTCTTCAATGCATGCAGAAATTGCATTGACGATATACCTTGCTTGTGTTACCATTTCGGTAAGATCATTGTCACCGTTCCCGTTCTACATGGCAGTAGAAGGTGTGAGAGGACATCGACTTCTTAAAGAAAAGTGCAGATATATCGTTTCTCCTTGCCTCCTACCTGCCATGGGTGACATCTCACCCCTATAGTGTCTTCTCTTTGCTCTAAATGTACTGGAAACTGCGGGAAAGATCACTACCGCTCGATTCCGCTTTTCTCTTTCCGGTTGATTCCTGTCGAGAGGTGGAGGCATGAGCTATCATCGTCACTACAAGATCAAAGATGATCGTTTTGGCTTGTTGGCATTTACCCTACGCGAACAGGCAGGCTTGACACAGGCTGAAGTAGCCAGTGTGTTGGGCGTCTCGGAGCGAACCATTCGCCACTGGGAGGGAGGAAATACCTTCCCGACCGCCGACAATCTGAAAAAGCTCATCGAACTCTACCTGCGGCATCACGCATTCACTTCCGGACGAGTGCAAGATGAGGCGAAAGTGTTCTGGGAGCAGATGGCCCAGAGTGCTTCGCATCATAAGGCGCTCTTTGATGAGGCATGGTTTAACGATCTGCTAGAACAGTTCCACGCAGGTTCGTATCACAACGGATCCTCACAAACGGCTACTCTTCCTCCTCCATCCCTTCTTCTGCATCAAACAGATTGGGGAGAGGCAATGGATGTCACGACGTTTTATGGGCGTGAGCCAGAACTGAACACGCTGTCGCAATGGGTACTCGGTGATCGATGTCGGCTGGTGATCCTCCTGGGTATGGGTGGCAACGGCAAAACAACCCTTTCAATCCGCTTTGCCCAGCAGGTGGCTCCTCATTTTGCCTTCGTCTTCTGGCGCTCCCTGCTTAATGCTCCCCCACTTGAGCAGGTATTAGCTGACTGTATTCAGATGCTCTCCGAGCAGCAGTACTCTACTCTCCCTCAAAGTCGAGATGGCAGTATTGCCCTCTTGATCGAACTGCTGCAGAGACGGCGCTGTCTGTTGGTGCTGGATAACGTGGAAACGTTGCTGCAAGAAGGAAGCTTTGAGGGTCGCTATCGTGAAGGGTACGAAGGGTATCGTCTGCTTATCCAGCGTGTGGCCGCGACGGGGCATCAAAGTTGCTTGCTGCTGACCAGCCGCGAAATGTTGGGCGACCTGGAACCTCTGGAAGGCAGGCAGTCCCCCGTTCGTGCGCTCAGGCTCTCCGGGTTAGGACGGGCTGTCAGCCAGCAGGTGCTCCAGGATAAAGACCTCTTTGGCACGCCGGAGACCTGGAACATGTTCGTCGAGCACTACGCGGGCAATCCACTTGCCCTCAAGATTGCCTCTGCAACGGTGCGCGAAGTGTTCGGTGGCGACATTGCGGCGTTCTTACATGAGGGGCCAGTGCTCCTGCACACAGTGCGCCAGCTTCTCGATTATCAGTTTGAGCGGCTTTCACCGCTGGAACGCGATATGATGCACTGGCTAGCTATTGAGCGAGACCCGGTGCCACTTGCGGAGTTAAGTGAGGATCTCATCGGTGCTGTATCTAAGCGAGAGGTACTGGCAGCCTTGAAGTCACTACGGTGGCGCTGCCTGCTCGATCGAGCAGGACAAGGAGCCATCTTTACCTTGCAGGCGGTGGTGCTGGAATATGTAAGCGAGCGACTGGTGGAGCAGGCGTGTGACGAGATTCTTCGTGGAGACCTTCTGCTACTCATCAAGCATACGCTTATGAAAGCACAGAGCAATGACTCTACCCGTGACAGTCAAGTGCGCCTGATCGTGCAGCCTCTTCTCAAAAGGCTTCTCACCCATTTCGAAAGCGAGCAAGATCTTGCGCAGCATCTGATGCACCTGGTACAGAAGCTGAGGGATATGCCATATGCTGCGCAGGGATACGGCGGGGGTAATATCATCAATCTGCTCGTTTGTCTGCGGGGGCATATCAGGAAGGCAGATTTCTCTCACCTTCTGATTCGCCAGGCCTACCTGCAAGGAATAGAGGCGCAAGATGCCAGTTTTGCCGGGTCTGATATCACCAATTCGCTCTTCCTGGACCCGATGGAGAGCATTGCCTCAATGATACTCAGTCCTGACGGGAATTATCTGGCGGTAGGCAGTTTCAGTGGACAGATCAGAGTATGGAGAGTGGCTGATGGAAAACTGCAGTTGGCTTTTATGGGACATAGCAGGATGGTATGGGCACTCGCGTTCAGCCCGGATAGCTCGCTGCTAGCCAGCGGTGGCTATGATCGAAGCGTGAAGATATGGGAAATCAAGGAAAATGGGAGCGGACGATGCTTAAAGATACTGCAGGGCCATGACAAGTGGGTGAGATCAGTGACTTTCAGTCCGGATGGGACGCTCCTGGGCACCAGTGGGGATGACGAGACGGTTCGCCTCTGGGATGTTCGAGAGGGCACCTGCCTGAGAATCTTACGCGGACACACCGGCGAAATCATGGCAGTGGCCTTTCATCCGGAGGGAGACCTGTTCGCGAGTGGTGGAGAAGATGGACGAATCAATGTATGGGAGGTAAAGAGTGGTCGCCGACTGATGACCCTGCAACTGCGCACTACCAGAGCGATGTCGATTGCCTTCAATCCTGAAGGGAACATGCTCGCGAGTGGCAGCTATGATGGAGTCGTGGAGGTGTGGCGGATTGAGAGAGAAAGCAGTCCTCATCGTATCAGAATGTTACAAGGTCACAAGACCTGGGTTAGTGCGGTCGCCTTCGGCCCTCATGGTCAGCTTGCTAGCGTTTCCTACAGCGGAAAAGTAAAGCTCTGGGAGGCAGAGAGCGGAAAGAATCTGAGAACGTTCCAGGGATACAGTAGTGTCGTATGCGCGGTCACCTTCAGCCCTGACGGGAACTTCCTGGTTCATGGAGATGATGCCGGGATGTTGAGGGTGTGGGAGGTGGGAAAAGAGGGCAGCGGTCGCTGTGTCAGAGCCTTCCAGGGGCATGCGGGCCACATCTGGTCAATCATCTGGAGCCCCGACGGCAAGACCTTCGCCAGCGGCGGGGATGATCAAAACATCAAGCTCTGGGAGGTGAGCAGCGGACGCTGCCTGAGGACCTTGCGCGGACATACTTCTGTGATCTGGTCAGTCGCTTTGAGTCGCGATGGGAGCCTGCTCGCCAGTGGCGGCCATGACCGGATGGTGAAACTTTGGAGGAGAGGTTGGGAAGATGCTGAAGACAATCCCATGATCTTGCAGGGGCATACCAGTATGGTCTGGTCACTGGCCTTCAGTCCCGATGGGAGCCTGCTCGCCAGCGGTGATAATGATGGCGAGATCAAGTTGTGGGAGGTGAGCAGCGGACAGTGTCTCAAGACCTTGCACCGTGGAGACAGTCCCGTAGGAGCACTCGTCTTCAGCGCCGATGATAACATGCTAATCAGTAGTAACAATGATGAGGAAGTGAGCTTCTGTGATATAGACAACGGATACTGCCTCAAGACCGCGCCAGGTCGAGATCTTGTCAACTGGACGAAGGCGATAGCTTTCAGTCGAGACGGAAAGCTGCTGGTGACGGGTAATAAAGATCACAGTGTTCATCTCTGGCAAGTAGAAGAGCAAGGCAACACGCAGCATCTCCAGACCTTCGCTCAGTATGGTGGTCAGGTATGGTCAGTGGCCTTTAGCTTTGACGGCAGCATGCTGGCCAGCGGTGATGATGATGGCACTATCATCGTCTGGGACACACAGACGGGGACTAGGCTGCACACACTGCATAACGAGAGGCCATATGAGAGGCTCAATATCCACAATGTGAAAGGGTTAACTGAAGCGCAGAAAGCCTCCCTCAAAGCACTTGGGGCCATCGAAGCAGCGGCAGAGCCATTGTCCCGGTAGTTCAAAGGACAAAAGTATCCTGGTCTTCCCAGGCTTCTTCCATATAGCTGCCGAAACCGAACAGATAGGCGAGTCTTCATGTCCATAATGTTCCTCCCAGACCGCTTCTAGCACACTTCGCTGAAGTCCTTTCACATGGCCATGTTCTCAACCGGAATCAACCGGAAAGAGAAAAACGGAATCGAGCGGTAGTGATCTCTCTTCCGCTCCTGGGTACACTCAAAGCAGAGAGGGCCATCCAGGCAACCTCAACAAACTCGTAGTGGAACGGAGTATAGCCGCATGTCAACGGATCGTTTTCTGATTACCGGCGCGCTAGGCTGCATCGGCGCGTGGACCGTGCGTAACCTTGTGCGCGAAAGCATCCCAACGGTGGTCTTCGACCTGGGAAGCGACCCGCGCCGACTTAAGCTGATTATGACGCCAGACGAGTTGACGCAGGTCACGTTTATGCACGGCGACATCACTGACCTGAGCGCTTTAGAGCAGGCGCTCGACGAGCACGCCATCACGCATATCATCCACCTGGCTGCACTCCAATTGCCATTTGTCAAGGCCGATCCACCACTTGGTGCACGAGTCAATGTCGTCGGGACAGTCAATGTCTTCGAGGCGGTCGCGCGGCGCAGAGAACGGATCGATCGCGTTATTTATGCCTCATCAGCCGCAGTTTACGATGCCGCCGATGCCGGGGGGCCAGGCGCGGTGGTGCAGCACGCTACGACCGGGCATCCGAGCTCGCTGTACGGTGTCTTTAAGCAGGCCAATGAGGGAACCGCGCGCATCTACTGGCAGGATAACCATGTCTCTAGCATCGGGCTACGTCCGGCCACTGTCTATGGGCCTGGGCGTGATCAAGGCATCACGGCTGCACCAACAAAAGCCATGTTCGCTGCCGCCACCCGCCGTCCCTTCCGCATTCCCTACGGGGGGCGCGGCGAGTTTCAATATGCCAATGATGTGGCTAGAGCTTTCATTGCCTGTGCCCGCACACCCTTTGAGGGTGCCGAAATCTTTAACTTGCACGGTAGTGTGGCCCACATGCGCGAGCTGGTTGCGGCAATCGAAGCTGTCGCACCCGAGGCACACGGGCACATTACCTTCGCTGAACCAGGTTTTCCCTCTCCCGAGGAGTTCGACGCGGGGCCTCTGGTTGAACTGCTTGGTTCATTGCCACATACACCGCTTCAGGAAGGCGTGGCTGCAACGGTGGCGTTGTTCCGCGAACGGGTCGCAAGCGGCGCTATGGCTGCGGATGCATTACTACACTGAGAGAACCACTGTTGCTGAAAATGAGCCGGGGTGTACGTTCTACCAAGCCAGCCGTTCACAGGAAAATTCCGATCTATTTCTGCTATACGAGCATTACGTAGATGAGGCCGCGTTGCTGAGCCACCGCGAGACGCCACATTTCCAGGAGATCATCGAAGGCACGATTCTGCCGTTGCTGGAGAAGCGCGAACGCGAGCTGTATACGCTGGTGGTCGGCTAGTTTCAGTACCCTCGTTTCAGTATCCACAAGCGGATCGTACATGTGTACAGGCTTCTACCGCTTCTCCCTAGGGGAAGTATACAGACGCCACTCGAAGAAGTCAAGTGAAATTGCACCAGGGAGGCGCACAACGATGGCTATACCCTTCTCGCTCGGCACCTTTTCCGTCGCAGGCTGTCCTCCGTTCGCCGGGGTGGTCACCGGGGACCGCGTGCTCGCTGTCACGGCGCTCCAGTCTCTTTGTGAGGAACTCGGGAGACCGATGAGCGCGCCGGAGACGATGTTCGGATTGCTACAAGACTGGGATCGCAACTTTCCAGTCCTGCAGGCCAGAATCACTGACTTAGATATTGAAGATGCGCAGACGGTAGAGCCGCTCAGATTAGAAGCCGTCAAAGTCCACGCGCCTGTGCTCTACCCACAGCAAATCTTTTGCGCAGGCGCGAACTATCGCCAACATGTGATTGACATTGCTGTAGCACAGGGCCACGGTGCAAACGATACGACAAGCCTTGAAGAGCGTCGAGCGTATGCAGAGCGCATGATGGACGAGCGGATCGCTTCCGGCTCACCGTATGTTTTTACGAAAATACCATCAGCGATTACCGGCCCGTACGATCCAGTTGTCCTTCCAGCGGACAGCACGCAGGTCGACTGGGAGTTGGAGCTCGGAGTGATCATCGGGCGAGCAGCGCGCCATGTGCCACGTGCGGAGGCACTCAAGTATGTTGCTGGCTATACAGTCGTCAATGACCTGACCAGTCGCGAAAAGGTTTATCGTCCAGATTTGAAGGCGATCGGTACCGACTGGCTGCTGAGCAAGAGTGCACCCAGCTTTCTGCCAATGGGACCATTTCTGGTCCCGTCAGCCTTTGTCCCTGACCCGCAGCGGCTCCATATCACCCTCAAACTCAACGGTCAGGTAATGCAAGACGAAGGCACAGACGATATGATCTTTGATGTCGCTCGACTCATCGAGTACATCTCCCAGCATGTGCAGTTGTGGCCTGGCGACCTGATTTGCACTGGCTCACCCAGGGGCAACGGAATGCACTATAACCGCTTCTTGCACGCGGACGATGTGCTGGAAGGAACGATTAGCGGACTCGGCACGCAGCGCAATTCCTGCGTAGCGGAAGCCAGATGAGGAGATCAACTATGGCTGCTTCAACAAATCCCCTCAAAGGCTGGCAGGTGGATCGCCGTGCGATCCGCGCGATCGGCCGCGACCTGCAACGACCGGAGTGTCTCCTTGCCGAGCGTGACGGGACACTGTGGGCAGCAGATGCACGCGGCGGTGTGATGCGTATCGCCCCCGACGGGTCGCAGCAGCTCGTCACTCCCTACGTCGAGGGACCAACAAGCGAGGCTGCAGCCTTTGAGGATCGGTATGTCCAGGCCCAGGGATCCTTGCCCAATGGCCTGGCATTTGCTGAGAATGGCGATTTTCTCATCGCCAACTGGGGAACGGATAGTGTCGAGATCATGACCCGCGATGGGCGTACGCGCACGCTCTTCACCGAGATCGACGGGCAACCGCTGGGCAAGGCCAACTTTGTGCTGCGCGATTCCAAAAATCGGATCTGGCTCACGGTTACAACACGTGAACATCCGTGGACAGAGCAACTCAACACGAAGACATCCGACGGCTACATTGCACTGATGGATGAAAAAGGCATTCGCATTGTCGCAGAAGGCTTTTGCGGTACCAATGAGATACGGCTCGATCCAAAGGAAGAGTGGCTGTACGTGGTTGAAAGCACTGGTTGGCATATCTCGCGTCTGCGCGTACAATCTGACGGGTCTTTAACCGATCGCGAAATCTACGGTCCAGACCAGCTTGACGGCTTTCCAGACGGCTTCGCGTTCGATGCGTTTGGCAACCTGTGGGTCACACTGATTTTTACCGATCAGCTAGTAGCGATCACCCCCGATGGCGAGGTTCTGACACTGCTCGACGACAGCAATCCGACAACCAAAGCGCGATTGTTCGAACACTTCAGAGCCAACACGCTCACACCAGAGATCCTGGGAATGACTCACGGAACGATCGCGCCATGGATGGCAAGCCTGACCTTCGGCGGACCTGATCTGCGCACGGTCTATCTGGGGAGCTTGCGCGGCACGACTATTCCGTATTTCCGCAGTCCGGTCGCGGGTCAACCCATGATCCACTGGCGTTGATACAGCGGAAGAAAACGAGGAGCAGGTATGGTACCACATTCGCAGTCGCCCCTCTTCGAGGGCGTGTTTCAGGTGGCATATGCCGTCCACGATATCCAGGCAGCCCAGCACTTCTTCAACGAGACGCTGGGCGGAATCCGCTTCTTCGTCATCGAGCATATCGTCTTCAAAGAGTATACCTACCGCGGCCAACCAGTTGAGTGTCAACAGCATGTCGCCTTCGGTTACGCGGGCGCGATGCAGATCGAGCTCATCCAGCCACTCTCGGGCGAGAACATCGTCGCCGAGTTCCTGCGCCAGCGGGGCCAGGGCGTTCATCATCTCGGGATTCAAGTAGCAGACCTCGATCGGGCGACACGCGATATGACAGAGCAGGGTTTCGAGCAGGTAGAGAGCGGCATAGCCGGCCAGGCCACACGCTTCGCCTTTCTCGACACGCTCGCTGCTATTGGGACCTATATTGAGCTGGTCTCTCTTGACGAGAACAACCAGGCTCTGTTCGAGCGCATTCGTCGGGGAGACTTCTAGTCGAGAGGATGCCACTGAAAAAGACAATTGGAAAAGAAGTAATAGAGAAGCATGGAGGGCACATGAGTAGGCGACTCGAAAACAAGGTAGCGGTCATCACCGGAACCGCTAGCGGCATGGGACGGGCTGCCGCAATACGCTTCGCGGCTGAAGGCTGCACGATAGTCGGATGTGATCTCAATGTCGAGAGAGCTCAAGAGACGGTGAAGCTCGTCCAGGAGGCAGGGGGTGAGATGCGCTCATTGCAGCCATGTGATCTCACCGATGCCAGACAGGTGAAGGAACTGATCGAGTTGGTTGTCGGCTCATACGGCGGATTGGATATTGTCTATAACAATGCCGGTACCGCCTGGATTGCACCAATGGAGGAGATGACAGAGAAGATCTGGCAGGACACCCTCCGCAGTGAGCTGGACACAGTCTATATGGTGAGTAAGGCGGCATGGCCTCATCTCATTGCACGTGGGGGAGGCTCCATTATCAACATCGGCTCGGTTTCTGCCAAGATTGGCAGCGAGGCAGTGAGGAGCGTGGCTCATTCTGCAAGCAAGGGCGCGATCATTGCCATGACGCGACAACTGGCGGCTGAAGGGGGAACGTATGGCATCCGTGCGAATACCATCTCACCGGGTCTGATCAGGACCCCACAGACAGAGTGGGCCATCAGCTCAGCTGCCATCGAGGGGATTCTGCGACAGGTGATGATCAAACGCATCGGCACACCAGACGATGTGATCAATTGTGCCCTCTATCTGGCATCGGATGAATCCTCGTGGGTGACTGGTGCGGACTTTGCCGTTGATGGCGGTGCTAGCGCCTTGTAAGTTCGAGGAGAAGCATCCGTCACGGCATTTCTTGGCTGATTATCGTCAAACACCTTGACGCTTCTCCTGGCTCTGCCCAGGACAAGCGCAGCATTTAAACCTGCCGGGCCACCGCCGATAATGGCACAGTCAACGAGCCTTCGCTCTTTGAGGTAATCTTCCATCTGCTGTTCTGCATTCGCCATCACTTCCCCAATCAAGCACCCTCGATGATCTTCACCGACACCACAGTGAAACAACGAGGCCGTCCCTTCAATTTGCAACACAGCCCGCTTGAGAGCAAGATGGGAGAAGTTTTCGCTGCCCATCTGCTGTAGACTATATCTATGGAAATGGCAAGCAAGATTCTGAATACGAGACAAGGAGAACACACTATGGCGAACAACAAGGAGACGCATCTCCAAAAAATCACCCCTTACCTGTGGTTCGATGAGAACGCTGAGGAGGCAGTGAACTTTTATATCTCCATTTTCAAAAATTCAAAGATTGAGAGCGTAACCCGTTATGGAGAAGCGGGGCCTGGGCCGAAGGGATCGGTCATGATCGTAGCGTTCCAGCTTGAAGGTCAGGCGTTTGTGGCCTTAAACGGTGGCCCACAATACACATTCTCGCCAGCCATTTCATTCTTCGTAAACTGCGAGACACAGCAGGAAGTCGATGAACTCTGGGAGAAACTCACCGCAGGCGGAGAAGAAGTCGCCTGCGGCTGGCTCAAGGACCGATATGGGGTGTCATGGCAAATCGTTCCCACCGTTTTAATCGAGATGATGCAAGACAAGGACCCTGAGAAAGCGCAAAGAGTGACGAAAGCCATGCTTCAAATGAAAAAGATTGACATCAAGACCTTGCAGGAAGCCTATGAGCAAAATTAGCTGCAGATTGAACTGGAAAGCATGAAGGTCATAGAGTCCCCGACGAGAACAGATCTTTGGTTCCGCGTTGTCAAATAACAACGAAGGGAGAATCAGCATGAGAAACGTCCTGGTATCCATGATGGGAACATGTGATGGCACCATTTTCGGACCACACGGAGCAATTTATGTGCTGTCAATGACAAGCAGCACCATACTGATGAGGCAGTGCGCCTGGGCTTCCCCCAGGCCGCCGGACATCTGCCTTGATTTCTGGACCTCGGCCTACCAGGCGATTGACGACTGAGACACCTCATATGCGGTGGTGCTGGTATATGAACATTCAATGGCGTTTCCTCACCAACTCTGCGAGTGGTCTGCTCTGCTTTAAGGTAGCAGCCACCCGCAGGGACCAGTTTCACTCATGCGCACCCTGGCGTTTATACTTAGTCTGCACCTGATATTCCATACCAATATTGGAATTGGCCCAGAAAAATGGGTCAAGACCACCTATACGCCGTCAGGCACATGACGAGATCGTTTTCTCACCATTCATGCTGGCCTCAATGCAGATGAATCGTAACCTCGACACTCATGCCAGGGGGCAGCGATGCGTTGTCAGCAGGATTATCCAGGTGGATATCGACAGGGACACGCTGGCTGACTTTGGTGTAGTTGCCACTGCTGTTATCCGTGGTTGGCAAGAGCGAGAACTGACCGGCTGTTGCTCCGACAATCTGGGTGATATGGCCGGTAACCGTGCTATTATAGGCATCGATATGGATATCGGCAGCCTGCCCCACCGCAATGGTTTTGATCGCGCTTTCATCCACATAGGCGGTGATCTTCATACTCTTCGGATCAGTTTCTTGCGCGATCGTGGTGGTGCTCGCATTCACGAGTTGCCCAACCGCGCCAGGGACCTGCACAATGACCCCATTCATGGGGGCGATCAGGTGCTGTACAGGCGCGGGGCCAAGCCCGGTGGGCTGTACGGTGCCAATAATCTGCCTGGCGCTCACCACCGTGCCGACCTGGACATCCAGGTTAATGAGGGTGCCAGAAGTCGGTGGCACAATGTTGACCATCGTGCCGGTGACCTGGGCATCGTCAGTCGAGTAGTAGTTGTAGCCAGTGTAAACGAGATAACCTACCACTCCGCCGACAAGGATGATCGCCAGGATGAGCGCAGGAAGAACGACTGAGCGGCGCATCAATCGGCGCATAGGTGTATCCTTTCTTTGCTCATGAAGAGCGATGTTTGTTTGAGGAGGAGCAGTGATCGCTTCCTTCTCCGCTCCCGAAAAAGCACTGTGTTGACGAGAAACGGTCACCTGTTCACTCCCGGCAGCGGAACCCTCGCTGCTTGTTTGATGAGTGACGGCGACAGGAGCTTCACTCGCGACGGAAACTGCGTGTTCCTCTTCCTCCACAGGTGCGACCGAAAGCGCCATATGCTCCGGGTTGGGGAGTGCTGCCCCTTTCTTGCGAGGCGCGCGGACGACGAACAGGACGATGAAGACGGTGAGAAAGATCACACCCAGCGTGACCAGATAGGCATCGTTCATCGCCAGCAAGTAGGCTTGCTGTTTCAGTTGTTGAACCATATTCTCCATCGCGACGAACATCGCATTTTGTTGGGTCATACCCTGGCTCATCAGGTGCGCGGCTTGTTGTTGCAGCCCTTGTCCGGCCATGCTGTTTGCTGTCACCTGCTCAGCGAGGCGAACGGAGTGAAACGTGGTTCGTGCCGTCACCAGTGTGGTCACGATGGCCACGGCAAATGACGTCATCACGGAGCGCACCACCGAGTTGACTGAGGAGGCCTGCGATAACTGGGCCGGTTTGATCTCCGCGAGCGCGGCGACGGTCGTCGGCTGCATAGAGAGTCCAATGCCCAGGCCACGAAGAATCAAAAAGATCTGATAATTTGCGAATGGCGTCTGGAGTGTGACATGTGAGATGCCCCAGAGCGCCGTCGCTAAGATCAGCAGGCCCGGAAGCACCACCGCTTTGACGCCCAGTTTATCCACCAGGCGACCTCCAATCAGTGAGGCGACCATCGAGCCAAATGCTTGCGGCAACAGCACGAGCCCTGCGTCATAGGCACTCAGACTCCGCAGATTTTGTAGATATTGCGGCACCAGAAACTGACCCCCGAACATCGCGAACACGATGGTCGCCATCGCAATGTTGCTGCCAGTGAAGGTCCTGGAGGCAAAGACACGCAGATCCAGCAGGGGTTGCCTGCCACTTTCACTGGCGATCAGTTCCACAATAACAAAGAGCACTAAGGAGGCTATGCCGATGGCCAGGAAGCTGTCAACCGTCAAGGACCCCCATCCCTTGGACCCGGCTTTATCGAAGGCATAGAGCAGGGCACCCAGGCCAAGAGAGGAGCAGAGGAACCCGACCAGGTCAAAAGAAGGCGTGCGTCCCCCCTCAGCTCGGATGTCGCGCAGTAAGAGGAAACCCATGAGGAG
>WNFY01002778.1_pt1 | contig 16503 bp, 18 predicted proteins | sample 5400091 | NCBI WGS metagenome assembly WNFY01 (sample SAMN13153364, study PRJNA577476) | soil metagenome | isolation source: 60 cm soil or saprolite under grassland replicate 1 | place: USA:California | collected 2016-06-15
CGGTCCTGACAGGAAAAGCGTATGAAAAATTATTAAAAGCCGGAGCCGGTAAAGTGGTCACGTGCAACACAATAACACATCCTTCCAACAGCATCTTCATCGATGAACTGCGTGCTAGCGAAATAGGCAAGAACATTTTTGTGTAGGATTAAAAACATCTTTATGAAAACGATTAGAAGAATTGAAACATATAACCCATCTGCACACGAGGTGTTTAAATCAATTGATGATTTAGGTGTAACAGGAATGCACATGACTCAATCTTCAATGATGATGATGGGTAGCAAATTAAACCTGGAATTTCTTACAAACAATCATACAGGTCTTGGTTCAAAATACAGATGGACTGGAAAAATGATGGCAATGAAAATGGACTTCACGGTAGAAGTTACCAAATGGATAAAGGATCAGGAGAAAATTTGGGAAACGATAGGAGAAGCAAAGCTTATAATTTATTCATGGTACAGAATGCATTTAAATGTTCAGCCGATAATGAATGGCACTAAGGCTGAATTATCCATCAGCTATAAAAAACCAAAAAGATTCTTTAACAGGGTACTCTCATTCCTGTTTGCCGATTTGTATTGCAAATGGTGTTTGAGAAAAATGTTGGGTGATGCAAAAAGGTCTCTGAAAACAAAAATCATCAGTTCAAGAGTGTGAAGCAGCAAAAGCTTTAATAGTCAGGGTTCAAAAAAATTAAAACAATTATTTAAACATACAACTATGAATGATCTTTTGATAAATGAGAAAGTAGTATCGCTTCATCAAACAGACAAAAATGACCAAGCGGGAAACCCCCTTCACTCCATAAACGATATTGATCTTTCACCAAAGCCTGGTAAAAAATATTGGAAAAATTGTCACCGTGAACTGCGGGAGGAGTTTATTTATTTTTTATTGATTGATCGCTTTCACGATAGCAACAAACGGCATTCTGTTGAATTTGAAACAAGACATCCGGGATTTGGTGACGATGCACAGTTGATAAAACAATGCGGTGGTACATTACGTGGTATTCTCAACCATCTCGAGTATATTAAAAATCTTGGATGTACAGCTATTTGGTTAAGTCCTGTTTTTAAGAATAATCCTGAATCATATCATGGTTATGCTATTGAAAATTACTTAGAAATTGATGAACGTTTCGGTACTAAAAATGATTTGGAAGAATTGGTGGAGATGGCGCATGATCTTGATATGCGTGTGTTCCTTGATATTGTGCTGCACCACAGTGGAAACAACTGGTATTACCCTGAAGGTAAAGATTACTATTATTTTGAAGGAATGGAGTTTCCGTTTGGTGGCTGGCGATATGAAGATAAACCTGTTCCGATTGAACTGCGCAATCCGGCACTATACGCACGTAAAGGACAGATAAGAAATTTTGATGATTATCCTGAAACAAGAGATGGGGACTTCTTTAATCTAAAGGCTTTTAAAAATGATGAGTCGAGAGAAGCGATTTATGTACAAAAAATTTTAACTGCCATTCACTGTTATTGGATTAGGGAATTGGATATTGATGGTTTTCGTTTGGATGCAGTAAAGCACATGGGCGAATTAGCCATTAGTCGCTTTTGTTCTTACGTGCGTGAATATGCTTATTCGTTGGGCAAGAAAAATTTCTTTCTGTTTGGAGAACTGGTCGGCGCTGACGCCATATGCAGCCGTTATATAGGTCCTAAAACATTAGCAATTTACAACGACCAGAACATTTATTACGGATTGAATTCGGTACTCGACTTTCAGTTGCACTTTATATTGGAAGGTGTGATCAAAGGGAAAGACTCACCAGAGAAACTGATTGAGCGATATACTGAATTGCAGAAAAATGCTTTGGACAGAGGTGAATACGGTGAATTTCTTGTAACCTTCATAGATAACCACGACCAGATTGGTGATGCCTTTAAACATCGGTTTGGACATGATGCAGAGCCAAATCAAATCATTGCAGGTATCGCATTCCTGCTTTGTGCCTTGGGCACTCCGTGCATCTATTATGGAACCGAACAGGGTTTAGATGGTTGTGGTAAGGGTGATCGCTATATAAGAGAATGTATGTTTAATCCGAATGATAAAACCACTAATCTCCTCAATCAGCATTCATCTGTTTACACTGCAATTGCGGCGCTTTCAAAATTCAGAAGCGAGAGTAATGTGTTGAAGTTCGGCAGAATGTTTATGCGGGAAACTTCAAAGGATGGAAGTCATTTTCACTTACCTGAGTGCAATAAATGTATACTGGCATTCTCACGGATATTGTATGATCAGGAAGTTGTATTTGTATTTAATTCATCTACCAGTGATGCAAGGGAAGAATATGTGCTGGTAGATTGCCAGCTTAACAGAAATCACAAATGGATGACTCCTGTTTATGGAAGTAAAAGTAATGTAGAAATACTTCATTCACCAGATCCCACCAATCCTGTATGCTATATTAAACTTTACCTGAGACCAATGCAGTTAGTGATGTTGAAAAATTATTAGAGCATTATACAATTATCTGTATAAGCATATAAATAGATGATAAAAATCAGGTTTATAGGAAATGACGGTCATGGTTATCCAGTATGTTGCTGTAGAACTTTACACAAATATGCAGTCCCATGAAAAAAATTACAAGCAAAGAGACTGAAGAAATAGATATGCATAATATGGCTGAAATACTAAAGGCAATGGCACATGCAGACAGGTTAGCAATTCTTAATCTCTTGTGTAAAAAAAGAAACGAAAAGCTAACGGTAAAGAATATTTATGAAAACCTGAGCATGTCACAACCGGTAGTGTCGCGTCATCTGAACATTCTGAAAAGTGCAGGTGTTGTGCGGAGGTTGCCGGAAGGACAAAAAATTTATTATTGTTTATGCACGGAAAAGAAAAATATTGTATCACTGATGAATTGCTTTTGCTGAATGGTTTATTTATAAGTCTTTCAGTTTTGCCTATTCAAAAAAATTATCATGAAAAATTTCTTATTTATTATATCAACCTGTATGCTCCTATTGTTTGCATCCTGCAATACTGAAAATCAGAAGGAGAAAAATAGTGTGCAAAGTTCTTCAACAATTCCATCGCAGGCAATGCATGAAATAATGCCGGGAGTAAAACAAGTTTCAAACAGCCAGGTTTGCATGGTTAATAATAAGTACATGGATAAAGATCAGATACCCGTTCCAATAAATGGCAAAACATATTATGGATGTTGCCCCGGATGTGTAGCAAATTTAAAAAGTGATACTACTTACCGTTTTGCAACCGATCCTGAAACAGGAGAAAGAGTTGATAAATCAGAAGCTGTTATTATTATAAAGCCTGATACAAAAGATGAGGCTCTCTACTTCAGATCAGAAGCTAATGCGAAAAACTATATCGAAAAGCAAAGGAAAAATTAATTATGAAGCACAAAAAAATAAATGTTTTTGAGAAGCTTTCTCATTTTGCGACAGTGTTTACAGGCAGTACGAAAGCCTTTATCATTGCGTGTTTGATTATTTTAATCTGGTTGCTCACAGGACCTCTCTTTCATTTTTCAAATAGCTGGCAGCTTGTAATAAATACGGGTACAACAATCATTACTTTTTTAATGGTGTTTCTTATTCAGCGTATGCAGAATAAAGATTCTCACGCTATTCATCTTAAATTAAACGAACTGATTGCTTCGCTGAAAGGACCAAGCAACAGGCTAATTGATGTTGAAGATTTAACGGAAGATGAACTGGAAATATTAAGCAGTTATTTCCGCAGGTTAAGTGCGATGGCAAAAAAAGAAAAGGATTTATCGCGGTCCCATTCAATAGAAGAAGCAGAAGAATTGCATCTATCAAAATATCAGTCAGAATCATTTCAAAACAACTAACATGAAACAAATAAAAAACTTTTCGGAAATACATATAAAAGATATCCCGCTTGTTGGTGGAAAAAATGCATCCCTTGGTGAGATGTTTTGCGAGCTATCTTCAAAAGGGATCAATGTACCCGATGGCTTTGCCATAACTGCAGACGGCTATTGGAGTTTCCTGAATCATAATAACATTGTCCCTAAGCTCACAACCGTGCTTTCGCAACTTGACAATAAAACATTTAATAACCTGTCGGAAATTGGTTCTAAAGCCAGAGAACTTTTGCCCAACGCCACTATTCCGCAGGAATTAAGAAGCGAAATTATAACAGCCTATAAAGAATTACGTGAACGCTCAGGCGACACCATATCACTTGCTGTGCGCAGCAGTGCAACAGCAGAAGACTTGCCTAATGCAAGTTTTGCCGGTCAGCAGGAAACATATTTAAATGTTCGGGGTGAAGAAAATTTAATAACAGCATGTCAACGTTGTTATGCTTCGCTGTTTACCGACAGAGCCATAAAATATAGAGTGGACAATGGTTTTGATCACATGAAAGTTGCTTTATCAATTGGGGTGCAGGTAATGGTTCGCTCTGATAAAGCCTGCTCCGGTGTAATGTTTACCCTTGACCCTGATACAGGTTTTGATAAAGTAGCGTTGATCACTGGTGCATGGGGGCTTGGTGAAAATGTGGTGCAGGGCAGTGTGAATACGGATGAATTTTTAGTGTATAAATCATTTGTTGGAAAAGTAAAGCAACCCATCATTTCGAGAAAGTTAGGAAGTAAGCAAAAGACAATGGTGTATGCTGAAAAGAGTATGAGTGAAGTTTCAAAACCCGAAGATGCTATTATTAACCTGGATACGCCACAGAACCTGCAGCAGCAATATATTCTGAGTGACGAGGAGATTGTTCAATTAGCAAAATGGGCAGCAGTTATTCAGGAATATTATCAGCGGCACATGGATATTGAATGGGCAAAAGATGGCATCAGCAATCAACTTTTCATTGTGCAGGCACGACCGGAAACAGTGCATAGTCAAAACAAAAAAAAGAATGTATTTAAAGAATATCACATTCAGCAAAAAGGGAAATTGATATGCGAAGGCATTGGTTTGGGAAACAGCATTACATCTGGTATTGCAAGGCTGCTTACTTCACCAAAAGAAATTGATAAACTAAACCAGGGTGAAATTTTAGTTACAGGAAGAACAGATCCTGATTGGGATCCCATTCTTAAAAAAGCGGCTGCTATCATCACAGACCAGGGCGGAAGAACTTCGCATGCTGCGATTGTAGCCCGTGAAGTGGGTGCAATGGCTATTGTCGGCACAGGCAATGCAACAAAGGTTATTAAGGATGGGCAGTTAATTACCATATCTACTGCTGAAGGTGATGCAGGTTATGTGTATGAAGGAAAAGGAAGCTGGGACGAACATGAAATAGACACCAGTAAAATTAAAATGCCACAAACCCATGTAATGCTTATTCTCGCTCATCCTGATAAAGCATTCCGGTATTCCATGTTACCTAACAACGGTGTGGGATTAATGCGGATGGAGTTTATCATAAACAATGTTATTCAAATTCATCCAATGGCATTGCACCATTTTGATCAGTTAACCGATGATGCAGTAAAAAAACAAATTGAAGAACTCACATATCATTATCCTGATAAACGAGACTATTTTATTCATAAGCTGGCAGAAGCTATAGCTACTATTGCCGCTGCATTTTATCCTAAAGATGTAATTGTAAGAATGAGCGATTTCAAATCAAATGAATACGCCAATCTCATTGGCGGAAAAACATTTGAACCCAAAGAACAAAACCCTATGATTGGTTTCAGGGGCGCATCAAGATATTATCATCAGTTATACAAAGAAGGTTTTGAAATGGAATGCAAAAGCATGAAAATGCTGCGGGACGATATGGGTTTCACCAATGTAAAGCTAATGCTGCCTTTTGTACGCACCGTTCATGAAGCAACCAGCGTAATTAAACTGATGGAGCAAAACGGACTGATAAGAGGAGAAAATCAATTGCAGTTATACATGATGGTAGAAATTCCAAGCAATGCTTTGCTTGCTAAAGAATTTGCAAAACATTTTGATGGCTTTTCCATTGGCTCAAATGATCTTACTCAATTAACACTTGGTGCAGACCGCGATTCGGAATTGCTAAGTGAAATCTTTTCTCCATTTGATCCCGCTGTTATGCAGCTTATACGCATGTCAATTAAAAAAGCAAGATCAGCAGGTATAAAGGTTGGGTTATGCGGTCAGGCGCCAAGCGATTATCCTGAATATGCCCAATTTCTTGTTGAGTGTGGTATTGATAGCATCTCTTTCAATCCCGATGCGTTGCTATCAGGAATTAATAATATTAATAAAGCGGAAAAAAAAATGCCGTTAGCAAAAATGCACTCATTATGAAAACTGCTGTATTCAGTCTGCACAAATTTGAAAAGCCCTTTTTGGAAGAAGCCAACGTGGGCAAGCACGAGTTATTATTTTTCGATACACGGTTAACTCAACATACCGCACTCTTTGCAAAAGGATGCGAAGCTGTAAGTCTTTTTGTAAGTGATGATGCATCTGCTTCTGTGCTTGAAATACTTTCATTGTCAGGTATAAAATTCATCGTGCTTCGTTCCGCCGGTTTTAATAATGTGGATTTGAAAAAAGCAAAAGAGTTGGGAATAAAAGTGGCAAGGGTTCCGGCATACTCTCCCTATGCTGTTGCTGAACATGCAGTTGCTTTGATGCTTGCATTAAACCGTAAGCTCATCCGTGCACACAACCGCATTGCAGAAATGAATTTTTCATTGGATGGTCTTACGGGTTTTGATATGAACGGCAAAACAGTTGGCATAATCGGAACAGGAAAAATAGGAAGCATTGCCGCTAAAATTCTTCATGGCTTTGGATGCAGATTATTAGGGTATGATGTTCATACGAATGAAACACTGGTAAAACAATTCAGCTTACAGTACACAGATTTGCAAATATTATGCACTAATGCGGATATCATCACCCTGCATTGCCCTTTGATTGAAGACACTAAATATATTATCAACAGTAAATCCATTGCAGGGATGAAGCAGGGAGTGATGCTCATTAATACCAGCAGGGGAAAATTAATAAATACCAAAGATGTAATTGCTGCATTAAAAACTGAACAAATTGGTTCTTTTGGAATGGACGTATATGAAGAAGAGGAAGGTTTGTTTTTTGAAGACCACTCTGAAGATATTTTGCAGGACGACCTGATTGCAAGGCTTATGAGTTTTAGAAACGTACTTATTACAAGTCACCAGGCTTTTCTTACTGATACAGCATTAAAGAATATTGCAGATACAACGATGTGTAACCTGAACTGCTTTGCTGACGGAATCAATTGTGATAATGAAATTAAATTGTAAGTAACAGAAGATGCCAACAAATGATTATTTGAATTCTAATCTCAAATCCCTCATCGCAAAAGTGCATGATGAAGGAATTGAAAAAGCAAATAAGAAAGCACAGCAAGTCATGGCACAAGCAAAGCGGCAATCTCCATCGTATCGGGACACAAGCGTCCTCAAAATAATAACTTTAAAAAATGAATAAAATGGAAAAAGAATTGATTTTCGAAGAAGAGATTATTTTTAATGAAAGTAAATGGATCAGGCAAGGGTTTAAGCGATATGCTCAAAATCCAATTATTTCTCCCCGCCCTGAATTTTCATGGGAAGCAAAAGCCACTTTTAATCCAGCAGTGATTTACGAAAACGGCAAATTTCATATCGTTTACAGAGCAATGTCTTGGGACGACACATCTGTTTTTGGTTATGCTTCTTCAAAGGATGGCGTGCACATAGATGAAAGATTACCTGTTTCTATTTACGAGCCAAGTGCAATTTTTGAAAAAAAGCTTCGACCAGGAAATTCGGGTTGTGAAGATCCTCGTATAACCAAAATTGGTGACATGTTTTATATGTTTTATACATCTTTCGATGGTTATACTCCACGGATAGCATTTACTTCAATAAAAACAGATGACTTTCTTAATAAACATTGGAATTGGGCAAGTCCAAAAGTAATAACTCCCCCCAACCATCCCGATAAAGATGGATGCCTTTTGAATAAAAAAATTAACGGAAAATATGTTATTTTCCATCGCGCCTTTGAAGGTATCTGCATTAATATGGAGGACGATTTGAATTTTGACGAACATAAGTGGCTAGTGCATCACAGTTTTTTAATTGAGCCAAGAAAACCATATTGGGATAATTTTAAATTTGGAATAGCTGCTCCCCCCATTGAAACACAACATGGTTGGCTCATGTTTTATCATCGTGCCACTATACCTGGCGGCGTCTATAAGGTTGAGGCAGCACTTCTCGATTTGGAAGATCCCACAAACGTTATATCACAAACTGACGCGACACTGCTGGAACCTGAAATGGACTATGAGGAAACGGGACTTGTATCAAATGTAGTTTTCCCATGTGGCGCTGTTTTATTCAATGATAGTATTTATTTATATTATGGAGGAGCCGATAAGATTGTAGCAGTTGCTACCATGGAAATAAAAGGAATTTTAAAAAGATTAGGGATATGCCCTTGATAATGAAGATTTATAAAACTGAATATTGATACTGAAAAAATTTACCTATGCCAATTTGATCCTGAGTTAAAAATAATTTCCAAGAAGATTTTATGAAAGTAACGGAAAAAGAAATGTAATGGTGGGTGAAATAAAAGGTGAAATTGCTTTTACACCACTTGAAAAAGCTGCAAAAAAACATTTACAAATTACTCATGCAATGATGGAACTGATGAATGTTTTATCAAGTTGAGAAATAATTGAACAAAAAATGTTTCTGTCAAAAGGAAAATAAAAAAAAGATTTTAAATAGCATTACAGAATGAATGATTATCTGAATCCCAATCTAAAATCCCTTATTCAAAAATTGCAGGATGAAGGGATTGAAAAGGCAAATGAAGAAGCCCGGCAAATTATTGCAGAAGCAAAGCAGCATGCTGCTGAATTGCTGAAGGAAGCAGAACAACGAATTGCAAAGATGGAAGCTCAATCAGCAAATGAAGTGAAACACATCCGTGAAAATTTAAACAGTGAATTGAAAGCAGTTGCACAACAAGCCGTGAGCACTGTTCAAAATGAACTGGCTGTTGTAATCAGCAATAGAATTGTATCAAAAGGAATTGATGAGGCATTAAGTGAAAAAGAATTTTTGCAGAAAATAATTTTTACCGTACTCCAAAAATGGAACGCCGTTGATACAAATTTCCAATTTGAATTATTGTTGAATAAAGATGATGAGCGTCAATTGCAGGGGTTTTTTGAGCAACGGATAAAAAAGGAATTGGCAACAGAAATGGAAATTGTAATTGAGAATAAAATCAAAAGCGGGTTTAAGATTGCCGTAAAAAATGAAAATTATTATGTGAGCTTTTCCGGTGAAGAGTTTGAAAATTTCTTTAAAGGGTATTTGCGAAAAAAAACCATTGAATGGATTTATGGAACAAAAGAAAACAACCATGAGTAAGCAGCAATATTTTTATTTAATCTCCGGTTTGCCGAACCTCTCCATACAGGATACGCATTTGCCTTTGTCTGCAAAAACTTTTTTAGAGGAACTGAAAAATAAAATTGACAAAGAAGATTTCAATCTCGTATGCATGTTGTATTACCCAAGGGATAACCACAATCTTCTCAACATGCTGTTTAGCAAAAATGAAAACAGGCAACTAGAAGGTTGTTACTCATTGAGTGAATTGAAAAAAGGTATGGAAGGAAATATGGTATTGCCTGGCTATATGAAAAATTTTATTGCCACTTTAAAAGAAAATAAAAACCGTTTTAGTGAAGCTGAATGGGAAGCCAAACTCGCTGAAGCATATTTCAAAGAAGCAATAAAAAGCGGAAATAAATTTTTAAATCAGTGGATGGAATTTGAATTGGATTTGAAAAATATGTTGTTGTTGTTAATCAATCGCAAACAATCACTTCCTTTTTCTCAAATTATTATTGAAGCAAATGAAATGGCTGCACTGATGAAAGAAAGCCCGGCTACCGATTTCAGCACACAGCCGTCCATTGATTTTATGAACCAGGCAATAAAAATTATTGAAACGGAAAATTTCGTAGAGAGGGAAAAGAAAATTGATGCACTGCGATGGAAGAAGCTTGAAGAAATGGCCTTCTTCAGCTATTTCACAGTAGAAGCAATTTTAACTTTCATCATTAAACTTATGATAATTGAGAGATGGACAATGCTGAAACAGGAAACAGGAAAAGATTTCCTTCCATCTATGCTGCATGCATTTACAGAAAAAATTAAAATGCCCCAAGAAGAAAATTAAAAGCAATGAGAACAGGAAAAGTAAAAGCAATCGTTTCAAACCTGGTAATAGTGACAGCAGATGGGGCTGTGGCACAGAACGAAATTTGCCTCATTCGTCTTGGAGAAATTTTTCTAAAAGCCGAAGTGATAAAAATAGTTGGCGACGATGCGTATGTGCAGGTGTTTGAAAGTACAAGAGGGTTAAAAGTGGGCGATGAAGTGATTTTTCAGGGACATCTCCTTGAAGTAAGTCTCGGTCCCGGCATCCTCACAAAAAAATACGATGGTCTGCAAAATGACCTTGATAAGATTGAAAATATTTTTCTCAATCGGGGCACTTACACAGACGCATTGGATATGAACAGTGAATGGGATTTTATTCCGCTTGCAAAAAAGGATGATATAGTTGTTGCAGGAAGCTGGTTAGGCGAAGTGAAAGAAAAAAATATCCCCCACAAAATAATGGTACCGTTCACACTTGAAGGAGAATATCGAGTACAAAAAATTGTGGAAGCAGGTCGCTACAAAATAACGGATGCAATTGCAGCACTCGAAGATAAGAAGGGAAATGAGACAGAAGTAACAATGGTGCAGAAGTGGCATGTGAGAAAACCATTGAAAGGATATAAAGAAAAGGTAAGACCATATAAATTATTGGAAACAGGGGTGCGGATTATTGATATGATGAACCCGCTTGCTGAAGGCGGAACAGGATTTATTCCGGGTCCGTTCGGCAGTGGAAAAACTGTTTTACAACACGCTATTGCAAGGCAGGCAAAAGTAGATGTGGTTATCGTGGTTGGGTGCGGAGAACGTGCCAATGAAATTGTAGAAATCTTTACAGAATTTCCGCAGCTTGATGACCCGCAAACAGGCGGCAAGCTCATTGACAGAACCGTTATCATCGCCAATACTTCCAACATGCCTGTGGCATCTCGTGAAGCATCCGTTTATACCGGGATGACCATTGCAGAATATTATCGTGCGATGGGATTAAAAGTTTTGGTGCTTGCCGATAGCACTTCACGGTGGGCGCAGGCACTAAGAGAAATGTCGAACCGCATGGAAGAGCTTCCGGGACCCGATGCCTATCCAATGGATTTACCTTCCATCGTTTCCGGTTTTTATGCACGGGCAGGTCAGGTGAAATTAGTAAACGGTTCAGAAGGCAGCATCACATTTATCGGAACCGTGTCACCTGCAGGTGGAAATTTAAAAGAGCCAGTAACAGAAGCAACAAAAAAAGCAGCACATAGTTTTTATGCGTTATCGCAGCATCGTGCAGACAGCAAACGTTATCCTGCTATTGATGCTATTGAAAGTTATTCGAAATTTCTCGATTATCCTGAAGTGGTTGCCTACATGCAGCAAACCATTGCACACAACTGGAAAGCCGAAGTGGTGAAAATGAAAGACCGGTTATTCAAAGGTCGTGACGCAATGGAGCAGATAAGCATTCTTGGAGATGATAATGTTCCGCTCGATTATCATGAAAAATTCTGGAAGTCGGAGTTAATTGATTTTGTCATTCTGCAACAAGATGCTTTTGACGGCATTGATGGTTTTACTTCACTTGAACGGTTAAAGTACATGCAGGAAAAGATTGCTGATATCTGCGAAGCATCGTTTCACTTCTCCGGTTATGAGGAAATAGGCGATTATTTCAGAACCATCATCAATGCATGGAAGCAAATAAACTATTCACGTTTTCAATCAGAAGAATTTAAAAACTTCAATACACAACTGGATGAAATTTTAAATCAAAGAAAACAAATAAATGGAAACGTTACTGTTTAAAAAAATTCATACACTGGTTACTCAGTTAACCAAAGCAACCTGCACACTCGAAGCCACAGGAGTGGGTAACGAAGAGATGGCATTGGTTGACGGAAAATCTGCACAAGTGGTAAAAATCAATGGCAGACAGGTTACGCTGCAGGTGTTTGAAGGAACAGAAGGGATTAAAACGGATGCTGAAGTTGTGTTTCTTGGCAAAGCGCCGTCACTGAAAGTAAGCGATGAATTAAGCGGAAGATTTTTCAATGCCTACGGCGAACCGATAGATGGAAAATATACACCACAAGGAAAAGAAGTGGAGATTGGCGGACCATCATTAAATCCTGTTAGAAGAAAGCAACCTTTTGATTTGATTGAAACAGGGGTTGCAGGAATTGATTTAAACAATACACTGCTTGCAGGACAAAAAATTCCCTTCTTTGCAGATGCAGACCAGCCGTATAATTCCGTTATTGCTCTTGTAGCGCTTCGCTCCAATGCTGACCGCATTATTCTTGGCGGCATCGGTCTTTCCAATGATGACTATCTGTATTTTAAAAATCTTTTTGTCAATACGGATATGCCGGAAAAAATAATCGGCTTCATCAACACTACAGATAATCCTACAGTAGAACGGCTGCTTATTCCTGACATGGCATTGGCTGCCGCGGAATATTTCGCTATTGAAAAAAATGAAAAGGTACTTGTGCTGCTTACGGACATGACATTGTATTGTGATGCACTAAGCATCGTTTCCAATCGGATGGATCAAATCCCTTCCAAAGACAGCATGCCCGGCTCTTTGTACAGCGACCTTGCAAAAATTTATGAAAAATCCGTGCAGCTTCCTTCAGGCGGTTCTATTACTATAATTTCCGTGACCACCATTTCCGAAGGAGACATTACACATGCCATCCCCGACAACACCGGTTACATTACCGAAGGGCAATTGTTTTTAAGAAGAGACACTGAAATCGGAAAAGTAATTATTGACCCGTTCCGAAGTTTATCCCGATTGAAACAACTCGTGATTGGAAAGCAAACAAGAGAAGACCATCCGCAGGTAATGAATGCCGCCATTCGATTGTATGCCGATGCAGCCAATGCAAAAACAAAACTGGAAAACGGTTTTGATTTAAGTGATTACGATAAGCGAACGCTACAATTTGCAAAAGAGTATGCGCAACAATTACTTGCCATTGACATCAATGTGGATATAACCAGGATGCTGAACATTGCCTGGAATTTATTCAAGAAAAATTTTCAATCCGAAGAACTTGGTATAAAGAAAAAATACATTGACCAATATTGGGAGAAAGCAGCAGAGAGCGGGCAAGCAGAAACTGTTTCGGAGGATGAAAACATGAACCCTGCAAACACTTCATTTAAACAACGCAATAAAATGGTTGTGAAATGGCAATAAAATTTCAATACAATAAAATTTCATTGCAGGAAATGCAGAAACAACTGAATGTGCGTTTGAATGCTTTACCAGTACTCAAATACAAGGAAGCCATCCTGCGTACTGAAGCCGAAAAAGCAAAAAAGAAAATGCATGAGCTGGAACAAAATATCGTAAATAAAATAAAGCAATACGAATACATGAATATGCTGTGGCAGGAGTTTCCAAAAGACGTGATAACGATTAGTGAAATAAAAACAAACAGGAAAAATATTGCAGGAGTAAAAACACCACAGCTTGAAAATGTGGCGTTCGAATTAAAACCGCTTTGCCTGTTTAACCAACCGCTTTGGATTTCAGATGGTATTACACTGCTGAAAGAATTAGTGCGACTTTCTATTGAGAAGGAATTATTGAGCATCAGAACAGTATTGTTAGATGCAGCAAGAAAGAAAACTACGCAGAAGGTTAACCTGTATGAGAAAGTACAGGTGCCGGATTATCTCGATGCCATTTCAAAAATTAAAAAATTTATAAATGATGAGGAAAGTTTGGGAAAAGCTACACAGAAAATAATGAAGAAAAGAATTTTAACCATTTAAAATCACAAGCCATGATTGTACCGATGACAGAATTTTCAATGCTTATCTTCCACAGGGATTATGATACTTTTTTGCCAGAGCTGAGAAAGATGGGCGTTTTTCATGTGGCTGAAAAGAATAAAGAAGAAGATGCAGAGCAATCACATCGTAAACAGATGATAACAGAGATAGATGATGCTGTCTCATACCTTATTGCGCATAAGCCGGAAAACATTGCTCCATTAACCGGTGAAAGCAAAAGCATTGATGAAATTTTAAAAGAAGTAAAACAGATAAAAGAAAAATCTGAAGAAGAAATTTCCGAAGAGATGAAAAAAAATTTAGCGCAGTATGCAGCCTCTTATCTTTCTTCATTACAAAAAAGAAAATCAGAAATTGAAGAAGTATATGAACTAAATCGTGTAATAAAAAATACACAGGAAGAAGCTTATGGTAAAATAAAAATACTTGAAGGCTTTGTTCCGCGACCACAGAAAAAAATATTTTCCGAATTTCTCGATAGCAAAGGAGTTGCATATGTCAAAAAACGCTCACGCTTTTCTGATAACCCGCCCATACTGCTGCACAACAATTGGTTCAGCCGTCTCTTTGAACCAATTGGAAATTTGTTCTCATTGCCATCTTACAAAGATTTAGATCTCACTGTTTTCTTCGCTCCGTTCTTTGCATTGTTCTTTGGTTTTGGAATGAATGACGCTGGTTACGGACTTGTATTACTTGCAGGCGCGACGATCATAAAAATTGCAGGCAAACCAAAAATTAAAAAATCTTATCTCTCACTAATGCAGTTTCTTGGTATCATAACATTTTTGTTCGGGTTGATTACAGGAAACATTTTCGGGGTTTCCATTGCTGAATTTCCCAGGCTTTCTTTTTTAAAAAATGTTTTCCTGAAAGACAAACAGATTTTCACTCTCGCCATTGCAATCGGCTTTGTGCAGATTTTATTCGGCATGGCTTTGCAGGGATTGAATAAGATGATAAAATTCGGATTTAAATATGGTCTTCCGCAAGTTGGATGGATAATGATTATTCTGCATTTGCTCAATATGTTTTATTTCAAAATTCTTCCTTTTTATTCGCACATTGACATTTATATAGGGCTGGGCTTGATAATATTTTTTGCAGATCCCGATGCCGGATTTTTTAAAGGCATTGGCTCGGGAATTTGGGAACTGTTTGGCATCACAGGTCTCATGGGTGATGTGCTTTCTTATATTCGTCTTTTTGCGCTTGGTGTTTCCAGTGCAATACTTGCATTGGTCATCAACAACATTGCGTGGCAAATAGAAAAAGTATCCTACATCGGACCAGTGCTTTTTCTCATTATACTGATTTTTGGTCACACCTTAAATCTCTTCGTGGCTTCGCTTGGTGCATTCGTGCACACTATGCGTCTCACGTTTGTAGAATTTTATAAAAATGCAGGATTTACCGGCGGCGGAAATCCTTATAAACCATTTGCAATTATTCCAAGCTAAGTAAAAATAAAATCATTATGACAAATTTATTGATAGCATACATGGGGCTGGCCTTCATGATAATCCTTCCCGGCATAGGAAGCGCAATCGGAGTTTCCATTGGCGCTAATGCAACCATAGGTGCGTTAAAGAAAAGAGCGGATGCATTTGGAAATTACATGTTACTGAGTGCACTTTCCGGTACACATGGTTTGTTTGGCTTTGCGGCATTTTTTATTTTTTATTCAAAGGGAATTTTAACTCCAACCATTGCACCTCTTGCTGCAACAGCAGTATTTAGTGCAGGATTAATTATGGGAATTGTTGCCCCCTTTGCTGCTATTAAGCAAGGGCAGGTATGCGCGAACGGTATTGCAGAAATTGCTTCGGGCAATGATGTATTCGGTAAAACGATGATCCTTGCCGTGTTCCCCGAATTGTATTCTATTCTTGCATTTGCTGCAACATTTCTTATAAGCAATTCATTGTAATTAATCAGTGCAATTATCCAGATTGCTTTGAATTACCCATTGACGATAGCATAAATGAGTTAATGAAGCATGATTAAACTTAAATACATATTATTTTATTGCCTGTTTCAGCTTCCTGTTATCACGTTGAAAGCCTAAGGGGAAAGAAATGTTTATTGAGCAAATTGCCGGCAAAATTATCACGAGGGAGAATTTTGAAAGCGGTGGCAAGTTGACCGACAAACAAGTATTCACAGCAGAAAAAATGGAGCATCGTTTGCTTACAAAAGAAAACAATGAATGGAAGGTTACAGAAAAAATCATTATTAAAGTTTTTCTGCTAGCAGTATGAATAAAAACAATCAATTATAGTGTAACAGAATATTTAACAGCCTCTGGCCCCTGCTTTAAAGAATCAAACTCAAGATCATGAAACATTTAACCAATCAATGAGATGATAAATTAAATATTGAGCGCATGAACAAACAAACATTAACTACGAACCAGCTATATGGCTTGGTTCACACAGACATCAAAGGAATTGACTCTCTTATAGAGCTTGCTCTTGATATACGGTGGTCCTGGAATCATGCTG
>WNFY01002780.1_pt1 | contig 16492 bp, 15 predicted proteins | sample 5400091 | NCBI WGS metagenome assembly WNFY01 (sample SAMN13153364, study PRJNA577476) | soil metagenome | isolation source: 60 cm soil or saprolite under grassland replicate 1 | place: USA:California | collected 2016-06-15
CTCCTCGAAGGCACGCCGGGACCTGGGCTGGGCGCCGCGCCACTCCTTCGAGGAGGCCCTCGCCGCGACGGTGCAGTGGTATCGCGAGCACCGCGGCTGGTGGGAGCGCATCCGCACGGGCGAGTACCTCCACTACTACGAGAAGCAGTACGGAGGGCGCGCGTGAGGGTCGCCGTCACCGGCGCCAACGGGCTCCTCGGCGGCGCCGCGGTGGCCCAGCTCTCCGGGAAGCACGAGGTGCTCGCGCTCGGACGCGGGCCCAGCCGCCTCTCGCCGGGTGCCTTCACCTGGGCGGGCGCGGACCTCGGCGACGGCCGCTCCGTCGAGGCGGCGCTGCGCGACTTCCGCGCCGAGGCGGTGCTGCACGCGGGCGCCATGACGGACGTGGACGGCTGCGAGCGCGACCCCGAGGCCGCCTGGCGCGTCAACGTGGGCGGCACCGAGCAGGTGGCGCGAGCATGCCGCGCGCTCGGGGCCCGTCTCGTCGCGGTCTCGACCGATTACGTCTTCGACGGCGAGGCTGGGCCGTACGGCGAGGACGACCCTCCGAACCCGCGCGGCGCGTACGCGCGCTCGAAACGGTGCGGCGAGGAGGCCGCGCTGGTGCTCGCGCCCGACTGCGCGGTGGCGCGCGTCGCGGTCGTGTACAGCGGGCGTGCGGGCGCGAAGAGCACGTTCGCTACGCAGGTCGTGGAGAAGCTCTCGCGCGGTGAGCCGGTGAAGGCGTTCTCGGACCAGATCGTCTCGCCGACGCTCGCCGAGAGCGGCGCCGCCATGACGCTGGAGCTCCTGCTCGGGACGGACTACCGCGGCGTGCTCCACACCGCGGGGGCGACCGCCCTCGACAGGGTGGAGTTCGCGCGCCGCGTGGCAGGGCGCTTCGGGCTCCGGGGCGAGATCGTCCCGGTGCGGACGGCCGACGTGAAGCTGCTCGCTCCCCGGCCGCTCAGGGCGGGGCTCCGGGTGGACCGCGCGGCGGCGCTCCTCCGCGAGCAGCCGCTCGCCATCGACGCGGCGCTCGACCGGTTCCACGAGCAGTGGATGGCCGGGAAGGCCGCATGACCGCGCTCGCGAAGCCCGTCCTCGACCTTTGGCGCTTCCGGGAGCTCGTGGCGCTCCTCGTCCAGCGCGACCTCAAGGTTCGCTACAAGCGCAGCGTGCTCGGGATGGGGTGGACGCTGCTCAGCCCGCTCCTCCAGATGGTGGTCTACACGCTCGTGTTCTCCACCATCATGAAGGTGGGCGTGCCGCAGTTCCCGCTCTTCCTGCTCTCGGGGCTGCTCCCCTGGACGCTCATCTCCATCTCCCTCACGGGCTCGGCGCATTGCCTGCTCAACAACCAGGGACTGATTCGCAAGGTCGCCGTCCCGCAGATGGTGTACCCGATCGCGGTCGTCGCCTCGAAGCTCGTGGATCTCGTGCTGTCGCTCCTGCCGCTGGCGCTGCTCGCGGTCGTGCTCGGCCGCCCGCCGGGCGCGGCGTGGCTGTACCTCGTCCCGGCGCTCGTGCTCGCCACGCTCTTCTCGACCGGCCTCGCGCTGCTCTTCAGCTCGCTCACGGTCTTCTACCGGGACATGCGGCACCTCATCGACATCCTCATCCAGGTGTGGTTCTACGTGACGCCGGTGGTCTACCCGAGCTCGTTCCTGGAGAAGGTGCCGTACCCGTGGCTGCGCTGGATCCTCGCCGCGAACCCCGCCACGCCGATCATCCGCTGCTTCCAGGTGCCGCTCTACGAGGGGCACGCGCCGGCGCCGGCGCTGGTCGCCAGCGCGGCGGCCTCGAGCCTCCTCGTCCTCGCGCTCGGCCTCGCCGTGTTCCTCCGCCACGAGGACGAGCACATCTTCTTCCTGTAACCTTGCGCTCGCGATGCCAGGGACGCTCTCCTTCGACGACGTCGGCCTGTGCTTCCGGATGTACCGGGAGCGCGTGGACACCATCAAGGAGGCCGTGCTCGGGCGGTTCCGGCACCGCGCCCGGTACGACGAGTTCTGGGCGCTGCGGAAGGCGACGCTCCACGTGGAGGCGGGCGAGTCGGTCGGGCTCATCGGCCACAACGGCTCGGGCAAGTCGACCCTCCTCAAGATCGCGGCCGGCGTGCTGAAGCCGACGGAGGGGACGGTGCGCGTGGAGGGCCGCATCTCGCCGATGATCGAGCTCGCGGCGGGCTTCGACCCCGATCTCACGGGGCGCGACAACATCTTCCTGAACGGCGCGCTCATGGGGCACAGCCGCAAGGAGATGACGGGGAAGCTCGACCGCATCGTCGAGTTCAGCGAGCTCGGCGAGTTCATCGACCAGCCGGTGAAGAACTACAGCTCCGGCATGTACGCGCGGCTCGGGTTCGCCATCGCGGCCGACGTGGACCCCGAGATCCTCATCATCGACGAGGTGCTCGCCGTGGGCGACGAGCGCTTCCAGGCGAAGTGCATGGAGCGCATCCGCTCCATCCGCCGGAGCGGCTGCACCATCTTCTACGTGTCGCACTCGATGGACTCCGTCGCGGAGCTGTGCGACCGCGTGATCGTCCTCCACCACGGGGCGCTCGTCTTCGACGGCGCGCCCGCGCCTGCCATCGAGCGCTACCGCGAGCTGCAGGGGTTCCACCCCGAGCCGCACGCGCGCCTCGCATGAAGATCGCCTGGTACTGCGCGGACCGCGTCGGCGCCGAGATGGCCGGTCCCGGCATCCGGGCAGTCGAGCTCGCGCGCCGCATCGCCGCGAGTCACGCCGTCACCCTGGTCGCGCCCGGCGCGACGAGCCTCGCCGGCGAGCCCTTCGCGGTCGCGGAGCGGGATGGGCTCGGGCCGGCGCTGCGCGGGGCCGACGCCTTCGTGACGCAGGGGTTCGATTTCCCGCTCCGCCTGGCGCTGCGCTTCGGCGGACGCCTCGTCCTCGACCTCTACGATCCTGTGCAGCTCGAGCAGCTCGCCCAGTTCGGCCCCGCGCCGACGCCGGCGCAGCGCGTCTCGCTGGCGCACGTGCGGGCGCGGCTGCTCGTCCTCCTCGCCCGCGCGGATCACGTCCTGTGCGCTTCCCCGCAGCAGCGCGCCTTCTGGCTGGGATGGCTCGGCGCCGCAGGCCGCCTCGCGCCCGGGCCGCTCGCGACCGACCCGGACGCGCGCCGGCTCCTCGCGGTGGTGCCGTTCGGGCTTCCGGAGAAGGCGCCCACGGCTGGCGATGCTCCGCTGCGGCGCGAGCTGGGAATCCCCGCCCAGGCGACGGTGGCGCTGTTCTGGGGAGGGCTGTGGGACTGGATGGATCCCGCGCTCGCCGTGCGCGCCGTCGCCGAGCTACGCGCGCTCGACCGCCGCGTGCACCTCGTGTTCCTCGCCGGTGCGCGACCGGGTGGCGACACGATGCGCGCCGCCGCCGAGGAGGCTCGCCGGGCGGTCTCCACCCTGGGCCTCTCAGGGCAAGTGCACTTCCTCCCGCACTGGGTCCCATACGCGCGCCGGGGCGAGATCCTGCTCGACGCCGACCTCGCGGTGACGGCGCACCGGCCGTCGCTCGAGGCCGAGCTCGCCTTTCGCACGCGGCTCCTCGACTGCCTGTGGGCGCGCCTTCCGGTGGCCTGCACGCGCGGTGATTCGCTCGCGGGGGACGCCGAGCGGGAAGGGTGGGGTGCGGCGGCCGATCCTGGCGACGCGCCCGGCCTCGCCCGCGCCATGGCCTCGCTCGTCGACCCCGCCGCGCGCGAGCGCGCGAGGGCGGCCATGGCCGGGGCAGCCGAGCGCTTCCAATGGTCGAGGTCCGCCGAGTCCGTCCTGGCCATCCTGGACGCGCCAGCGCCGGATCGACCGCCGCTCTTCATGCCCGGGGAGCTCGCCGGCGAGAGCACGCTCACGGTCGCGCGCGCGTTCGGGGCGAAGCTGCTCGGGCGGTTGCGGCGTTAGCGCCTACTGCGGCCCGGCGCCGGGGAACGAGCCGCGCGGAGCCGCTTCTCCTGCCGGAAGCACCCGACCGCGGCCGTGGCCGATCGAGTCCTGATAGAGTCACCATGTGATGCTCGCGCCCGCGTCGCCCCGTTGCACTTCGGTCGACGGTGGTGGCGATCTCCCCGTGTGCACAAGGAACGTCGCTCCCGCGAACGAGTCGGCAGCTCGAACCGGGTGGATCGCCGCGGCGCTCGTGGCGGCCACCCACATCGCGCTCAAGGGTTTCCACCTTGGCTCGAGCAGCTTGTGGCTCGACGAGGCCGTGGCGGTGCACATCTCGCAGCGGGATCTCCTCGGCATCATTCAGGCGTCGCGCCAGGACACGACGCCGCCCCTCTACTATCTGCTGCTGGGTGGCTTCGAGCGGATGTTCGGCTTCTCGGAGGCGGCCGTGCGCTGGCCTTCGGTCCTGGCGAGCGGCGCCACCTCGGCCGTGCTCTTCCTGCTCGCACGGCGCCGGTTGGGGAACTTTGCCGCCTGGCTCGCGTCGGCCCTCTTCCTCCTCTCCGACACCAACCTCCGATACGCCCGCGAGGCTCGACCCTACGCCCTCGCGTCGCTGCTCTGCGCCCTCTCCTTCGCGCTCTTCCTGAGGGCGCTCGAGCGTCCGTCGCGGCGTGCGTGGGCTGCGGTCGCGGCGATGAACGGCCTCATGATCTTCACGCACTACGTCGCCGTCTTCGCGATCGGCGCGCAGGGGATCGCGCTGGTCTGGCCGTGGCGTGGATGGCCTTCGGTCCGCCGCTTCGCAGTCGCTCACGCCGTCATCGGAGCGGTGTTCATCGCGTGGATCGTCCCGATCCTCCTCGGCGGCCAGTATCTCAAGATGGACTGGCTGCCGGCGCCCACGCTGCCACAGCTCGGCCGGGGACTCGGCTGGAGCGCGGGCGGCCGCCGCGGCACGTTCAGGCTCGCCGCGCTCCTCGTCATGGCGGGCTTCGCGTTCGCCCTCGCCCGCTCGCGTGGGCGACCAGTCCAGTGGCGGCTCCTGGCTCCCCTCGTGCTGTGGAGCTCGGTCCCGGCGCTCCTCGCCTTCGGCGCCTCGTTCTACGTCCGCTGCCTCCACCCCCGGTATTTGCTCTACGCCACCTCTGCGCTCGTCCTGCTCTGGGCCGCCGCAGTGCAGGCGCTGCCTCAGGGGCGCTCACGGCTGATGGGGGCCGCCTTCGCGTGCGCCGTGCCAGTCATCGGGTTCGGTGCCACCGCACGGCGCCCCGAGCTGCCCGATTGGCGGCACGCGGCGGAGATGCTGCGCGCCCATCCAGCGGCACGCGTTCTCGTGTCGCCCCCGTGGGAATACCCGACCCTCGCGTACTACTACGACCCCGAGGCGTTCAGGGACGCTGCGCACACCTCGAGGCGACTCGCTCGCGACGGCGTGTCGCTGGTGGACGAAGCGGCGGATGCCGGCGCTCTCGATCTCGGCCTTGCTCGAGAGGTGCTCCTCGTCGTCGGTGGGCCGGGCTCGCGCCGGAGGGGCATCGAGCGCCAGCTTGCCAGCGAAGGGCTGACCCTCGTCGAGCGGTGCGAGTTCGGCAACCTCTCTGTCTCGCGGCTCGCCCGGGAGCCCAGCATGCGCGCCGTGGACCGCTTCTTCCCCGACGAGGCGGTCGCGGTGGTCGCCCAGCCAGCCGAGGAAACGAGGACGAGCTCACTCGGACCCGCGTGGCTCCCGGCGCCCGATTCCTGAGAGAGCCGATCTTCCGGCAAGCGCAGGCGCGCGGTGCCGGCCGTGCTGCTCGCCTGACTACTGCGGCCCGGCGGACGGATCCGAGCCCCTCGGCAGCCCCTTCTCGTGCCGAAAGCGGCGGCCGAGGACCTCGAGCGCCGCGAGCGCGCCCGCGCCGGCGGCGCGCAGGTGCGCCGACGCGTGCGAGGGCTTGCCGCGCGCGAGCTCGAGCGGCGCCTTCACCGCCGCCCGGAAGAACGTGAGCAGCGGCGCGACGGCCACGGCCCACGGCAGGGGGAGGTGCGTCGCCATCGCCCGCATGTGGTTCCGCGCGAGCAGGTAGCGCTGCTTCGGCGAGCCCGTGCCGAAGCTCTTGCCGTACCCGTGCAGCGCCCGCGCGGCCGAGACGTACCAGGCCTTGATCCCGAGCGTCGCCGCCCGCAGCGAGAGATCGACGTCCTCGTAGTAGGCGAAGTAGGCGGGATCGAAGAGGCCGATGCGCCGCAGCGCCTCGGCGCGGAAGAGCGCGGCGCCGCCGGTCATGCCGGTGACGGGCCCGTCCTGCGTCTCGAGGTCGCGCAGCGGCGCGCTGAAGTCGCGGTCGCGCGCGCGGCCGAAGCGATCGAGGATGAGCCCGGTCGAGTTCACCATGTCCGGGTTGTCGCCGAACAGCAGCATGCCGCCGAGGATGCCGACCTCCGGGTGCGCGTCGCCCGCCTCGATGAGGCGGTCGAGCCAGTCCGGCTCGACCTCGACGTCGGAGTTGACGATGCCGACCCAGCGCGCGCCCGCCGCGAGCGCGCGGCGGATCCCCACGTTGTTCCCGCCCGCGAAGCCGATGTTCTTGCCGAGCGGGAGCCACTCGACCTGCGGGAAGGCGGTCATCACCTCGGCGCTGCCGTCCGTCGAGCCGTTGTCGACGACGAGCACGTGCGCGGGCCGCGAGAGGCGCGTCAGCGACGCGAGGCAGCGGGGCAGGAGCCCAGCTCCGTTCCAGTTCACCACCACGAGCCAGGTGTCGGGCTGCACGCGCGAGCGCGTAACACGCGCTTCGAAGGAGCGTCAAGGGAGGCCAGCCGGCGCCCGCGCTCGGCCCGCGGTCGTTCGGGTTCCGGCGAGGCGTTCGACGTCCAGCGGTGTCGAGGAGGCGGCCTGGCGTGGTCACACGCCTCGCTGGCGGGTCTCTGCTATACGCACGCGCCGCCCGCGGTGTAGAGTCGCGACTCCGGGGACCCAAGGTCATGGGGCATGCGGACCCCGACCGCGGTGCTACCTTGGCGCCTCTGCGCGGACACGGACGTACGGGGGCTCCGCCATGCTGAAGGAACGTGCTCGGCTCATCTCGGGCGGCCTGCGCTTCGTCGACATGGCGATGCTCGGCGTCGCCTTCCCGATCGCGTACTACCTTCGCGACCACGTCCTCGGCGGGCCGGGCAAGGTCCTGCACGACGGGCTGTACCCGCTCTCCACGTACTGGCCGCTCTTCGCGGCGTCGATCCTCGTGTGGCAGCTCTCCGCGTGGACCTCGGGGCTGTACGGCACGTACCGCACCCAGGGCATCGCCACCGAGCTCTTCCGGCTCGCGCGCGCCTTCTTCTTGCTCGCGGTGATCATGGCCGCCGGCCAGTTCGTCTGGAAGCAGCGGGAGCTGTCCCGCCTCTTCTTCGGCCTCTACTACGCCGTCGCGTTCGCGCTGCTCGTCGCGAACCGGATCATGGTGCGGGTCGCCGCGCACGCTGCCCGGAGGCGCGGGTACAACACCCGCGCGTTCGCGGTCGTCGGATCCGGCGAGATGGCGGAGGGCGTCGTGGACGCCGTCGCCGCCCACAAGGAGTGGGGGTACACGTTCGCCGGCTACGTCCTCGAGGAGGGCGCGAGCGCGCCGCCCGGCGCGAGGGTGCTGGGCCGCCTCTCGGACATCGGGGACATCCTCGAGGCCCACGTCCTCGACGAGGTGATCTTCGGGGTGCCGCGCGAGCGGCTGGACGAGATCGACCGCGCGCTCTCGCTGTGCGAGGAGCAGGGGGTCGGCGTGAAGGTGCTCCTCAACTTCTTTCCGAGCCGCATCTCGAAGATGACGCTCGAAGAGGTCGAGGGCATCCCCATCCTCGCCTTCGCGAGCGCGCCGTCCGAGGGCGCGCCGCTCGTCGGCAAGCGGCTCTTCGATCTCGCCGTGAGCTCGCTCGTGCTGCTCCTGCTCGCGCCAGCGTTGCTCGCCCTGGCGGTCGCCATCAAGCTCGATTCGCCCGGCCCGGTGTTCTTCCGGCAGCGCCGCATCGGCCTCAACGGGCGCGAGTTCTGGCTCTACAAGTTCCGCTCGATGTGCCAGGACGCGGAGTCGAGGCTCGCGCAGATCAGGGAGCGCAACGAGATGGACGGCCCGGTCTTCAAGATGCGCGCGGATCCGCGTGTCACCCGGGTCGGGCGGTTCCTGCGTAAGACCTCGCTCGACGAGTTCCCTCAGTTCTGGAACGTGCTCAGGGGGGAGATGAGCGTCGTCGGGCCGCGCCCGCCCATCCCGGCCGAGGTGAAGCTCTACAAGCGGTGGCAACGCCGCCGCCTCAGCGTGAAGCCGGGCATCACCTGCACGTGGCAGGTCTCGGGACGGAACGAGATCGACTTCGCGCAGTGGATGGAGCTCGACCTCCACTACATCGACAACTGGTCGCTCTGGCACGACCTGAAGATCGTGCTGCGGACCATTCCGGCCGTGATCCTGGGGAGGGGCGCGCGCTAAGGTCCTGGCGTGGCGCCCGCGATCCCCGACCTGACCGCCCGCATCGCCCGAGCCGCCGCGCTGCTCCGCGCGGGCGGCATCGTCGCGTATCCGACCGAGACCTTCTACGGCCTCGGCGCGCTCGCCTCGCGCGGCGACGCGCTCGCGCGGCTCGCCGCGGCGAAGCTCCGGCCGGAAGGGAAGCCCCTGCCGCTCATCGCCGCCGACCGCGCGCAGGTGGAGGCGGTCGGGTCGCTCGCGGATTCGCTGGCGGCGAAGCTCGCCGCGCGCTTCTGGCCCGGGCCGCTCACGCTGCTCCTGCCGGCCGCGCCCGGGCTGCACCCGGCGATCACGGCCGGCGGCGCGACGGTCGGCGTGCGCATCCCGGCGAGCGAGGTCGCGCGCGCCCTCGCCCGCGAGGCCGGGGGTGCGCTCGTCTCCACGAGCGCCAACGTCTCGGGCGAGCCGCCCCCGTCCAGCGCAGCCGCGCTCTCGGCCGAGCTCGTCGCGCGGATCGACGGCGTCCTCGACGGCGGACCGGCGCCCGGCGGGCTCCCCAGCACGGTCGTCGCGCTCGAGCGCGGAGGCGTCCGGCTCGTGCGCGCGGGCGCCGTCCCGTGGCACGAGGTCGAGGCCTGCGCGCGCGCCCCCTGAAGGCTCCGCGGGTGCTTGCGGCCCCCAGGTGAGTGCAGTACGGTTCGCGCGCACATGCCCGAGGTGCTCCCGTTCCGCGGCGTTCGTTACGCCGCCTCCCGGGCGACGGCGCTGTCGCGGCTCATCTCGCCGCCCTACGACGTCGTCTCCCCCGCGTACCGCGACGAGCTCGCGGCGCGGAGCCCGCACAACGTCATCCACGTCATCCTCGACAAGGATCGCCCGGGCGACGGGCCCGAGGAGAACAAGTACGTGCGGGCCGCGCGGTCGTTCTCCGGCTGGCTCGAGGACGGCACGCTCCGGCAGGACCCGACCCCGTCGCTCTATCTGCTCGAGCAGAGCTTCACCGGGCCCGACGGCCGCCCGCGCGTCCGGCGCGGGGTCGTGGGCGCGGTCCGCCTGCAACGCTACGGGGAGGGCCTCGTCCTTCCGCACGAGAAGACGCTCACGGCGCCCAAGGCCGATCGCCTCGAGGTCCTGAAGCGCGTCCAGGCGAACCTCTCGCCCATCTTCGGCCTCTACGAGGACGATCGAGGCGAGTGCCAGCGCGCGCTCGAGGCGGTGATCGCCGGCGCCGGCGATCCCGTCGCCGAGGCGGACTCCGACGACGGAGTGCACCACCAGATCTGGCGCACCGACGACCCCGCCTTGCTGGCGCCGCTCCGGCGCCTGCTGTCCGAGCGGAAGGTCCTCATCGCCGACGGGCACCACCGCTACGAGTCGGCGCTCGCCTACCGCGACCTCGTCGATCGCGAGCGGCCGGGGCTGCCTCCCGCCGCCGGCCACCGCTTCATCCTGATGACGCTCTGCTCCATGTCGGACCCGGGGCTCGTCATCTACCCGACGCACCGGCTGCTCCTGGGCCTCCGCGACCTTCGTCCCGGCCGCTTCCTCGACGAGCTCGGCAAGTACTTCACCGTGGACACGCTCATGGAGGACCTGCGCCGGCCCGCCGGGCGCGCGTGGGCGGTCTCGAAGCTCGCCGAGCACTCCGGCAAGGCGACCACCTTCCTCATGGTCTCCGCCTCGGACGGGAAGGGGCGCATCCTCACGCTGCGGGACGACGCCGACCTGTCGGGCGTGCCGTTGCCGTCGAACGTGACGGTGCGCGACCTCGACGTGACAGCGCTCCACACCATCGTCTTCCAGCACTTGCTCGGCCTCTCGCCGCGGTCGCAGGAGATGGGCGAGAACGTCCGCTACGAGATGGACGCGGGTGAGGTCGTGACGCGCACCCTCTCGGGCGAGTACCAGCTCGGGTTCCTCGTGAACCCGACGCCGATGTGGCAGGTGCAGGCGGTGGCGGAGTCGGGCGAGACGATGCCGCAGAAGAGCACCTTCTTCTACCCGAAGCTCGCGAGCGGCCTCGTCATGCGGAAGATCCACGAGGAGATGACCGGACCCTGAGTCGCAGCTGGCGCTCGCCCGCCCGAGGGGCAGGTAGGGCACCTTGCCGTCTTCACCGCGCCTCTCGATTGCGCTACACCTTCGCCATGCCTTTTCCCCAGGAACGCCCCCGCCGGATGCGCCGAACCGAGGCGCTGCGCAGCCTCGTCCGCGAGACCGAGCTCTCGCCGGGAGACCTCGTGTGGCCGCTCTTCGCCGTGCCCGGCGAGCGCGTCCGCAACGCCGTGAAGAGCATGCCGGGGGTCTTCCAGCTCTCGGTGGACGAGCTCGTGGCCGAGGCGCAGGCCGGCTTCGAGGCCGGCGTCCGCAGCGTCATCCTGTTCGGCGTCCCGGAGAAGAAGGACGCGGTCGGCTCCGGCGCGTACGACGAGGATGGCATCATCCCGCGCGCGATCCGCGCGCTGAAGAAGGGCGTGCCCGGCCTCGTCGTGATGACCGACGTGTGCATGTGCGAGTACACGGACCACGGCCACTGCGGGATCTTGAGGACGCCCAAGGCCGGAATCCCGGAAAGCGTGTGGCGGCGAGCGCAGGGGCAGCCGGATGAGGCTGCCCTGGAGCGAGCGGGGAGCACGAGGGGGCGCAGCCTGATCGCGCCCCCTCGTTCAGAACACCCGCAGGGGCAGCCGGATGAGGCTGCCCCGGAGCGAGCGGGGGGTCTGGGGGGGCAGTATCCCCCCAGCATGATGTCCGTCGAAAATGACGCCACCCTGCCGTTGCTCGCGAAAGAGGCGATCGCGCACGCGAAGGCGGGCGCGGACATCGTGGCGCCGTCCGACATGATGGACGGTCGCGTCGCGGCCATCCGCAAGGGGCTCGACGAGACCGGCTACGGCGACGTGCCGATCCTCTCCTACGCCGCGAAGTTCGCGGGCGCCTTCTACGGACCGTTCCGCGACGCCGCCGAGAGCGCGCCGCGCGAGGGCGCCGGCATCCCCAAGGATCGCAAGGGGTACCAGATGGACCCGGGCAACGTCCGGGAGGCGCTGCGCGAGGTGGCGCTCGACGTCGCCGAGGGCGCCGACATGGTCATGGTGAAGCCGGCGGTGCCGTACCTCGACATCGTCCGCCTCGTGAAGGACCGGTTCGAGCTGCCGGTCGCGGCGTACCACGTGTCGGGCGAGTACGCGATGATCAAGGCCGCCGCCGAGCGCGGCTGGATCGACGAGGACCGCGTCGCGCTCGAGACCATGCTCTGCTGCCGCCGCGCCGGCGCCGACCTCGTGCTCACCTACTACGCGAAGCACGTGGCGGGACTCCTCACGGGGAATGGCCGTTGAGCGACGGCTCACAGATCCGCTACAAGGTCGTCGAGGTGTCGCCCGTCGCGGAGGAGACGCTCGAGAAGACGCTCAACGAGCGCGCCGCGGAGGGCTGGGGGATCGAGTCGGTGCACTTCGTCATGCGCGAGGGTTCCCACAGGCCGACGATGGCGTATCTCTTCTTCACGCGCGTGCGAGAGCGCGGGGGGCCGGGGCCGTCCGCCGGGTGACCGCACGCATGCGTGACGCCCGCCGCGAGGGCTCGCCCTATCCGAAGGCCGACCTGACCTTGCGGGCGCTCGCGCGCCTGGTCGACTTCTCGCTCGCCTTCGCCGTCGCGAACGTCGCCCGCGAAGCCGGTCCACCCCTCGCCGCGCTGTACCTGCTCGTCGCGGACGGGCTCATGCACGGGCAGTCGGTGGGGAAGCGCATCTTCGGGATCCGCACCATGGTGATCCCGCCCAAGGGCCAGACCCGCGGCGTCCCCGCCGGCTACCGCGAGTCCGTGCTGCGCAATGCGCCCTTCGCGCTGGTGGGCCTCTTCTACGGGCTCACGCTCGTCGGCTGGCTGCTGCTCTTCGTCGTGGGGCTCCCCATCGTTGCTTTCGAGGCGTACATGGTCTGGAGCGACCGGCTCGGCATCCGCATCGGCGACATCTTCGCGGACACGCAGGTGGTGGACGGGAAGGTGGTCTCGCGCAGCGAGGTGGTCGCGGCCGCCGCCGACCTCCGAGCCGCCGACCTCCGCGCCGTCGCCCCGACGCCGCCGGGCCCCGCCGCGGGGGCCGTTCCGCGGGTCCGCCCCGCCGCATGAAGCCTCCACCACGCCGTCCCGTTCGCACCTCGAGGCCGGGCTCGTCCCGGGCGCTCGAGGTGCGCGTGCCGGGCCCCACGCTCAGGACGAACGGCTCCCCTCCACGGCCCCGGGCTGCCCCCCCATGCGCATCGCGCTGACGCACAACCTCCGGCTCTCCGACTCGGAGGAGGAGGCGGAGTTCGACACCCGCGAGACGGTGGACGCGCTCGCGTCGGCGATCGAGCGCCTCGGGCACCGCGTCGAGCGCATCGAGGTCTCCGGCCCCGCCTCCCGCACCGTGGCGCGCCTCGAGGCCTTCAGCCCCGACCTCATCTTCAACACCGCCGAGGGGCGCCGCGGCCGCTTCCGCGAGGCCTTCTTCCCGGCGCTCTTCGACGAGCTGGGGATGCCGTACACGGGCTCGGACGCCTACGCGCTGGCGGTGACGCTCGACAAGCAGCTCACGAAGCTCGTCCTCGCCCAGCACGGCGTCACGACCCCGCGCTGGCAGTACGTCGAGGACGCGCGGCAGCTCCAGGCGAATGCGCTCGCCTACCCGGTCATGGTGAAGCCCAACTTCGAGGGCAGCTCGAAGGGCATCACCCAGGACTCGGTCGTGGGGGACCCCGTCCGCCTGCACGAGGTGGTGGCGGCGGCGCTGCAGAGGTACCCGGCGGGCCTCCTCGTCGAGGAGTACATCGAGGGGCGCGACATCACGGTGCCGTTCCTCGAGAAGGCGGCGCCCGATCGCGGCGGCGTCCTGCAGCCCGTCGAGTACGTCATCGACGCCGCCCTCGCCGGGGAGCGCCGCCACGCCATCTACGACTTCGAGCTCAAGACGAAGCTCGACAAGGCGGTCTCGGTGCGCGCGCCCGCCAAGCTCGCGCGCGCGCAGAAGGAGCGCATCCAGGAGCAGGCGGCCACCGTCTTCCGCGTGCTCGGGATCCGCGATCTCGGCCGGATCGACTTCCGCGTGGGCGAGGACGGGAAGGTCTACTTCCTCGAGATCAACGCGCTGCCGTCCCTCGAGCCGGGCGCCGGCATCTACGTCGCCGCGGCCCTCGAGGGCCTGCACGCGGACGCGGTGCTCGGGGCGGTCATCCAGAGCGCGGTCGAGCGCTGCAACATCGCCGAGCCGAGGTCCCGCCGCGGCAAGCCGCGCCGCGCCGAGCGGCTCAAGGTGGGGTTCGCCTTCAACGTGAAGCGGGTCACGCCTGACCTCGCGGGCGAGCAGGACGACGAGGCAGAGTACGACTCCCCGAAGACGCTGCAGGCCATCCGCGAGGCGATCGCGAGCTACGGGCACGAGGTCATCGACCTCGAGGCGACGAGCGATCTCCCCATCCAGCTCGCCTCCACGCCCATCGACGTCGTCTTCAACATCGCGGAGGGCTTCAAGGGCAGGAACCGCGAGTCGCAGGTCCCGGCGCTGCTCGAGCTGCTCGACATCCCGTACACCGGCTCCGATCCGGCCGCGCTCTCGGTGTCGCTCGACAAGGCGCTCGCGAAGCGCATGGTGCGCACCCACGGCATCCTCACGCCCGACTACCTCGTCATGCACACGGGGAAGGAGCGGCTCCCCAAGGAGCTCGGGTTCCCGCTCCTCGTGAAGCCGGTCGCGGAGGGCACGTCGAAGGGCGTGACCAAGAAGTCGGTGGTGCGCGACGAGGTCGAGCTGCGCGAGGTGGCGCGCGAGATGATCGCGAAGTACCGCCAGCCGGCGCTGGCCGAGGAGTACATCAGCGGCCGCGAGTTCACGGTGGGGCTGCTCGGTGAGCGGCGCCCGCGCGTGCTGCCGCCGATGGAGATCGTCTTCCTCGACGAGGCGAACCCGACGCCGATCTACTCGTTCGAGATGAAGCAGGACTGGAACGACCAGATCCGGTACGAGGTCCCGGCCAAGCTCTCGGAGCGCGAGCTCGACCGCCTCGAGAAGGCGGCGCGCGAGTGCTTCGTCGCCCTCGGCTGCCGCGACGTCGCCCGGATCGACTTCCGGATCGACGCCGAGGGGCGCATCTACTTCATCGAGACGAACCCGCTTCCCGGGCTCTCCCCCGGGTGGTCCGACCTCGTCCTCATCGCCCAGGCCGCGGGCATCGACTACCGCGCCCTCATCGGAGAGATCCTCTCCTTCGCCATCCGGCGCTACCAGGAGCGGGAGCGCGAGCGGGAGCGGGCGCGGCGCGCCCAGACCGCCGCCGCCCGGGAGGGCGGGCCGACTGGCAATGGCGCCGGGAACGGCGGGGCGGGCCCGGGCGGGCCCGAGAAGCGCGAGGACGGCGGCTCTCGCGGCGAGAGCGGCGCCGCGTAGCAAGGCGTGCTAAGCCTCTCGGCATGAGCGACGCCGTGCCGACGCCGGAGCCGCGCTGCCGCGCGCGAGACCTGGGCATCCCGCTCGGCCGGTTCAAGACCGGGCGCTGGAACGCCATCACCGACGTCGCCGGCGTGAAGGTCGGGCACTCGACCATCATCCGCGGCGCGGGTCCGCTCAAGGTGGGACGGGGCCCGGTGCGCACCGGCGTCACCGCTGTCCTTCCCAACCCGAGCAACGTCTTCGAGCAGCGCGTCGTCGGGGGCGGCTTCATCCTGAACGGGGCGGGCGAGGTCTCGGGGATGACCCAGCTCATGGAGTGGGGGCTCATCGAGACGCCCATCTTCCTCACCAACACGCTCAGCGTCGGCGCGGTCTCCGATGCGGCCGTGAAGTGGATGGTGGAGAAGTTCCCGGGGATCGGCGGCGAGCACGACGTCATCATCCCGCTCGTCGGCGAGTGCGACGACTCGTGGCTCAACGACATCGCCGGCCGGCACGTGAAGGAGCAGCACGTGTACGAGGCGATCTCGACGGCCAGCGACGGCCCGGTCGCGGAGGGCAACGTCGGCGGCGGCACCGGGATGATCACCTGCGACTTCAAGGCGGGGATCGGCACCTCCAGCCGGCGCCTGCAGGAGAGCCTGGGCGGCTACACCGTGGGCGTGCTCGTCATGTCGAACTTCGGCGTGATGCGGCAGCTCCGCGTGGGCGGCCTGCCGGTGGGCGAGATGCTGGAGGAGCGTTACGGGGGTATGCCGCGGCGGGAGCGGACGTACGGCTCCATCATCGCGGTCATCGCGACCGACGCGCCGCTCACCTCGCACCAGCTCTCGCGGCTCGCGAAGCGCGCCGCGCTCGGCATCGGGCGCGTGGGCTCGTCGGCGATGCACGGGTCGGGCGAGATCGTCCTCGCCTTCTCGACGGCGAACATGGTGCCGCGCGAGACCCGCAAGATGGTCTACCGCCTCAAGATCCTCCTCGACGAGCGGCTCGACCCGCTCTACGAGGCCGTCATCGAGGCGACCGAGGAGGCCATCCTGAACGCGCTCTGCCAGGCGCGCGACCTCGACGGCGTGAACGGCACCGTGGCGCGCGCGTTGCCCATCTCCGAGGTGAAGGAGGTCGTGGGCGCCTGGCAGCGCCTGGTCGAGGGCGGCCGGCGCGCCGCGGGACAGAGGAAGCCGCCGCCGCAGCCCGCGCCGCCCGCCGCGGCGGGACCCGAGCGCCGCGATGGCGGGGCGGTCGTGACGCCGGCGGTGGCGCGGCCGTCCTCGGTCCGCGGGGCGGAGGGGATGGCCTCGCCCGCCCGCCCGGCGCCGGCGAAGGCGGAGGAGCGCGCGGAACCTGCCCGGGACGCCGCCGGCAAGCCAGATCCGACGTGAGGGCGCGCACAGGACTTCTGCCGCAGGGCGGCATGGAGTAGAGTGCCGCGGCTTTCCGTACACACCGTGGTGGAGGGTTTCGATGGCTCGCACGAAGAGCAAGCACAACCGCATGATCATGAAGCGCCGGCAGCGCTGGAAGCGCCGTCTCAAGACGAAGAAGGCGGCGAAGAAGGCCGGCCCAGGCAAGAAGTAGGTCGTTCTCTTCCGCCGGCCCCGAGCGCCGCTCGCTCGCGGGCGGCGCGGAGGCCGCGTGGCGACCGCGGAGGCGAAGGGCGGCGGCGCGAGCCGCGAGCGCCGCTCCCGCAAGGCGATCGCGGCCGCGCTGGACGCGATCGCGGCGATGGCCGAGGG
>WNFY01006114.1_pt1 | contig 16489 bp, 12 predicted proteins | sample 5400091 | NCBI WGS metagenome assembly WNFY01 (sample SAMN13153364, study PRJNA577476) | soil metagenome | isolation source: 60 cm soil or saprolite under grassland replicate 1 | place: USA:California | collected 2016-06-15
GAGGGCTGGTACCACCCGCGCGGACCACCCCATGGGCCACCAGGACCACCAGGGCCACCCCACGGTCCTCGCGGCCGCCCCAGGGACCCCAGGGACCGCGCGGCCCGTCGGGCTGCATCCAGGGAGGCGTCCAACCTTGCCAGTCTCGTGAAAAACGTCTGCCAAACATGAGTCGACTATCTCCTTATCTATGCTATGCAACAATGGGAGCGAGCATCTCTCTCCGGTCCCCTGACCGTATCTTCTCTCGTTCCTAACCACATATACGATATGTCGTATTGTAGGTTACAGAAAATGTGGCTCTGGCTCACTTTGTGTGATTCCGCAGTCGCAGAGAAAAATCATGTCTGTGAGAACAAGCGGCTAGAGCCTTCACACAAAGTGAGCCAGAACCATTTTTGCTCGAATCGTTGTCATACCCCTTTTGCAATACGCTTCAATTGAGCTGGATGGGAACCTCTACCTCCGCTATATGTACGCTGTGCAGCCACTGATGACATTGACGCCACCACATGCCCTCGCCGGTGTGTTCGGAGCAAACACCATGGCTGACCCCATGCATAATCGTAGGTGCCTGAAAATGTGTAGGTGAGCCCATCTGAAAGGCGCTGGGTCCTGATCACGAGAAAAGCCAGGCCAACCTTGCTCGTCACACGACCCCAGTTAGCTCCACACGTGGGCGAGTAGCGCAATTCGACGTACGAGTTACTGAATACTGCCGTTCGCACTGTATAGGCGTCGGCGCTGCAGCCAGTGGTTGCAGGATTCAGTCCATCGCAGCCATCACCCGAGCAGGTGACATGAGGCAAGCTCCTTTGAGTTGTGTTTGCAGGTAGGCTCTTCTGGGATGCGGATGCACTTCTCACTTCGCTAAAGGCCGTTATTCCAAACAGAGTAATTAGAAGGGTGGCTGACAGTAGAACGAGTTGGATCCTTCTCATACGTTTTGTCTCCTGCTTGAGAGGTGACTCGATAGATCGTCGAACGGCGACGCTTCGACCGCTGGGATGCTATCGATCGTAACGCAGTACAACAGTGTTGAAGACGGTCCTTGCCTCCATTACAATTGAACTTTTGTACAAAAGAGATCATGCAGATACACTTGGGATCTCAGTAGTATTCTTCTATCTATAAGACGCAAGAACTCGATATTTATTAAAATAAATGTTGTTTTTCTCTGCGACTGTGGGAAAGCGCGCGGCGTGATCTTGTTAGATGCCGTCTGCGCTTCCTATAAGCGTACGTGGCGTCTTCACACCCTCGATATAGATGCGGCGCAGCCCCTGTAGGATGCGCTCCTGGGAGAAGCCGCGCTCCTGGCGTTGGAAGCGGTAGATCATGGGGTGCAGAACGGCCAGGATAGCGTCAGCCGTGAAGGGCACATCGAGGGTGGCAAGCTCGCCGCGCTCCACCGCCTCGCTGAACAGGTTTTTGAGCAGATCGTATAGCCACAGGTAGGGAGGTGGGGACTTCTGCCTGGATGCATCGCACAGCCACTCGTTCCTGGTTGCCGCAACGGGTTCCAACAAAGGTCCTTGCTCCTCAAAAAAGGCGACCACGCGCGTCAACACACCGTCCAGGCGTGCGAGCGCGGGAGAGGTGGTGTTAGTGGAGAGCAGCGCGGCGATATCTTTCTCCATTTGCTTGTGACCTTCGTATAATAGATCCATGCAGAGGTCGCCCTTGTGTGCGTAACGGCGATACAGTGTACCCTGGCCCACCTCCGCCGCCCTGGCGATCTGGTGCATACTCACCGCCTGCACGCCGTGGGTCGCGAAGAGATGCTGCGCCGCCTCCAATATGCGCCTGCGATGCTCAGCAGCGTCGCGCCGCTCGTTACGCTGTGGCAAGCCGTGTGGCCCATGCAAGCCATGCAACCATTGGTGTTCACGAGATTCTTCCATGCTCCCGCTCCCCTCTTGACAAATGGACAGTTGTCCGCTACACTATTGGATATGGACAATTGTCCGTTACGAGTGTAGCACATTGGAGCGTTGTGGTCAATATGCCCTGTTCTACAGGGTGAGCGTCAATTTTTGACCCCGCTGGCGAAAGGGATCGTCGCTGAGCATCATTCCCACTCATGTAGGGGCGCGGTTCACAAGCCCGTTGGCGAACACAATCCCCCGTGCGTCGGCCTGTGGAGCGCCATGGGCTTGTGAACCGCGCCCCTACATGGGTCGGTTGGTAAGGTCCATTCGGTTCCTTTTTTTGCACTGTAGAAAGAATAGATTATAGCCGATTATTGTTCAATGAACGAGCATCGAAACCTCGCCTATATACGGATCGCCTGGTGAGGCCCCTTTGTGCAAAAATCTGATGGGCATGTTCTTTTACCCAGAAATATGCACGTACCCGTCTAAACGTTTCAGATAGAAACTGTGTCGTCGCCGACACATAATCGCCGTTGAAGTCCCGGAGGAAATAGAGTATGTCAAATAAACCGGCCATCCTGGCCGAAGGTTTGCAAAAGAGTTATGGAAAGACACGCGCGCTGGCAGGTCTGGACCTGGCTGCTGAAGAAGGAACCGTTCTCGGTATGCTCGGTCCCAATGGAGCCGGCAAGACGACCGCCGTGCGCATCCTGACCACGCTCCTGAAGCCCGACGCGGGCCACGCAGAGGTCGCCGGACTGGATGTCGTTAAGCAGGCAGACGCGCTGCGCGCGCGTATCGGCCTGGCGGGCCAGTATGCCGCCGTTGATGAGAACCTTACCGGCTACGAGAATCTCGTTATGTTCGGGCGTCTCTATCACCTGCGCGGCTCCGTGGCGCGCAGGCGAGCGAGCGAGCGCCTCGAACGTTTCGATCTCGTCGATGCCGCCGGGCGCGTCGTCAAGACCTATTCGGGCGGTATGCGCCGTCGCCTCGATATGGCGTCGGCGAAGTGCAGATCAACGCCGAGCGTCGCCACGTCCTCATGCCCGTAGCGAACGGCGCGCAACTGCTCGTCACTGTCGTGCGCGAACTCGACGCCGCGCATGTTCCCCTGGACGACCTCGCCCTGCGCCGCCCAACGCTCGACGACGTGTTCCTCACCCTGACCGGGCACGCCACGACCGAGACGGATCAAATTACCGTAGAAGAGGCGCCACAGCCCGCCTTAAGGAGTAACTGATGAACATAAGCAATCTTCGTAGGGCGGAAGAGTTGATGCCGCCGGTGCGTCCCTCGCTCTACTGGACCTTCGCCGACGCCTTCGTGCTGGCGAAACGGCACCTGATGCAGATCCCGCGCATACCTGAGGAGCTGGTTTTCGCCACGATCCAGCCCATCATGTTCGTGCTGCTGTTTCGCTACGTCTTCGGCGGCGCTATCGCCGTCAGCGGCACCAGCTACGTCAACTACCTGATGGCCGGCATCTTCGCGCAGACCGTCATCTTCGGCTCGACCACGACCGGCATCGGACTCGCCACCGATCTGCAGCGTGGATTGGTTGATCGTTTCCGCTCGCTGCCGATGGCGAAATCGGCGGTCCTCACGGGTCGCACCCTCTCAGACCTGGTGCGCAACGCGTTTGTTGTCTTTGTCATGTGGGGTGTTGGCCTGCTGGTCGGCTTTCAGCCGCAGGGCAGCTTCCTGTACCTGGCGGGCGCGGTCGGTCTGCTCCTGCTCACCAGCTTCGCCTTCTCGTGGATCTCGGCGACGATCGGCCTGCTCGTGAGCACCGTAGAGGCGGCGCAATCGGCAGGCTTCATCTGGCTCTTCCCGTTGACCTTCGCCAGCAGTGCCTTCGTCCCCACGCAGAGCATGCCCGGCTGGCTGCGCGCCTTCGCCGAGCACCAGCCGGTCTCACTGATCGTCAACGCCGTGCGCGGCCTCCTGCTCAATCACCCCGATGCCGCGACGATCTGGCAGGCGCTCGCCTGGTGCATCGGTATCCTGGTCATCTTTGTCCCCCTGGCCGTGTGGGCGTATGGACGCCGGACGGCGCGGTAGGGGATAAAATGCGTGCTGTGTAGGAAATCCTGATGTAGGGGCGCGGTTCACAAGCCCGCCTTCGGTTGCCATCCACCACGCATTGGCCTGTGGAGCGATGCGGGCTTGTGAACCGCGCCCCTACATTATATTTCCATGCCTCCCCGTTCGGACCGACGGGCAGCGCCTGCTTCTTTCTCGCAGTACTCTGGCTCGAACTTGCCTGGCATCCATTCCTCGCTCAGCAATACCCTCATTAACTCGATCGCATTCCAACAATAATGCTATACTTGCACCAACCCGTGACGCATTTGGATTACTTCATCCAGATACGTCTACAATACTATAAAAGATTAGCCTTTGTGTGCGCATCAAGCGTTAGTTATCAGAGCAAACATTGGATATGGGTTGTACTACAAATAAGCAGGATATGGTAGACTCTGAGGGTCAATCAGTTCTAGCTCAACGACCATCATTATACATGCCCAGTTGCTGAGCGAGATCGGAAATTTCACATGCAGGATACAATCGAGACAGACCAGTTGCTAGAGCAATTAAAAGAACTCAGCCTGGAAGAGGGCCGCCGCCTCATCGTGGAGCACGCCTCAGCTCTGGATGATCCAGTAGCTTTCGGCGTTCGGCTTGCCGACGAGGCGCTTGAACTAAGCTATGCGAATGCGGCTACCTCGCTCAAGCTGGCGGAACTGCTAATCTTTTTCGGCGAACATATCCAGCATCGTTCCTCTTACGCGCTTGGCTTGAAGGCGAAAGGCGATATGCTGAAAGTTATTGGGTTGCACCAGGGCGCGTTGGAGTGCCTCGATGCGGCAGGGGAAGAGTTTTTAATCCAGGGGGATGAAGGAAACTGGGCACGCAGTCGCATCAGTTGGATCATTTCGTGCGCATGGTTAGGGGAAACAGAAAAAGCTCTGCAAGAGGCCGAGCGCGCACGTGAGACTTTTATTCGGCTTGGAGAACCTTACTGGGCGTGCCTCATCATACATAATACGGCGATGATTTATGAGAGTATGGGGCGTTATCAGGAGGCGCTTGAGCTCTATCAATATAATATTGTGACCTATCCTACTTTGACGGATCAAAGTGATCATGTCATCAAAAGAACTATCGCGTTAACCCAACTCAACCAGGCTTACGATCTGGCTTTACTTGGTCATTTTGAAGAGGCTTATCATCTTCAAAAACTCGCACAGTCCAGTTTTAGAACTCTCCATGATACAAGTTGCGTGATCACTACTGAAATGAATCTCGCTGAACTCGATTATACCCAGGGCTATTATGGTTCTGCCCTCCGTCGTTACTACGAATCATTAGAACTTATAACACGTGAAGCAATTGATGAGCCGTCACAACTGGCTTCGCTTAAGCTATGGATGGCGAATTGTTATATGAAGCTGAATAGAGTGCAGGAGGCGTGTCAATTAGCAGAAGAAGCGGTAGCAATCCAACGGCGACTTGGCATTTCACTCGAGACAAGCGACGCCCTGCGCGAATATGCGGCGACATTGATCGCGGTGGGGAGGTTGCCGGAAGCGCTGGCAACGCTTGATGAGGCCATTCTCCTCTTCGAGAGGGGTAAACTCGACTATTATTCAGCCATCACAAAACTCCAGCAGGTAGAACTATTACTTGAGATGGGCCGCGCTGCCGAAGCGTACCAGCAGGCCGAGCTTCTGAAGTCATACTTCGACAGGAAAAAGCTGGTATCACGCTCTGTACGTGCCGCTCTAGTAATGGTAGGTGCACTGAAGGTTATGGCCCAGTCAGAAAACGTGCGGCAAGCTATCGCGCTCGGCAAAAAGGTTGCCGCACAGGCACGTCAACATAATTTACAAGAAGAGGCGTACAAGAGCAATCATCTGCTCGGCCAGTTATTCAGCTCGCAGGGAGACATAAAGAGGGCAACAAATCATTACAGGGTGGCTATCGCTCAAATTGAGCGCATGCTTGACCACCTTGTCCCTGATCTTTCTCCAGCCTTTCTGCATACCACCTGGAAAATCTATGAAGAAATGATTGCGCATTGCCTCGGGCAATCTCAGTTTGCGCAGGCCTTTGGTTATCTCGAACGAGCGCGTTCAATAGCCTTGCGCCAGCATTTATCTAGGATAAGAGCTCCGCGCGGGCAGAGCAGTGACGATGCCCTATCAGTAGCACAAACCAGTAGCGCAACGATTCTGCGCTTGCAAAAAGAACTCAATGAATGGCAGGAACAGTATCGCCAGTACAGTGCCTTACTCGCCGATACCGCTACATTAACCACTTTCTCGCTCGATAGGTCTGCGGTTGAGCAAGAACTCAAACGTTGTGAAGCGAAATTGAGCGAACTCTTTGAACGCTTGCATATCTACCAATCCACAGTCGAAGTTCCCGCTCAAAAAAAGCACAAAAAAACGGCCATTCCATACCGGTTAGATCTCTCGCAACTGCGCCGTCAACTTGAACCGGGACAATGTCTCCTGGCTTATTTCGCCTACCAGGGGAAACTGGTGATTTTCCTGCTGACAAAAGAAGCCCTCGTCACCCGAGAAGTACCAGGTGGGGCAGCACGGTTAGAGAGCCTGTTGCTACTGTTATATGCTCATCTCCAGCCTATGGGTTGGTCGGATATTCAACATCCTCCTCAAGAGGCAGTTCGTCGCCTGCTTCAGAGGCTGTATACCATCCTGTTAGCCCCCCTTGACGGCAAAATGCCATTTGACACAAAGTCATTGCTCGTTATTCCTTTTGGGTCGTTACACGATCTTCCATTTCACGCGCTGCATGATGGCACTCAGTTTTTGATTGAGCGTTTTCAAATCAGCTATCTTCCGGCCAGTAGTCTGTTGGTCCATCTGAACAATAGCAGCAGGGAAGTTGCGCCTGGCTCAGCAAAGACACCTCCAGTCGAGCACAGATCACCTTTGATCCTTGGCTATGCCGGTACCGGACATGCACGGCGAACACTCGATGAGGCGAATATGCTGGCAGAACTGCTCAAGGGGCGCTGTTACCTTGAACAGGAAGCGACCATCGCTCGCCTGGTTGAAGAAGCCCCAGGCCGCTCACTCATCCACATTGCAACGCATGGCCATGCCCGCCTGGACGCTCCCCACTTTTCCTCCGTTCTGCTGGCCGATGGAGAGTTTAATGCCATCGATGCTTTTCAGTTAGATATCAAAGGATGCCAGCTAATAACATTGAGTTGCTGTGAAACAGGGAAGGCGTTGATCAGCGGGGGCGACGAGCAGCTTGGCCTGGGACAGGCATTCCTGGCAGCCGGGGCAAAGTCTCTGCTGATGAGCCTCTGGCCGGTCGAAGATCATGCAACGGATGTACTGATGCAACATTTTTATCAGCGCCTGCTAGATGGCGAAACAAAAGCAGAAGCACTGCGCGCCGCCCAATGTCACCTCCTGCATCACTCGACATCCATGCATGCTCATCCGTATTTCTGGGCCGCATTTCGTCTCGTAGGAGATACCGGCGTATTTACCACTGGCATGAGTGCAACATTTTAGAGTGAGAAGAAACCACACCCTAAAAACACCTGTTCCTGGCGTTCCAGAATCGGATACCTGTAAGAGAAGTCAATTCTAGCTCTAAGAGTAGATTTTGGAGGGACATTATGCAACATACAGCACAAGAATCTGAGCACTCTCAATCCCTGTTGCGGAACCAGCCATTCGTTTACTGGCAGGCCAATCAGGTAATAATCACCTTCCATACTCCCTCTCCTTTACCACGCAGTACAGAGGAAGTTAAACGTGTCATCGCATCGCTGAAACTGGACGCCCTGGATGGATTTCTCACCACGCATGGCTTTCACCTTAAATCGTTGACGACGAAAGACGTCCCTCGTCCAGAGATGACACCCTCTGAGGAGAAGTCCTGGGAAGAACGCGAGCAGCTTGAAGAGGAACTTGAACAACTCGAGGCAGAAGTTGAATGGCTGGAACGCGTATCCCGCCATCAGTCGCCGTTTTCCCAGCTGCGCGGCTCCGATGGTCAGCCATACAAAACTCCCGGTCAGCGAGACCTGGAAGAGCTTGAGCAGGAGATCGAACGGCGCGAGCGTCTCCTTCTCCAATATGAGGGCACCGTTTCGGAGAATGAGCCGACTGACAGGGGGCGCTCCTCAAGTTCTCTGAACAGCTCAGTGGGGAAGTACCTTTTTGCCTCATCGACAGGGCAAGGAACACTAGCCGCTTGCTGTTTTAACATCGTCAACCCGACTCTTGCCCTTGCTTCATCGAGATATGGTCATGACAAGGGGGAGCCTACAAACTCGGATACAACTCAGGCGATTGTGACACTGCTCAACCACAACCTGGATATGCTCAGGGAAGATGGAAAGATTCCCATCGTCTCAGCAATGCCTAACTGGATAGGCGGAGTAACTGGTGGTAGATCTGCGAACTGCCCGGCCGATCCTCCGATTCCTCTCACAGGAAACAATACTGCCTACAACAACTGGCGTTTCAAACTGCCACAACTCTCAGCAGAAATGGAGGGCTTGAATGGAGATGACGTGACAGTTTTCGTCCTTGACACCATTCCTAAAGCCGAGCATATCAAGAAAGCTGCTCAGAGCGCGGGAAATAACAATTTGCTACTGAAGGATTTTGCAGAGAACATGGAAGGCGCCTCGCCAGCGATCATGATTGATTACCAGTCGATACCCAAAAGACTTACTGGCGTCCATACGGGCAAAGATCTCAATGATCAGTTCTATGGCTTCGAGATGCCTGATCACGGCCTGTTCGTCGCCGGTATCATTCATGACCTTGCCCCCAAGGCAAAGATTGAGTGTGTGCGCGTCCTCAATGACTCTGGCATTGGTGATGTAGTTACACTTTGCGCCGCTCTTCAGAGTATACAAAAGCGCATGGTGCAGGGAATGCTCGGGAAGGTCGTCGTCAATCTCAGTCTGGTGATCACTCCCCCCGATGAGTATTTACCGGGCATCTGGTTCGGCAATGACCGTTGCTTTCACGCTCAAGACCTGGCAGCTGCCATACAAGATATCGAGCATTTGCGTGTTGGATTACATAGTGTAATTAAAAGCCTCGTCGAGCAAAAAGCTGTAGTCGTTGCCTCCGCGGGCAACGAATCCGATATAAACAAGAATCCACAACGTTTCGGGCCGCGCCATCCCGCGGCTTTCCACGAAGTCATCTCGGTGGGTTCTGTAGATAAGCATGGGCAAGCAACTACATACAGTGATTATCCCGCTTTGCCGCCGGAACAAAACGGCGTCGCAACTTATGGTGGCGCTATCCCGAAACCTCTGCCACAAGGGCAGCCCCAAGAGCCCCCCGGCGCCAAGACCTGGGCTGATGTGGAGGATGCAGTCGTTGGGATCTATAGCTGGTCGCATTATCCGATGCTCCTGGTCACTGACGAACCGCCAGACTATTATTCTGCACCGCAAAGCAGCCATTGCTGGGCATATTGGTCAGGTACATCATTTTCAACGCCCATTATCAGTGCTCTGGCTGCTCGCGTGCTGGAGGGGCAGAAACGGAGCTTCTTGCCGACAAATATGTCCGTACAGAACATAATCACGACTGCGCCCGGCCAGCAGCTACTCACGGGCGGCAGTGGTGCTCTCCCAAACAACACAGGCTTCGGCGTCGGGATAGGCATGCTGAAGGCTTACCAGGAGCACTCGTAAGGAAAACGCGTTTGCGGCGCTCCATTATCTGGTTGATGGTAATGGCGCGTCGCAAACACATTAACCCTGCTCCATCGTCACACCCCGCTTGACATCCTCCTCCTCTAGATCATACAATTTGGATATACTTTATTTAGTGTATCAACTAACTTCAATCCATGTCATTGTCATAGAGCAAGGATATTTTTTCTGCCGTCTTCGTGCAAGGAGCTTGATTCGATGCAGACTACAACACCTGTTTCTGCAGGCGTGCCGCGTGTAGATACCAACCTGGGCAAGTTTTCGCAGGGCTCTACGGTTGTACTCGCCGCGCTTGCCTTTCTTTTTAATCAGCCCGTGCTCGTGCTGATTGCTGCCGTTGTGATGACGTTGAGCGCGCTTGCACCTGATATCAGCCCGTATCGCCTGTTGTACCGGGGTGTCGTTGTGCCGCTGGGACTGTTGAAGCCGCGCGTCGTGGAGGACGATCCGGCTCCGCACCGTTTCGCGCAAGGTATCGGCGCGGTGTTCCTGATTGTCGCAACTATCGTGCTCTTCTTCACGCACGCTATGGTGCTCGGTTGGACGCTCGATCTGATCGTCTTTGTGCTGGCAGGGATCAATCTGACCGTTGGTTTCTGCGCGGGCTGCTTTGTCTATTATCATCTGGGACGCCTTGGCGTGACGCCAAGAGTGCGCTATGAAGGCGGCTTCCACTGGCGGGGAGTGTAAGAATATATGCTGGAGATAGTGGCGCGCCTGGGCATTCTGGCCATTGTGGGCGCGGTGACTGCGTTGCTCGTCTGGACGGGTCGGAGCTATGTGGAGACACAACGCCGCCGGGCCCTGGCCGCCTTGTCGTTTGCTGGCGGGGATACGACGGGATCGGAAGATGGTCGCTCGCCTATACGCATTCTGGCCTTTAGCAGCGCCGATTGTCGCCAATGCCATCAGCTACAGGAGCCTGCCCTTAAGCGCGTCCTGGAGGCGCGTGGCGAAGCCGTCAGTATCGTGGATGTCGATGCGACTACCGATGAGCAGCTTGTGCAGACGTATCATGTGCTCACAGTACCCAGCACCGTTATACTGGATGCAGCGGGCAATGCGCACGCCGTTAACTATGGCTTTGCCAATACACAGCGCCTCCTCGCACAGGTCGACGAAGTGCTGGCGAAGGTCTTAGCTTGAGATCTTTTGAAAGTGTAGAATTGTAAAGAATCTGTTAGCTTAATTGCAATTTAAAACTGCCTTCAATTTGTGCTTCAACTCAGGGGACGGTATTCAATTCCGGTTGCTCGCTCTTTATATCTTGTTTGAGCCGGTTGCGCTGCCAGGGCCAGCCTACCTGCATGCAGAGGTAGCAGAGGGCGGAGAAGAAGACCGAGATGATAGTGGCATGGAGGAGCGCCGCCAGCATCTGCCCGCCGCTCAGCACATTCTCCATGCCGCTGATCGCCTGTAGGGTAATGAAGACGAACGTCCACAGGGCGCCCTGCACGATATCGCGGCGCGCGCGGTAACTGCGCAGAACCACGATCAGGAAGCCGAGCACCAGGAACCAGAGCAGGCCGGCGGCGTAGCGATGAAGCACCTGAATGCCCGCCAGCGAGGTGAAGTCGGGGAAGAAGGTAGAGCCGCAGGTCGGATACTGGTAGCCGCAGCCCAGTATGGCGCCGCTATGCTCCACCAGCGCGCCTGTGTACACAACGAGATATGTGTAGATCGCCAGCCCCCACACCGGAAATTGCAGGCTGCGAATGGGAGGAGCTTTCTCCTCCTCTGGATGTTGCTGCTCCCTGTGAAGCTGGAAGAGGCGGATCGTCAGCAGAATCAAGCTGGAGAACGCGATCAGGGAGAAGCCGAAGTGGACGGACAGGAACCAGTTCTTCGTGAACGTCCCCTCGTAGATGACGGTGAGCGCGCCCAACGCTCCCTGCAGGAGCACGAAGAACAGGCTCATCGCACTGAAGAGCCTGGCCCGGAAGTCGCGCCTGTACAGCAGCCAGGTTGCCACCGTCAGCGCAACCACCAGCAACCCATCAGTGCTTGACATAACACGGTGGCTATACTCGATCACGCCGGCGACAGTAATCTTGCCGGGAATGATCTGGCCGTGGCAGAACGGCCAGGAGTTGCCGCAGCCCAGGCCCGAATCGGTCGTAGTGACGAGCGTGCCCAGCAACAAAATAAGATATGTAGCGAGCGAGGTGATGATCGCGAGTATTCTTACGAGACGACGAATATTCACTGCTTTATTTCCTCCACCTGTCCAGGTCCCTCATAAATAAATACAGATCAGACCGCGAGAGCGAAGCGGGTCTGATCTGATCATAGCGAAAGATTGGCGAATTGTCAAAGGTTATGGCAAATGTTTCAGGTTTCGTCGTTCTCTGGCTTAATGTGTAAAGAAGTAGACATCAACGTTTACCAGGTTTGATGAATTGCCGAGCGTGTAGAGGGGAACGTAAAATGACGAGCGGTCAAACACGGTAAAACCGTCCTGATTAATAGTTCCCAGGATACTATATATTTTTTGCGCGACCTGTTGCGCCTGACTTATAGATCCTACGTCGGGCGCTCCACCATAGACGATAGCAAGCCCCACGCTTTTCCCTTGCAGGATAGAGGTGTTCTTTACCTGTTGCTTGATGTCATTGTCCTGTGAACTTCCACTGAGGAAGGCGTTAACATCGTTTATATTTAATGTGAAGCTCTTATAATGAAAGTCGAGTCGTTCCGGTTTTATTTGTGGCGGAATGCAGTGAAACGCTACGATAACCGGCGTGGCGGCGGTTTTGTCGCTCGTGCGCTGCGCACTGAAGGTGAAGGAGCCGTTCTGGCAAGGCATTGCGGAGATGGTCATGGTGATCGACTGGCCGGGAGACAACGTTCCGCTCTTGTGGCTGTACTGGATACCATCACTGATATCGCTGCTCACAGACCAGGTAATGTTGCCCTCCGAGGTCTTCGACTCGTCGATGGTGACGGTGCATTGAGGCGCAGATGTTCCCCCTGTACAACCCGCGGAGGTTGAGTTCGCGTCAAGGGTGGTCGGCGTGACCTCCAATGTGGGTGGCAGGACCGGTTGCAGCTTGATGCCGCCGGTGTTGGCAACCAGAAAAAGGGCGGCGAGGGCCAGGAGCAGATCAGCAAAAAGCCAGCCGCTCAATAAGACGGTATCACGTACACGAGGCATAGCTATATAACCCTCCCCAACGTATCATGATCGTTGTGTGACGTTGGCACAGTATCAAGCACATCTCTCAGTTGCTGGCTGGCTCGCAGTATGGCGATCGCCGATGCTTTGAGCGTATTTCCGCTGTTCTCCATCGTATGGGCTGCGTTTTCACAGCTCTGGGTGATATTGCTGAGATCGACGACTGCGGCCATACCGGGATTATCGACCATTGCTGCTTGCAGGCGCATCATATCGTTCATGCTGACCGCCATGCTGCGTAGAGAGATTGCGCCAGTATTCATCTCGCTCAATGCATTCTTGACGCCGATGGTAGCATCTGAGAGAAGGACCGCGAGCTGGCCCTGTTTGTCGTGTTCATCGCGCAGGCTTTGTAAGAAGGTTCCGTGTTGCTGTACGAGGTCGCTCTGCTCTGTGCCCAGGGCAGCGAACTTTTCGACCGCCAGTGTGAGCGTATCGAGGGTATCTGCCAGTTCCGCCGCCATCTTCTGTTGCCTGGTGACCAGGTCACCGATGTTTTTAGCGTTTCCTTGCAGAAGTCCAACCGACCTTTGCACCGCATCCAGCAGGAGCGCCTGCTACTCCAGAGGTGAGTGAGCCAAGCTCGGTCAAATATTCTTTGCCTGCCTCCACCTGTCTGGTCACTTCCTGTACGATCTGCCCCAGTTGTATCCTGGTCTGCTGTGTGGCGCTCGTGAATTGTCCGGTGATGTCGTGCGCCAATTTCTCGAAACGGGCCGTTGCGTCCTGGGAGAGCCTTTCTATGCGCATACCGGAGTCCTGGGCCAGCTTGTCTAAACGCGTGATGCTCTGTTGCGACGTAGTCTGTACCTGGTCGACGATGTGGCGCATGGTGCTTTCGAGATTTCTGGCGACCAGTTCCAGGTTGTTCTCGGAGGTAAGCTGGGGGCGCGCATGCAGGCTGAGGACCGCGCCAGTGATCGCGTGGTTGAGGTTGGCGCGCAGGCGTTGCGCATCCTGGTCTTTGCGGGCCGTGCTGCTATTAGACAGGATATAGGCGAAGAAGGTGAGCGCGAAGATGAAAAGCAGGATAATAACGTCGGCGACAGCAATGCTGCTCAGCGTCAGGTATTCCGGTAGTGTGCCTCCGAAACGTTGCTGCCAGAGGTACAGGAAAGGTTGAGAATAGAGATCAAGCTTTTTGGCCTGGACGGCGGCGTTGATGAGATCGGTATACCTGGCTGTGGCCTGGGAGATGCCGTACCAGGTGACGATGATCGGCGCAAAAATGAAGGTATTGCGGATCACCTCTAGAGATGCCACAAATCTATCCAATCGGCTGGAACTCGCGCTATGGCGGTAGCGCTCCACAATACTATCCGGGGCGATCATAGCGTGCACATCGGCATACGCCCAGGCGCCCGCGTGCATATTGTTCTGAACCGCGTCTTTGAGCAGGTTCAAACGATCGTAGCCGCCGGGATCGCTGTCCTGCACTTTCTCCGCCAGCTTATCCAGAGACTCAACAACCGAAGATGTATCTATCATGCTTTCCTCCTCAGCATAAAACAGTAGACGCATGTGCTATTCTTGCAAAATAGTAACCTATACAGATGAATCAGAACGTTAGCCTCGCTTTTTTCGTCGCTGCTGGTCATCGTCTTCAATGTGAATTTTTGTGAGACCTGGCGGTGATTGTGGCGCCTGCCCTGGTGCAGTGTTCGCGCTCTGTGGTCCGCCGAGGTCCATAGCCTTTGGCTCCTTGTGCGGATAGATATGCCTCTGCTTATCATTAGCCGGTACCTTGACCCTGAAGCGGGCGAATATCGACTGAGACGGTGCTTCTGACCTTTGAGCGCCCGTTGTTGTATCGTCAACCACATTGACCTGCTCCCATAGACCGAGGTTGCGCAAATAGAGTTTCCATCGCTCCATTGCTTCCTGGGGAAGTCTCTGCTCCTTGATCAGGTCATGAAGCCTCCTCCACTTTGAGACCTCAGTTACTTTCACAGAGGGAAGCAATGTATCCAGGAATGTCTTCACAAAATGACTTGTATTCGCCTGTCCGTTCCATAGGAGCACAAATATGAGGTAAGGCAAGAGCGAACTTGCCTTCGGTTGTTGATAGTAATTCGCTGCTTGTTCCGCGACCTTGTAAAGGAGGCGGGGTGCATCATCTCTTATCTTTGGCACCTGTTGCATATGTGCCATGATAGCGGTGAGATCATTGGTAGTTCTGATGCAGAAAACAAATGCCCGTGTCAATTTTTTTGTTAAGGATGCGTTAATAGGCAGGAATAAGAGTGCTGTTGCCAGGTTACGCAGCGCTTCGGGATGGATCTCCGGTGAGGTGCAGTACTCGTCGATAATCAGCCAACATTGAGCGCGACGCCGAACGTCCTCACTCAGATGAAGTTGTTGATAATGTCGTCTTAAAGCTATAAAGAACAACTTCGTTTCTGCCCGATCCAGGTCATCAGTAGTGAAGGCGGTGATATACGTGTTGATGTATTCTACAAGGCCAGGAAGCTGTGAGTGAAGCGAGAGATAGTTTGCCCCATACTTATCCACAAAACTGATCTGTTCCTCTGCTGTTAAGGCGGCGGCGCGCAGAATTTTCTCGGCGGCACGCGGATCGCGCAATGGTATAGATGGGTCCAACCAGGCAAAGAGCACATCCAATTTTTGCTTTGACAGTTGTTGCCACTCGTCTTTTCCCGCGTAGTTGTTCACAGCCTGAGCAAACTGAGCAAAAAGCTTCTGCGCCGCTGCTGATTGCTGGAAGAAGGGGATATACTCCGCCGCACGTCCGTAGTCTCTGAACAACTTCTGGCTCTGTATCGCCGTCAGAGGGGCTGCGGCTAGCAGTTGTTCCAGGTAACGGGGATCGATATGAGGGTCCAGAAGCTGGAATAACAGGCCAGATACATCAGCATGGTGTGCCTGGACGAGCCGACCGAACCAGTCAACCATGTGCTGAGCCAGCCCTGGTGCCTGGTGCGCCACTTGAAGATAGTGCTTGCCGCATCGTTCCAGTATTCGGGCTTGTTCGTTTCCTGTGAGCGACGATTTTTCTAAGAGAGAGAAGATCGTTCTTTCATCAAGTGACGTATGAATAAGCAAGATGAAGAGACGCTCCAGTTTTTCGCTCTGGGGAAAGTCGCGCAGGAGTTTCCAGTAGAGGGAGACCATTGCTGGAATGTCCTCATCGCGCTCAAGGTATGCTGCCGCATCGTGCAGAAAGAAGGCGTTCTGTTCCTCTGGCGTGCGGTAGACGCGGGCGATGCTTCTCTCCAGGTCCGCCCGGCTCCGGCTCCTCGCGTGGAGGAGGGCGAGGAGCTCCTTTTGCCTGGGATAGCCGTGGTCGATGAGAAGATCGAGGAGCGCATCGCCTTCGACTGGCGAGGATGCGAGTAGATTGCCCAGCAGCATTTCTACCAGGCTCTGATAGGATGCTGTTCCTCCATAGCCTGCGCTTCGTGTGAGTGTCGTGACAAGCTCTTTGGCGTGCAGCAAGAAATGCCTATCTTGATTGAGCAGCGTGAGGATCTGCTCAATCAAGGTGTCTAATGGCGGTTTGACCAGATAGCCGCACTCGACTAGTCTGATCAGCAGGCTCGTCGCCATGCTGTAGTGCGCATCCTGTAAGAGTTGTGACAGTAGTGTATGGATCTCCTTCGAGTAGTCCTGTGCCAGCTCCTGCGCGATTTGAGGCGTGAGGGACGGGTCGGACAGTGCCCCTTCAACCGCGAAGACGGGCCA
>WNFY01006514.1_pt1 | contig 16485 bp, 13 predicted proteins | sample 5400091 | NCBI WGS metagenome assembly WNFY01 (sample SAMN13153364, study PRJNA577476) | soil metagenome | isolation source: 60 cm soil or saprolite under grassland replicate 1 | place: USA:California | collected 2016-06-15
TCAGAGGATTTCTATTTCGCACTTTCAGTGCTCGCGGCCTTTGAGGCATCGATCCAGGGGCGTCGTGCTTCGCTTCGCTCGCACTTGCCCCTGGCTAACATATTTCGCGCCTTTGGCGCTTGAGGTTCGCATTCCTCAACGTTGCACTTCAAACTTGAATCCACCATTGACCATTTCAGTCAGCGTGTCAGAAGCCCACGCGTAAGCAAGGGCTTATTATCACAACCAAGCCCTCCCTAACGGTCGGGCTTCTGACACTTGTCACAGAGATAAAATGAAAAAGACCAATGACAAATGGAAAATGATTAGACTCGCTTCTCTTGCGCAGCTTGTTCAGGTGTCGGCAAGGGCTGAACTTCGCTCTTATAGCCGCATTCCTCGTTCGCGCAGCGACGAGTCGTACCTTTCTTCGTAGTCTTTTCCAGTAAGAAAGGTGCACCGCATTGCGGGCAGGTTTCGGCCACGGGTTTGTCCCAGAAAACCGTTTCACACTTCGGATATTCCGAACAGCCATAAAAGATTTTGCCGCGCTTTGATCGCTTGACGATGATCTCGCCTTTGCACCCCGGACGCGGACACGCTACTCCGATCGTTTCGCGCTTAATGTATTTACACTTGGGATAGTTCGAACACGAGATAAACTCGCCGTAACGTCCGTGACGCTTCACCAACTGTGCGTCATCAACCGGACACTTCTCATCAAGCAACTCAGGCGGTGCCGTCAGCTTCCCACTCCGGGAAATCTTTCGGATGTTGCGACATTCCGGATAACCCGAACAGCCGTAGAACGGTCCAAATCGGCCGCGCTTTAATTGCATCGGCTTGCCGCAAAGCTCGCAGGCTTCAGGCTCTTCGGTTTCGTTACCATCAGATGAAGTTTGCGCCGCAGCCGCCCCGCCATCTGTCCCAACGACTGCATCACGCGTCGCGCCGCATTCCAAACACTTGAGATACTTACCGAAGCGCCCCAGCTTTTGTACCATTCCCGGCGTGCCGCATTTCAGACAAACTTCGTCGGTGGGCGTTTCCTTCTCTTTAATGTCCTTCGTATACTTTTGAAACTTCGCGAGGTCCTGCTTGAACTTGTCATAGAACTCGTGCAAGGCATCTGTCCACTTCAGTTTGCCTTCCTCGATTTCATCGAGCTCTTCTTCCATTCTGGCCGTGTAGGTCTCGTTGAAAAGATCATCAAAGCCGCCTTCAATTAAAACGTCGTTCACGGTCTTGCCCAGCGCGGTCGGATGAAAACGGCCCTCTTTCTTTTCCACGTACTCGCGATCCTGAATCGTCGTCATGATCGCCGCGTAGGTTGACGGGCGTCCGATTCCTTTTTCTTCCAACGCCTTTACCAGGGTCGCTTCGGTATAACGCGGCGGCGGCTCAGTGAAATGCTGCTCTGGCTCAATCTTATTAAGTTTCAATGCCTCGCCTTCAGTGACCAGAGGCAGTCTGCGTTCCTCTTCGTCTTCCGCCTTTTCGTCGCGGCCCTCCTGGTAAACCTTCAGGAAGCCGTCAAACTTCAGCACTGAGCCAGTGGCGCGAAATACGAAACGACCGGCTTGAATATCGATCGTTGTTTGGTCGAAGAGCGCCGGCATCATCTGCGACGCAACGAAGCGTTGCCAAATCAGGCGATAGAGCTTCAACTCTTCCGGCTTGAGATATTTCGCCAGCGAATCCGGCGTGCGCGCGACGTCGGTCGGCCGAATCGCCTCGTGCGCGTCCTGCGCGTCTTTCTTCGAACGATAATGCGCAGCCTTTTCAGGTAGATAATTCGCGCCGTATTGACCCTGAATGAATTGGCGAGCCTCAGCCAACGCAGCCTCGCCAACGCGCGTCGAGTCCGTGCGCATATAAGTGATCAAACCAACTGAACCTTCATCGCCCAGCTCAATTCCTTCGTAAAGCCGTTGCGCAATCACCATCGTTCGCTTCACCGGAAATCCGAGTTTGCGAGACGCCTCCTGCTGCAGCTTTGAAGTAATAAATGGTGGGACGGGATTGCGCTTGCGCTCTTTGGTCGTGACTTCTTTGACGACGAAAGCCTGTTGCTGAGCTTCGGCGACAATCTCTTTGGCTTGCACTTCCTCGCCTATCAGAATCTCGTTCTTCTTCAGATCCTGATCGAAACCACTCGTCTTGATCGTTTGCTCGCCAACTTTCAACAGCCGGGCGTCGAACGCTGGCGGCTGTTTGCCCACGAGATTGGCCGTGATCGTCCAGTATTCAGTTTTGACGAACGCTTCGATTTCTCGCTCGCGCTCAACAACCATACGCAGCGCAACCGATTGCACGCGCCCCGCGCTTAACCGGCCACCAATACTGCGACAGAGCAGCGGCGACACTTTGTATCCCACCAACCGATCGAGCACGCGCCGAGCCTGTTGCGCATCGACGAGGTGCTCGTCAATTTGTTTCGGCTGCTCGAATGCCTGTTGCACCGCTCGCTTCGTAATCTCGTTGAACATTACGCGATAGGCGGGCACAGCGGGTTTCTTCGGCACGATTTCTTCAGCCAAATGCTGGCAGATGGCTTCGCCTTCGCGATCAGGGTCGGCGGCGAGATAAATTGCTGCTGCGGCCTTTGCTGTCTTCTTCAGATCAGCAACGATTTTTTTATTATTGCGCTTTCTGGAATCGGGAATGATTTCGTAGGTTGGTTCGAAGTCGTTCTGCACATCCACGCCCAGCCCTTTCGAAGGCAGATCTTTAATATGCCCGATCGAGGCCTTCACAATGAAGTCCCTGCCGAGATATTTATTGATCGTTTTCGCCTTGGCCGGCGATTCCACAACTACAAGATTCTTTGCCATTGCTATTTAAAGTTCGGTCACCACTGATGAACGTTCGATGACCGAGGGTTGCTTAGAAACGAATTTCCGGATGTTTCAGGCAGCGGGCAAGAAAATAACACTAAGTACGACCGAAAAGCCAAACACACCTGGAAACTGTCTTCTCCGGCCCGCCTTTATCGCGAAGCGCAATAGCTGTATTTTGCAAGGCCTTAACAGATCTTTTTGGTGTATAGCAAGGCTTTCCCATTACATTTTCCGCACAAAACACTTCCCTGGCAGGGCGCGAATCAGCTCTCGCATCTCCAGTGTGAGCAGTGCGCTGGTCAGCTGGGTGATCGAAAGCCTGGTTGTTTCGGCGAGGGCGTCAATCTGTTGCGGTGTGTCAGTCGAAAGCAGTTTGAAGACCGCTCGCTCCGGTTCTGATAAATCTTGCGGCGTAAGTTGCAACTGGTCAAGGAGCTCGCCCTTCTTTTTTGATTTTTTGCTCGGCGGCGGCAGCAGCTGCGCGGCGATCTCCGGCGGCAACTCTCCAGCAATGTCCTGCCATTGCTGCACCAGCTTTGCTCCTGCTCCTTTAATCAGATAGTTCGTGCCGAACGAATTTCGTGAAGTGATATTGCCCGGCACGGCGAAGACTTCTCGGTTCTGTTCCATCGCCAAACGTGCGGTTATTAGCGAGCCTGAGTTCTCGGCTGCTTCTACGATAACTACTCCCAAACTCAATCCGCTGATCACGCGATTGCGATAGGGAAAGTTTTCCGAGACCGGCGGCGTGCCGAGGGGAAACTGCGTCACCAGCGCGCCGTTGCTTTTCAAAATATCGTCGGCAAGTTTCTTGTGGTCCCGGGGATAGATTTGATCGAGACCAGTTCCCATCACGCCCACTGTGCGACCTCCAGCTTCGAGAGCGCCGCGATGCGCTGCTGCGTCAATCCCGCGCGCCATGCCGGAAATGATTGTGACTCCGCGGCGTGCCAGCTCGCGCGAAAGCATCAGCGCCGCGTTTTGGCCATAAGTGGAACAGCGACGCGAGCCGACGATTGCCACGCATGGCCCGTCCAGACACTCAGCCCAGGTTCCTTTCACGTACAGTACGACCGGGGGATCGTAAGTTTCGCGCAGCAATGGTGGATAAACTCCATCGTCGAGGACCAGAATATCGCCACCGAGTTTGCGCACATGTTCAATTTCCGATTCAGCCCGTTCATGCAATTCGCGAGAGACAATACTGTCTACTGTTTCCAGCGGCAGCCGCAGCAAGGCCAACTCGCGGCGCGGCGCATCGAAGATCGCTTCAGCAGATCCGAAGTGTTCGAGCAGGCGAGACGTTACACGTGGCCCAACGCCGGGAGTCATGTTGAGGGCAACCCAAGTTATCATGATTGCGGATTACTGATCGCGGATTGCGGAATTAATGCGCCATCCGCGGTAGGAGTTATGCCGATTTTAGTCCTTTAGCCGTTTTAATCGACGAGACGACCATTGAAACAATTTGATTCGCTTCTTGAAGCAAACTATCGACGCGGCGGGGCTTAATAATACCAGCGTCGATCAACAGCTCGATCCAATAGATTGTTTCGTCGGCTTCCTCTTCAACGGTTCCCATCTTTGAAATGAAATCTGCTTTTGATTTCGCTCTGCAAGCGGCTCGATAATTGGCGCCGACAGACGGGCCACAGCGTAGCATCTGGTTCCTTATGACATTGGCCGTTGGTTTATTTGGGAAGCTTTCGGCAAGTCTGATAACACGCAGGGCGAAGGCGCGCGTTCTCGCCTTCATTCCTTCGGGATTCATAGTGGGAGTCCTCCTAAGCGGCTAATACTAATTCCGAATTCCGCAATCCGCAATCTGAATTCTGCAATCGAGGCTGGCGGAGGCGTGTAGGAATCGAACCTACCTGAGCCTGCTCTCGCAGTCTCACTAACGGTTTTGAAGACCGCGCCGTTCACCAGAACAGATGCGCCTCCGTATTGTCCCCGACTACAAAAGAATTATTATGGACTCGCCTGGCCGAGCAGTGAAACGCTACGCGTCGCCTTCATTTGCTGTCAAGTCAGTCACAATTCGAGTGCTGAGGCACTTGTTTGGAAAAAACTTTGCGCCTGCGGCGCGGTGCGGGCGAGGGCGCCTGCATTCCCATTAATCCGATCTGAGTACCGACATCGCATCATTACCACACTTCGATCTGCGCCTACCATCCGGTCGCACGCCTTGATATTGCGGCGTTATTTCGCTAGTCTAACATTTTCGAACGAACGTTCGAACGGGCCGCATAATTACCCGCCCGCTACCGCAGGCGCTACTGACTCTGATGATCAACTTTCAAACTTCTCCGGAACAATACAAACACTGGCGCCTCTCGATTGACGACACGGTCGCGACACTTTCGATGAACGTGCAGGAAGATGAGACGCTTGCCGATGGATACAAACTCAAACTCAATTCTTACGATCTCGGCGTTGACATAGAACTCGCCGACGCAATTCAGCGAATTCGTTTTGAGCATCCGGAAGTGCGCGCCGTTATCGTTACTAGTTTGAAGCCGCGTATCTTCTGTGCCGGCGCGAACATTTATATGCTTGGCACTTCGCCGCATGCTTTCAAAGTAAACTTCTGCAAATTCACAAACGAGACTCGCTGTGCAATGGAGGACGATTCGCGTCATTCAGGCCGGCATTACATCGCGGCCTTGAACGGCACGGCGTCGGGTGGCGGCTACGAACTGGCGATTGCCTGCGATGAGATTTACCTGGTCGACGATGGCAACTCGGCGGTTTCCCTTCCCGAAGTCCCTCTGCTTGGCGTGCTTCCCGGCACCGGGGGTTTGACGCGACTGGTCGATAAACGCAGAGTGCGCCGCGATCGCGCTGATGTCTTTTCGACGCTGGCTGAAGGATTGAAAGGCAAACGCGCGAAAGAGTGGGGCCTGATTGACGACACCTTTCCCACCAGCAAGTTTCGGGAAGCAATCGACGCGCGTGTAGCGCAAGTTGTTAACTTGCGTGATGATGTTGATGCCTCCTTCCCCTCTCCCCTTTGGGAGAGGGGTCAGGGGAGAGGGTCTTACGGCGCTAATCCCTCCCCTTTTGTTCCCCTCCCAGAGGGAGGGGAGAAGAGCGGAATCAAGCTGAATCCATTAACCGTAGGGGCAGGGCTTGTCCCTGCCCGTGTGAATTCGGAAGTACGGGCGGGGACGAGCCCCGCCCCTACAAGAACGACAGATACTCGTGAATACAAATACGTCAGTGCGGCCCTGCATCGGGAAAAGCGCTATGCAGATCTGACGATGCGGGGCCCGGAATCAAACCTGCCCACGACACCGGAAGAAATCCGGAAGCTCGGCGATGTCTATTGGCCGCTGCAGGCGTATCGCGAACTAGATGATGTGCTGTTGCACTTGCGTGTAAACGAGCCTGAGGTTGGATTAGTTTGTATCCGCACCGAAGGCGACATCGAAAACGTGCTGGCGGTTGATAAGATTCTGACGGCGAACCGAGATCACTGGCTGATTCGCGAGATCATTTTGCACATGGCCCGTGTTCTGCGCCGGCTTGATCTTACCGCCAAGAGCTTTTTCGCGATTATCGAACCGGGCAGTTGCTTTGCGGGCAACTTGCTCGAACTGCTGCTTGCATCTGACCACAGTTACATGCTGAACAATCCGGACGAGACTGTCGAGATTGGTTTCAGTGAGTTGAGTGCCGGCGCTCTACCAATGTCGAATGGCCTTACGCGCATTCAGTCGCACTTCCTGGCCGAACCGGAAAAAGCCGATCTTATCCTAGAAACTGACAGGAGCTTTGACACAGAAGATGCTGAGGATTACGGACTGGTGACTTTCGCGCCGGACGATCTTGATTGGGATGAGGAGATTCGGCTGGCGATTGAAGAGCGCACTTCGCTTTCACCTGACGCTTTGACCGGCATGGAAGCCTCACTCAGATTTGCGGGGCCGGAAACGATGGATACGAAAATCTATGGACGCTTGACTGCCTGGCAGAACTGGATTTTTCAGCGTCCGAATGCGGTTGGTGAGCGTGGCGCGCTGACGAATTATGGGAAGCCAACGCAGGCGCAGTTTGATTACAAGAGGACTTAGCCACAGATGAACACTGATATGCACAGATAGCAAATAAATCTTATCCATGTGAATCCGCGTTTATCTGTGGCTGAATTGGGGGCTATCATGAACCTATACGATCGCATTCCTAACAACGTAAACCTTTCCGAAGACAAGCGCCTGCAGCGCGCTTTGGAAAATTGGCTGCCCAACTACCTGGGATGGTGGCATGACATGGGGCCTGATGGATTCCAGGACAAAGACGTGTGGCTGCGCACGGCTGTCGATGTTGGATCTGAAGGCTGGGCGCACTTCGATTATGTGAAGATGCCGGACTATCGCTGGGGCATCTTTCTCGAACCGCCGCAGCCTGATGCGAAAGTCGGTTTCGGCGATAACTACGGACAGCCTGCGTATCAGGAAGTGCCGGGCGAGTTTCGCAATTCACTGCGTCGCATCATCGTCACGCAAGGCGACACTGAACCTGCTTCAGTCGAGCAGCAGAGACTGCTTGGTCATACCTGTCCCTCGCTTTATGACATGCGCAATCTCTTTCAGGTGAATGTTGAAGAAGGTCGTCATCTTTGGGCGATGGTTTACCTGCTGCACGGTTACTTTGGTCGCGATGGGCGCGATGAAGCCGACGCCTTGCTGGAACGCCGCAGCGGCAATCCTGATAAGCCTCGGATTCTCGAAGCTTTCAATCAGCCCTGCGATGATTGGTTGAATTTCTTTGCTTTCACGATGTTTACGGATCGCGACGGCAAGTACCAGCTTTCGGCGCTCGCTGAATCAGGGTTCGAACCGCTGGCGCGCACCTGCAAGTTCATGCTGACCGAAGAAGCACATCACATGTTCGTGGGTGACACGGGATTGAGCCGCATCGTCAAACGCACGGCCCAGTTAATGAAACAGAACCCAAATGAAGACATGCGCGAGATGGGTGGCGTTCCGCTGGACATCATTCAGAAGTACATCAACTTCTGGTTCAGCTATTCGTTGGATTTGTTTGGCGGCGAGATCAGTTCGAACTCCGCTGATTTTTTCGCCGCCGGCTTGAAAGGCCGTTTCAAAGAACAGGAGCAGTACACAGACCACATCGCCAGCAAAGACTGTTTCACGATAATGGTCGTCGAAGATGGAAAGCTGGTGCCGCGCGAAGTGCCGTTGCGAAATGCTTTGAATGAAGTTCTGCGCAGTGAATATGTGAAAGACTGCGAGAAAGGCCTGGCGCGCTGGAACAAGGCACTGGCTGACGAAGGAATCAGCGCACGCCTGTTCCTGCCGAACCCTCGTTTCCATCGGCACGTGGGTGAATACGCCGGTCACTACTTCGATCTGGCGGGCAATCTGATCACTACGGAAGAGTTCGAGAAGCGCAAAGCCGAATGGCTGCCGACTATGGAAGATCGCGAATACGTACGCAATTTGATGCACCCGGTTACTGAGCCGGGAAAGATCGCGAACTGGATCGCGCCGCCCGCAGCCGGCATTAAAGGCAAGCCTTTCGAGTTTGAATATGTAAGATTATGACTGGGAGCGCGGGCGTCCCGCCCGCATTGAGCGCGAAGCGCGAACCAGCTTTTGGACGAAATACACGCAAGCGTGCTGCGCACGCTGTGCGGACGAGGACGTCCGCGCTCCCGGTAAGACGATGACCACTAACCACAATTCGGATCTTTCTCGCTACGATCAGAAGCTCGAGCTCATTCTGCGCACGTCTGCCCGGATCTTTGCTGAGAAGAGTTATCACTCCACTTCGATGCGCGACATCTCGCGTGAAACCGGTGTCAGCCTTGCCGGGCTTTATCACTACTGCAAATCAAAAGAAGAATTGCTCTTCCTAATCCAGGATCAATGCTTTGGTCGCGTGCTTGAGCGTCTTGAGCAGCGAATTAAAGGGATCGAGGATCCGTTTCAAAAGCTTCGTATCTTTATCGATAACCATCTTTCGTTTTTTGCCGCCAACATGGCCGAGATGAAGGTGCTTTCGCACGAAGCTGAATCGCTTGCCGGCGAAATGCATGAACATGTATCGACCCGAAAGCGGCAATACACTCGCACGACTCGCAAGATACTTTCGGAAGTTCAATGTTTCGAGACTGATTCCGCGCAGCGGGCTTCGCGGAGAAATGACCATCGCGAACGGACAACCAGGCGCGTCGATTTAACAATCGCGACCTATGCCCTGTTCGGCATGATGAACTGGATTTACAACTGGTATGATCCGCGAGGGAAGTTGCCCGTCTCGCAGCTCGTCGATAATATTACGCAGTTGTTCCTGGCCGGCTTTCTATCAAAGGATGGCGAGTCTTTCGCTCTGGCGACTTCCGCGAGAACTGAAAACGTCAACGTGTGGCGCACCAACTGACTCGAATTCTCAGCATAAAAAGATTCTGGGACAGCAAAGGATCCATGATTCAAACCAGCGCTTCGATTCAAAGTGAACCGGTCCGCGATTTAGTCGATTTGCGAATCAGCGATGGTGTCGCTGTTCTTATCTTGAACGATCCACCCGCAAACACATACTCGTACGAAATGATGCAGCAGCTCGACGCGCGAATTCTCGGCGCGCGTATGGACGAGAGCGTTCAAGTTATCGTCATTACCGGACAGGGTGAAAAGTTCTTTTGCGCTGGGGCAAACATTCAGATGCTCAGCGATATGATGCCGGAATTCAAATATTATTTCTGCCTGCATGCAAATGAAACGCTCTCGCGACTGGAGCAAACGCCAAAGCTGGTAATCGCCGCGATCAACGGGCATTGCGTCGGCGGCGGGTTGGAAGTCGCAATGGCCGCCGATATTCGCATCGCGCGCCGCCACGCAGGGAAGATGGGTCTCCCGGAAGTTTCGCTCGGCGTACTACCCGGAACCGGCGGAACGCAACGTTTGCCTCGCATTGTCGGCAAATCAAAGGCTATCGAGTTGATGACCACCGGTGCGTTATTTAGTTTTGAAAAAGGTCAGGAACTTGGCCTGGTGAATCAGATCTTTGACTCCGAAAGTGTCGACGATTTTATGGACCAGGTAATGAACTATGCGCTCCAGTTTACAACGCCCGCCAAAGCAGCGCGCGCGGTGGGACGAATCAAGCGGAGCGTCCAAACCGGCACGGAGATTTCATTTGAATCAGCGTTGGCACTCGAACGCGAACTACAGCAGCAGCTTTTCCAATCCGAAGATGCTAAGGAAGGCCTGGACGCTTACGTCGACAAGCGCAAGCCGGTATTCAAAGGCAAGTGAGGTACCACCTGCGTCAGCAGGTGGATCACAGAGGCGATTGGCCCGCCCGCTAACGCAGGCGGTACCGACTTAATCGCTTATGCGCTCACTGCCAACTGCTCACTCTTATGTCGGACGAACTGATCAAAGTCGCCGAACACAATAGCATCGTTACGATCACTCTGAACCGACCCGATCGTCTCAATGCCCTGGTGGGACACATGCGGCGGGATCTAGCCGAAGCGCTGGAAGAAGCCGGCAGCGATCCGCACGTGCGGGTAGTAGTCATTACTGGCGAAGGCCGGGTGACATACACTTCATGGCCGAACTGGTCGCGCGAAATGACGCCGAAGAGTTTGGACGATTGCTCGGCGCTGCACGGCGGGTGGTGCTCGGAATTCGACAGATGACCAAACCGGTCATCGCGTCAATCAACGGACCCGCTTCCGGAGCCGGTTTCAACCTCGCGCTCGCCTGCGATCTCCGCATTGCGTCCTCAGACGCAACGTTCAGTCAGTCATTTGTTAATCTTGGTTTTCATCCCGACTGGGGCGGCACATATTTTCTGCCACGCATGGTTCCAGCGAATATTGCTTGCGAGTTGTTCTTCCTGGGCAACACCATCGACGCGCAAGAGGCCTTGCGGCTGGGACTGCTCAATCGAGTTGTTGCTCCCGAAGCACTCGAAGCAGAAACGCGCAAGCTGGCAGAGCGCCTGCGTGACGGACCAGCGGTGTCGATTGCGGCGGCCAAGCACGCGATATATGCCAGCGAGTATGGCGCTTTGGAGGAAATGCTACAGTACGAAGTTGAAGCGCAGATCCGCTGCTTTGAATCCGACGACGGTCGCGAAGGCGTGCGGGCATTTCTGGAGAAACGACCACCAAAGTTTGCGGGAAGATAATGTGTAGGGGCAGGGCTTGTCCCTGCCCCCGTTTTCAATCTGAATCAAGAGTGGGCAGGGATAAACCCTGCCCCTACATTATGCGGTTAAAGAATCGACTCGCGCTGATCACTGGCGGTGGACGCGGCATCGGACGCGCAATTGCTCTGGCATTCGCGCGTGAAGGCGCGCAGGTAGCGCTGTGCTCGCGAACCGCAACAGAAGTTGAACGTGTCGCAGACGAGATTCGCGAGCGATTCACCCGCGATGTCATGTACGGTGTTTGCGACGTATCTGATCCTGATGACGTCAAGGAATTCTTTCTTGCAACCTGGAATGAGTTTGAGAAGAATCCTGACATTCTTGTTAACAACGCTGGGATCGCAGAGAGCGCCCCATTAGTAAAAACGGACAACGAACTATGGCAGCGCCATCTCGCGATCAATCTGAATGGAACCTTCTATTGCACGCGTGCAGCCTTGCCGGCAATGCTTGAACGAAGGTGGGGCCGCATCATTAACCTCGCATCAATCGCGGGCAAGACCGGGGCGCCTTACATTTCCGCCTATTCCACCTCAAAACATGGCGTGCTTGGCCTGACCCGATCGCTGGCGCTGGAAGTCGCGGCGAACGGTGTTACCGTAAACGCCATCTGTCCGGGTTATGTCGATACTGAAATGACTTCGCGCGGTATTGAAAACATCGTCGCGAAAACCGGCAAGTCTGCCGATGACGCTCTTGAAGCAATCAAAAAGATGAGCCCGCAAAATCGGCTCGTTACGCCTGAAGAAGTCGCGGCTGTGGCATTGCTGCTGGCATCGGAAGAAGGCCGAGGCATCAACGGACAGGCGATTAATGTTGATGGAGGGACGGTGCTGTTCTGAAACCGTCAGTTGTCAGCGGTTAGTCGTCAGTAAAGACCAACTAACGACTGACTACTGACAACGGACAAGTTGTGATCGAAAACCTCGGCAATCTTGAGCGCACGCACTCATGCGGCGCGCTGCGGAAAGAAAACGTTGGCCAGCGCGTGACGCTGATGGGTTGGTGTGCGCGGCGCCGTGACTTTGGTCCGCTCACTTTCATCGATTTACGAGATCGCGACGGCATTACTCAGATGGTCGTGAATCAGGAGAAGGCGCCGGCTGCTCACGCCAAAGCCAAGGAGGTACGCGGCGAGTATGTCCTGGCCGTGACAGGCGAGGTTGTGGTGCGCGATGAGAACGCGCGCAACCCGAAACTAGCCACCGGCGATATCGAAGTTCAGGCGATTGAGATTGTTATTCTTAACGATGCGCGCACCTTGCCTTTTCAACTCGACACTGCAACCCCTGAAGCGCTAGCGGCTGAAGACCTGCGTCTGAAATATCGTTATCTTGATCTCCGCCGGCCGCGGTTGCAGGCTAATCTTCGTCTGCGCCATCGAATGATCCTGGAAATCAATCGTTACATGGACGAGCAGGGTTTCACGCAAATTGAAACGCCGAACTTAATTAAATCAACTCCGGAGGGTGCGCGTGACTACGTTGTGCCGTCGCGGGTTCAGCCGGGTAAGTTTTTTGCGCTGCCGCAGTCTCCGCAGATTTTCAAACAGATTTGCATGATCGCCGGGCTGGATAAGTATTACCAGATCGCGCGATGTTTCCGCGATGAAGACTTGCGCGCCGATCGCCAACCGGAGTTTTCGCAACTCGACGTCGAAATGAGCTTCGCCACTCCCGATCAGGTTTATGCGCTGATCGAAGGGTTATTCGCGCGACTATTCAAACTAATCGGCGCCGAATTGCGAACCCCGTTTCCGAGATTCACCTTCGCAGAAGTAATGCGCCGGTTCGGTTCGGACAAGCCCGACCTCAGAATTGAGGGTATGGAGTTGCAGGATTTGTCCTCGACACTCGAAGGAACCACGTTCGCGCCTTATGCATCGGTCCTCTCAAGCGGTGGCGAAATCAGAAGCATTGCGGTGCGCGGCGGTGCGTCAATGTCCCGCAAAACTCTAGATGAGTTACAAGAGTTCGTGAAGCGTTACGGCGCCGGAGCGTTGGCATGGATTAAAGTCGGCGACGAGCTTTCATCTTCACTCTTGAAGGCATTAGGTGCCGACGCGGTGATCCGACTTGCTGAGACGGCAGGTGCTCGCAAAGGTGATGTAGTACTGATTGTAGCAGGCAAGCCAGATGTGGTCGCCGCTAGTCTCGGCGAGCTACGCAACGAAGTCGCCCACCGCGAAAAATTAATTCCGGAAAATATGTTCACCCCGCTATGGGTTACCGAGTTTCCGATGTTCGAATTCCACGAGGATGACGGGCGCTACTACTCGATGCATCATCCATTTACTTCTCCCATGGACGAAGACGTATTTTTGCTCGAGCGCGCGCTTAGCGGCGATGAAAAATTGTTTGGCCAACTTCGGGCGAAAGCCTACGATGCAGTTATCAACGGCGTGGAAGTGGCCGGGGGTTCGATCAGAATCCACCGCCGCGATGTGCAACAACTGGTTTTCAAAGCGCTCGGCATGAGCGAAGAAATGGCGCGCACGCGCTTCGGTTTCTTTTTGGATGCTCTTGCTTACGGTACGCCTCCGCATGGAGGTATTGCTTCGGGAATCGAGCGCACGTTGATGGTGCTCGTACCGACCGACAACATTCGCGACGTAATGGCATTTCCCAAGACTGCTTCCGCACAGGACTTGATGATCGACGCCCCTGGTGATGTCGATCCAAAACAGTTGGAAGAGCTGCATCTGAAGATCGTGGAAAAGTAGTTCCGACGCCCGTTGAGCGTACTGGCTCTACCGTCCCGCCATACGGACAGGCTTTGCCTCTCCGGAAGGAAAAGTTTCTGGAGGCTATGCCTTCTGACGAGGCGCCGCCGCGTAAATGTCGTGACCATCATTCTTCAGCAAGCTCTTGTCGAGGAACTGCTACGGCACGCTCGCGAGGAAACGCCCCGCGAATGCTGTGGCCTGATTGGAGGAAACAAAGACGCGGCCAAAACGATCTATCGGCTACGGAACGTCGCGGGCAATCCAATTACGGCCTATGAAGCCGCGCCCGAAGATCTCTTCGCCGCACAGCGCGCGATGCGCCAGCGCGGCGAGCAACTGCTGGCCATTTATCACTCGCATCCACGTTCCAGCGATCCTCATCCTTCCGAAACTGACGTGCGGCTTGCCTACTATCCCCGAGCGGTCTACTTTATTGTGGGACTCGGTCGCAGGGAACCTTGCCTGCGTGCCTTTAGTATTTCTGAACGTCAAGGGCGCTGGGAAGCCGCTGAGTTCGAAGTCATAGCTAACGGGTGAGCAGCACCGCAGCGCTAGCGCATGCGCCATTACCTCAACGAAACTGAAAGCGAAGTCAGTTCGTAAAACTTCTTATGGAGCCGAAGCGCAGCAAGTACGACACTAATCCGCTTGACGAAAAGGTCGGAGACCACGCGGACCAATCGTTTGGCTCAACCCCTGCCGAACCCTCGACGGCAGAAGTACGCGGCGGTCCGACGCGGGACATTGGTCGTACGGCCAACGAAGCTGCGCGCCGGGACGCGGAAAGCGAAGCGCCTACCCGACTGATCGATGACAAGCTTGCATCGTCTTATCCATCAGTTTTTGTGTCGCCTCCTCCTCGACAATCTCCGGCTTATCAGCCGCCTCCCGATCCTGCGCTGAATCTCTATCAGCCGCCACCGATTCCACCGCCGAGCGTGTATCAGCCGCCACCAATGCCGCTGATTGCTAAACAAGGCGTCGATAAGGTTGCCGGTTTGGGCATTCCGGAGAGATGGGCAGTGATCCTTCCCTATCTTCCCTTCTATCTCGCGATCATCATCGCGATTGTAGAACTCTTATTCGTCCCGCGCACTGAGACTCGCGTACGCTTTCATGCCTCTCAGGCTTTGGTGATACAGCTTGGCATTACCGCGGTCAGCACTCTGCTGCAGTTCGCCGGTTTTATTTCAGGCAGGTACGCCGGCGCAGGTTTGTTCTCGTTAGGTACCAGTATTCTTCTGATCATTGCGATGGTTCGGCTTTGGAAAGGCAAACCGGTTGTCGTTCCTCAGTTGGACGAGCCGAGAAAATGGCTGGACGAGAAGATCAAACCCCGCAAGTAAACGCCGAATCTAATGAACGAAATCGGTATTAGGATGAACGATATCGAAGCATTTTCGGGTGCTCCGGTCGTCGCTTGCTCGTTCGAGAAATTTGCAATTGCATCAAGCAGTCTGATTCGCGACCAGGCAATGAAACTTTTAAGGCTTTGTAGAGGGCCTTCAAAAAATAACATTCTCCCTACGACTTTGCTTCTCTGTGGCACTAAGTTTGATTATTTGCTCCTGGCCAACGGGCGGTCGTAGTGTCGGAAAAAGTGAATTTTGACGTTGGCTGGCTTTTGAAGGAGCTTTCGGAGAGGAGTTTAGAAAATGAATACCGTTCGTTACCGGAAGGCAAAGGTGCTGGTGTGGCTAATGTCCGTGGCCATTGCCATGATGCCGCTTGCCAGTTTTGCGCAAACACAGATTACTTATCACGCGAACAAATTCAAACCGGCGGACGATGTGCGTTTGGGCCGGCAGGCAGCCGCTGAAGCCGAACAACAGTTTCCGCTGCTGCGCGATTCAGAAGTTACCTCCTATGTCGAAAGTGTCGGGCAGCGTCTGGTAGCTTCGATTCCGCCGGAGTTTCAACATCCCGAGTTTCACTTTTACTTCAGAGTCATCAACGCGCGCGATATCAATGCGTTTGCCCTGCCGGGTGGGCCGATGTATGTCAATCGCGGGATGATCCAAGCCGCGCGCACTGAAGGAGAGATGGCTGGTGTGATGGCTCACGAGTTGAGTCACGTCGCGCTACGTCACGGCACTGCGCAGGCGACCAAAGCTCAAAAGTATGCGTTAGGCGCGGGCGTGGCCGGCATCCTCGGCACAATCCTGGGTGGGCCCGGACTTGGGCAAGTTGCGCAAGCTCCCTTTGCTGTCTATTTCCTGAAGTACAGTCGTGAGTACGAGACGGAAGCAGATCTGCTCGGCGCGCGTATCATGGCGAATGCCGGTTACGACCCGCGCGACCTGGCGAACATGTTTCGCACCATCGAAGCGCAGGGCGGCAGCGGCGGCGGTTTCTTTAGCGATCACCCTAGCCCGGCGAACCGATACGCGCGCATCAATCAGGAGGCGCAATATCTGCGAGTGCAGAATGCAATGCGCGACAGCCGCCAGTTTTACGCCATCAAGGAGCGTTTGCAGGGTTATCCCCAAGCGCCCACAATGGCCGAAATAGCGCGCAGCGGGCAACGCTACCCAAACCAGGGCAATGAGTATCCATCTGGGGACAGGACCAACTATCCGAGTCTGCCGCGTGGTCGCGTCGAGTACCCCTCGTCACGTTACCGCACCTATTCAGAGTCTGGATTGTTCAGCATAAGCGTCCCGGACAATTGGCGCGAGCTTTCGGATCGAGGATCGGTCTGGTTTGCTCCGCAGGGAGGTTACGGCTCGGCGAACGGCACTGCCGTTTACACGC
>WNFY01012179.1_pt1 | contig 16484 bp, 11 predicted proteins | sample 5400091 | NCBI WGS metagenome assembly WNFY01 (sample SAMN13153364, study PRJNA577476) | soil metagenome | isolation source: 60 cm soil or saprolite under grassland replicate 1 | place: USA:California | collected 2016-06-15
TCCGCTCAGGATGACAGGCTGCGCTCGCTATTTGAAAGAAGGGAAGGGTGTGGTATTGCAGCAATGACAATCGCCCCCCACACGCCCGCTCCCACCGCCGCGTGCGCGGCCTGCAGCGCGCCAGGAAAGCCGAGCGCGATCATCGTCGCCGCAATCGTGATCTGTAGCAGGACGATTCCCAACACCCATCCAGCTCGTCGTTGATCGCGCGCCATCCACCAGATCGCATACCCGGCGACGCTGTACGCGAGCAGCCGATGCACCCAGTGCACCCACGCGAGCGGACCAGCGGTCGGAATGATCTGCCCGTTGCACAACGGGAACCCGCCGCACGACGCGATGGCGCCTAGGTTCGCCGTCAGCGCGCCGAAGACGACAGTAACGAATGTGAGGGCAAGGAGGACGGCTGACCCCGGGCGCAAGCCCGGGGAATCCGGAAGGCCTCGAGCCGCGACAATCAGCGCCGCGAGCAGGAGCATCGCCGTCGCGAGATGCAGGATCACCATGGCTGGCGTCAGGCCTGTCTTCACGGTGACGGCACCGAGGATGATCTGAACGATCAGCAATGCGAGTGCGGGCCAGGCTCGGCGCCAGTCGAGCACCACTAAGCCGACCACCAGGATTGAAACGACCCCAGCCACGAGCCGGTGACTCCATTCGATCACGGTGGGTATGTCGTTAAGGGAAGGAATGAGGTGGCCGTTGCACAGCGGCCAATGGTCGCCGCAGCCCATCCCGGAGCCGCTGATGCGCACGATGGCGCCGAGGACGATGAGGAGGTAGGCGCAGGCGGCGGCGATCCAGGCGAGGGTGACGAAGCGTCGTGGCATGGATGGTAGGATATGCACGGAAACAACGGTGTTTCAAGGCGAGCAAACCGTTAACACGAGCCCCCTTGCGGGACTAGCGTCTGAGGGGCAAAATCTCGTAGACATAGTGGAACTGGCTGGTCCCGCCGGCCGCGCGCAGGTAGGCCGTCACCTCGAGCGCGCAGCCCCGCCGTGGGTCCTGAAAACCGCAGCAGAAGGAGGAAGTCCATGACCGACAATCGTTGGTTCGTTCGTATCACCCTCATATTCGGACTCGTCCTGCTCGGACTGATGCCGGCCGTCGCAAGTGCGCAGGACGCGACGACGGTGTCCGGTCAGGTCAAGACCAGCGTAGGGGGCGCGCCGCTCGTTGGTGTGATCATCAGCGCACCCGCCCTGCGCCTAACCGTCCAGACAGACAACGAGGGCCGATATCGGCTCGTGGTTCCGGCGGGCACGACCGGCCCGGTGACGTTGACCGCACGTCGCATCGGTTATCAGAACGCCTCGGTGCAAGTCAGTGTCTCGGGCGGACCCGTCGAGCAGGACATCACCCTGCAAGAAGGTGCCATCGAGCTGACGCAGGTCGTCGTGACGGCGCTCGGCATCGAGCGTGAGCAGCGCAGCCTCTCGTACTCTGCGCAGACTGTTTCCGGTGATCGCTTGACCAACGTGCCGACGCAGAACGTCGTGTCGGCGCTGCAGGGCAACGTCGCCGGCGTCCAGGTGACGAATTCCGCGAACCCGTTCGGCTCGGCGCGCATCGTCGTCCGCGGCGCCAGCTCGATCCTGGGGCAGAACCAGCCGCTCATCATCATCGACGGTATTCCCATCGATAACTCTGCTGCTTCCAACGATGGCTACGGCGGGGGCTCGCTCGGTGGCTACGACGTCGGCAACGCAGCCGCGGACCTCAACGCGGACAACATTGCATCTGTGACTGTGCTGAAGGGCCCGAACGCGGCAGCGCTGTACGGCTCGCGCGCTGCGAACGGCGCGATCGTCTACACGACCAAGAGCGGCAAGGGCGCCCCACAGCAGGGCTTCGGCGTCACCGGGACGTTTGGCGCGAATATGGAGACGCCGCTGCGGCTCCCGGACTATCAGAACAAGTACGGCCAGGGCTTCTACGGTGAGTTCGACTTCGTCGACGGCAACTTCAGCGGCGTCAACGATGGCGCGGACGAAAGCTGGGGCCCCAAGCTGGACGGCCGGACGACAGGCTGCATCTATGTCACCGATTCGCTTGGCAACCCCAATTACGCCGCGGGCTATAACACGACGCACCCGTGCAATCAGTTCTTCGGTGCCGGCCCGTGGCAGGCGCACCCCAACAACGTGCGCGACTTCTGGAACAACGGCCTCATCATCAATGCGAACGTCGCGGTGGCCCGCAGCAGCGCGACGAGCAACGTGCGCCTGTCGGTCGGCCGCACGAATGAAAGCGGCATGTACCCGAACAACACGAACAACCGTACCGACATCGCGCTCTCCGGTGGGACGCAGGTTTCCGATCACTGGAGCGCCGAGGCGTCGGTGAACTACATCCGCGACGGCATGCAGAATCAGCCGTCCCAGGCGTACGAAGAAATCGATCCGATGCAGGGTTTCATCTGGTTCGGCCGGCAGGTCGATACGCGCTTGCTGAAGCAGTCCCTGTATCGCGATCCAACTAATGCGCTGACCCAACAGATCTTGAAGGGCACGACGACACGCTCTCCCTACTTGCGGACCGACGCGCCGCTTCCCTACAGCTGGAACTACAGCTATCACCCGAGTCCGTACTGGATGGCCAACGTCAAGACGACGGACTACTCGCGCAACCGCGGGCTCGGCCACGCAGCGGTCACCTACAAGGTGAACGACTGGATCAGTGTGACCGGACGTACGGGGCGTGACTGGTATCAGAACCAGTTCCGCGCCAACTACCCGGTGAACGACATCTCGCCCTATGGTCAGGGCGGTTTCCTGGACGTGGGTGAGACGAAGAGCGAGACCAACAACGACTTCCTCATCACCGCAAACCGGTCGCTGACTCCGACGCTGAGCCTGACGGTGAACGGCGGCGGCAACCAGCGCATCAACGACTTCAACGGGAACCTCGGGCAGGTGAGCGAGCTCGTGATTCCCGGGGTCTACACGCTCGCCAACTCGAACGGTCAGCCGAACACCGTTCTTGGTGTGAGTCACAAGAAGGTGAACTCGCTGTACGGCTCCGCCAACTTCAACTTCAAGGACTGGCTCAACCTCGACATCACGGGCCGGAACGACTGGTCGTCCACGCTGCCCAAGGGCGCGAACTCACTGTTCTATCCGTCGATTGGTGCGGCATTCGTCTTCACGGACGCCCTCAAGCTGCAGAACAGTTTCCTGTCGTACGGCAAGGTGCGCGCCAGCTGGACGCGCGTGGGCAACGACACCGATCCCTATCAGCTGGAGGCGGTGTATGGTGCGGGAACGGCGTGGGCCGGACAGCCCAGCTTCACCGCGCCCGACCGGCTGCCGAACGCCAGGTTGAAACCCGAGCAGACGACCGGTGAGGAGATCGGCGCCGACCTCGGCTTCTTGCACGACAAGCTGATCCTGAACGCGACCATCTATCAGAAGGCCACGACGAATCAGATTCTGCCCGTCTCGATCTCGGCTGCGACAGGCTATGGCAGCGCGGTCGTGAACTCCGGCGAAGTGCGCAACCGCGGTTTGGAGATCGCGGCGACGATGACGCCGATCGAGAAGCCGGACTTCCGCTGGAACGTGGTGGTGAACTGGTCGAAGAACAGCAACAAGGTCATGTCGCTCTACGGCGGCGTGTCGCGCATCGTCGTCGGGTCGTACTGGAACGTGAACGTGACGGCCGACTCCGGCCAGCCGTACGGCAACCTGGTGGGCTACAAGTGGCAGCGCGACGCGCAGGGCCACACCGTCGTCGGCTCGGACGGCCTGCCCCTCCGCGATCCAACCCAGCAGGTGCTGGGCAACTACAACCCGGACTGGGTGGGCGGGATCAGCAACACGATCAGCTACAAGCGGTTCAGCTTCTCGTTCTCGTTCGACGGCCAGATGGGTGGCCAGGTGTACTCGGTCACGAAGTGGTTCGGGCAGTACTCCGGCGTGCTGGCGGCGACCCTGTTGGGTCGCGAGAACAACTGGAATGACAGCATGGTGGTGGCGAATTCGGTCTACTCGAACGGACAGCCGAACACCACGAAGGTGCTGGCGCAGGACTACTGGCACAACACGTTCTACGCGCAGGAGCCGGGCATCTTCGACGCGACGTACTTCAAGCTGCGTGAAGCACGCTTGGGGTACCAGCTCCCGGCATCGGTCGCAAAGTTCCTTGGTTTCTCGGATGCGAACGTCGCCATCGTCGGGAAGAATCTGATGCTGTTCGCCAGGCAGCCGACGATCGATCCCGAAACCGCATTCGACACGAGCAATCGCCAGGGTGTCGAGAACGGCCAGCTGCCGACCGCGCGCAGCATTGGCTTCACCATGTCCGTGCGGCCGTAGCCGCCCAGGAGAGAGACCATATGCGATACAGAATCCTGAGCGTCATCGCCGCGCTGGCTGCGCTTACGGCGTGCGGCGATTTGACGTCAATCAATCACAACCCGAATGGGCCGTTGGATGTCCCGCCGCCGTCGATCCTGGCCAATGTTCTCCAGAACGTGGTCGGCGGAGTCAACGGCGTGAACAGTTTGAACGTACGCGGTGGCGGGCTTTGGTCGCAGTACTACGCGGAGATCCAGTACCGCGACGAGGACAAGTACATCGTCCGCTCCGGGACGAGCGGCGGCTGGGGCTTTTATAGCGGCATCCTGGAAGATGTCCAGCGGATGATCGTCAAGGGTCAAGCGGCGAACATCCCAAACTGGTCAGCCGTGGGCCGCATCCTGAAGTCGTATACGTTCAGCGTCATGACCGACGCCATGGGCGATCTGCCCTATTCCCAGGCGTTGAAGGCCGACACGGTTCTGGCGCCGGCGTACGATACCCAGCAACAGATCTACAACGCCCTGTTCACCGATTTGGCGCAGGCGACCTCGGAAATCGATGTTGCCGCCGCGGCGCCAGCGGGCGATCCGGCGGGAATCGGGTTCCCCAATGGTGACATCATGTACGACGGCGACATGGGCCAGTGGCGGAAGTTCGCCAACTCGCTGCGCCTTCGGCTGGCGATCCATCTGTCGAACGTCGATCCGACCAAAGCGGCGAGTGAAGCGGCAGCCGCTGTCACCGCCGGTGTGTTTACCGGCAACGTCGATAACGCGTCGCTCATGTATCTCGCGTCTTCACCCAACCGCAACCCGATATACAACGACGCGCGGGGCCGAGACGACTACGGCATGAGCAAGACGTTCGTAGACTCGTTGAAGAGTTGGAACGACCCGCGCTTGCCGATTTTCGCGCAACTCAACGCGGATACGGACACCTTGGCGATAACGTATCAGGGCTTCCCGAACGGCTTGAACGACGGCGAAGGCACTGATCTCTTGTTTATCTCGCGGATCGGTGCGTTCTGGCGCGAAACGCCGAACGCGCCGATGGACCTCCTGACGTACTCAGAGGTGCTGTTTCTCGAGGCCGAAGCGGCCCAGCGCGGCTGGATCGCGGGAAGCGCGGCAACCTTGTATAACGACGCGATCCGGGCGTCGATGGAACACTACGGCATTCCGGGCAGCGCCATCACCGCGTATCTCGCCGACTCACGCGTGACGTACGTGCCAGGCGCAACCGGTCTCAACCAGATCGCCTATCAGAAATGGGTTTCGATGTTCATGCAGGGAGCCGAGGCGTGGACCGAGGTACGCCGTACCGGTGTGCCGGGCCTGATCCCCGGGTGCCGCGCACTCATGCGGCACATCCCCGAGCGTCTGCCCTACGATGACAACGAGGCGGTGTTGAACAAGTCGAACCTCGATGCCGCTGTGACCGCGCAGGGCTTCAGTGCCGGTAATGACATTGCGAAGCCGCTGTGGTTCACGGGACGGACGACAAGCGTAACGTATCCACCGCCGACGCCCTGTCCGTAGTAGTTCGTTTTAGGACGCAAGAAGCCCCCGGGACAAGAAGCGGCCCCCCGGGGGCTTCTGTTTCTCAGGTGCTGTCGGCGGCCGCGTCTGCGCGCGCAAGGAAGATGAGGATCAGGCCGTGCCCGCTGCTCGGGTAGCCGGCCCGCGACGTCATCCCCATCGGATAGACCTCGATCCGCTCCGTCTGCACCGCAGGGATCTGGATGAGGGGACAGGTGTCGGTGGTCCGGGTGCCGTCGACGTACACGTCGGGATCGTTATTGCCCTCGAGACTGTCCATGCCGCGCAGCTGGAGCATCGGGCAGCGGGTGTACTGCGTCCACCCGGAGATATGCAGCTGCGGCATGGCATGTCGGATGGCGTCGAGGACGGTGCGGCCCGGATCTGCGGTGAGTGCGCGGCCCTGGATGATCAAGCTGCCGGTCGTCGTTCGGGACAACGGCCTGCCGCCGGGGTCATTGGTGCGGTCATAGGCATGTGACGTCTTGCAACTCAACGCGAGCAAAGACACTGCCGCGAGGCACGAGAGCGAACGGAAATGCGGCATGCAGAGTCCTCCAGGGGAGCCGAGTCCGACCGTTCCAGTATGCCCCCAGGGCGGGCGCTGTCAAGCACCCGGGCTGTGTGCGCCGTGTGAGGGCGCGTTGATTTATTCCGGAGCTGAGAGCCCTGGCTTCGTCGCTGCTCCTCCTTCTCTGTCTTTTCATCTTTAAAAAGACGAAGCGCGGCTTGTCATCCTGAGCGCCGAAGGCGCGAAGGACCTGCTTTTGGGGCCCATCACAAAAGCAGGTCCTTCGCTACGCGCGCGTGCCGCGCGCTCCGCTCAGGATGACATGCTCGCTCCTTGCTTGCAGGGGGAGAAGAAAGGAAGACCGCCCTCAGCCGCGTTTGCGCATCATATATTGCGTCTTCATGTCCGCACCGATAATGCCCGCCGACCGCTGGGGCGAGCGCTTGACGCGCCGCCTCGGCCTGTGGAGCGCCGTCGCCGTGCTGGTGGGCTCGACGATCGGCAGCGGCATCTTTCGCACGCCGGCGAGTGTCGCGCAGCGCATCGACGATGTGCCCCTGTTTCTGCTCGCGTGGGTGGTGGGTGCCGTGGTCGTGTTGTGCGGCGCGCTCACATACGCGGAGCTGGCGGCGGCGTTTCCCCGCTCAGGCGGCGTGTACGTGTTCGTGCGCGAGTCGTTCGGCCGGCTGCCGGCGTTCTTGTTCGCGTGGGCCGAGCTGTGGGTGATCCGGCCGGGTGCGTACGGCGCGATCGGCATCACGGCATCGGCCTACACGCTCAGAACATTCGGCCTCGATCCCGCCGCCATCGTTGCGGCCCTCGGCCCGATTGACATTCGCGCCGAGCAGCTGCTCGGCGCCGGATACATCGTCCTCGGCTCGCGATGGTGGCGATTCTCTGGTCCTACGACGGCTGGGCCGATCTGGCGTTCGTGGGCGGCGAGGTGCGCGACCCGCAGAAGATTCTGCCGCGCGCGCTGCTGCTCGGCACCGCCACCGTGGTGGTGCTCTACCTCGGCGCCAACCTCGTGTACCTCTATCTCATTCCCATCGAGCAGATGAAGCACGCCGAGCTGGTCGCGGCGGACGTGGCGAAGCTGGTGGTCGGTCCAGCGGGAGTCGTGGTGGTATCGGCGGCGATCGCGGTCAGCACCTTCGGGACGTTGAACGGCACGATGATGACCGCGCCGCGGATCTTCTTCGCCGCGGCGGAGGACAACCTGTTCCCCCGCCTGATCGCGCGGGTCGATCCAAAAACTCACGCGCCGACGGCCGCCGTGGTGCTGATGACCGTCATGGGGATGATCTTCATCCTGGTGCGTACGTTCACGGCGCTCGCTGACCAGTTCATCATCGGTATCTGGCCGTTCTACGCGCTGGCGGTCGCGGGGGTGTTCGTGCTGCGGCGCACCAAGCCGGGACTCGAGCGTCCCTACCGGACGTGGGGCTATCCGGTGGTGCCGCTCGTGTTTCTCGTGGCCGCGCTCTTCCTGCTTGGCAACTATCTCGTGCGCGAGACGGCCAGCTTCGCCGTCGACATTGGGATCATTCTGAGCGGCGTGCCGGCCTACATCCTGTGGGAGCAGTTCCGCCGCCGCCGAGAGGTATCCGCGAGCTAAAAAACAGTAGGGGCGCAGCATGCTGCGCCCCTACATCCGCACTGCCCATCCGCCCATCCGCCCATCCGCCCATCAGAAGGAATACCGCAGCGTCAGCTGCACCTGGTAGTTGCTCGCCAGCGTCGACCTGGCGATAAAGGCCTTCGGCTGCAACGTCGCCGCGTCATACAACCGCGAGTCGAACGTGAACACCGGCTGCGACGTGCTCAGCGGTCCGGCCGTCCGCGCGGTCTGACTGAGCGCCGACTGGTTGTTGAACACCGGGCTCAGCGTCGGCAGCTTGATCTGGCCCCAGCTCGGGTCGAGCAGGTTGAGGAAGTTGAAAATGTCGAGCTGCAGCGACAGCGCCTGACCGCGCACCGACGGGATCGCCTGGCGAATCGACAGATCGAGCCGGTTCTGGAATGGCGAGCGGCAGCTGTCCCGCCCCATGATCCGGCCGCGCTGGCGGTCGAGGCAGGGCTGCGACTTGATGAAGTTCTCGAATGCCTGCGCCTGGGAGACGTTCTGCGTGAAGACGCCGGTCGCGGCGACGTACGTCCCGATCAGGATCTCGCTCGGGTCGGTGGCGTTGCGCGGTACGTAAATCGGGTCGTTGCCGTTCACGAGATCGCCGTTCAAATCACCGTTGGTGACGTAGACGAGCGGCACACCCGACGTTCCCTCGTAGTACAGCGTGACGTCGGTCTTCCACGGCAGGGTGTAGGTGCCGTACGCGAGGAGCCGGCTCGGCCGCGAGAACACCGACGTCGTGGCCTCGAGGTCATCGTGGGAGGTCGAAAGCTGCCGCGCATTCCGAAAGTTCGAGATCGCGCGGTCCGACGTGAGACTCTGCACATCCATCGACTTCATATAGGTGTAGGCGACGGTCGCCTCGAAGTGGTCGGAGAAGCGCCGGTGAAGCTGGCTGGAGATCGAGTAGTTGTAATCCTTCGACTGGTTCGTCACCTCGATGATGCCTTCGGTGAACCCTACCCCGCGCAGCGACCTGAGCCACCGCTGCGTCGTGTCGGTGACGGCACCGGTCGCACTGATCGTGTCGGCGTAGAGCACGCGGCCGTCGCGATCGGTGTATGCGGCGCCACCAACGAGCCGTGGACCCTTGAAGTTCGCGTCTTTGACGAGCACGCCGTTGATGGCCTTGCGATACATGCCCTCGACGGTGAGCACGAACCCCGATGGCAGCTGACGGTCAAACCCCAGTGACAGGCCCAGGTACTGCGGATACTTGAAGTTCGGATCGGTGATGTTCCGATGCCACCGCGGATCTGGTTCTGGCTCAAGCCACCGGGGTTGTAGTTGAACCCGATGCGCGGCGACAACAGCATGGAGCTGCCCGGCTTCGTACTGGTGTTGACGGTGAACTGCCCGCCCGACGCCGAGTCGAGCTTCACGCGCAGGGTGTCGTTTTGCGAAGGTGTGTCGGGCAGACTCGGAATGTCGGCGCGCAGCCCGGCCGTGATCGTCAGGCGATCGTTCACTGCCCATTGATCCTGGCCATACAGGCTGAACACTTTGACGTGGAAGTCCGCCGGAATGTCGGCGGGGTTCCCGCTGTTTGCGTAGCCGACGGCGTAGCCTGCCGCCCGGCCGGCGATCAGGCTGTCGGTGTTGAAGAACTTGTACACACCGAACGATGCTTGCGCGAAGTTGTTGAAGATGTGCGTGAAGTCGAGCCGGCCGCCGAAGGTCAGCGTGTGCGCGCCCTTCGGGATCGTGAAGTTGTCAACGGTCTCGAAGATCGACTGTTTGAGCAGATTGCCCGGGGAGAATTGTTCGGTGCCGAAGGTGACCGAGCGCCGCAACGCGCCGACCTGAACGCCGACGGTAATTTCCGGTGCATCTACGGGAACGATACGCTCGTCCTTGATCGTGCTGTAGCCGACGATCAGCTCGTTCGACATCCCGTTCGAGAAATTGGAATACAGCTGGGCGGTGGTGGAGTTGTTCTTCGCGTCGCGCTTGATCGCGTTCGTCCCGAGACGGAAGCCGGAATTCTGGACCGTCGGATCGGCGCTGAAGTTGTTGACGTTGCGCGAGAAGTCGTCCTGCACGTCATGGTTGATGATCTGCCGGATCACGAAGCGGTGGACCGGGGAAATCTGGAAATCGAGCCGGCCAAACAGATTCGTGAGCGGCGTTTCCTTCTCGACCGGACCGGTGGCGCCGGCGTTGAAGCCGTAGGTCTGCATCGCGGTGGTGATGCGCGTAATGCTGTCGAGTGGAACGGCGGGATCGTCCGGTGCGGGCGACGGCTGGCCCGAGAGATAGTAGGGCCCCGCCGCGGGGTCGGTCCGCTGCTGCCACTCGGGGGCGATGAAGAATTGCAGCCGGTCCTTGATGATCGGCCCGCCGAGGTTGAAGCCGTACTGCTTCACGTTGAACGCCGGCGTGCGGATCGGCGCGCCAACGAGCTGGACGCCGGCGAGGGCATCGCTGTTGCGGTAGGTGTAGAGCGCGCCGCCGTGCAGCTCATTGGTGCCGCTCTTCGTCACCGCGTTGACGAGCATGCCGGCAAAGCTGCCTTGACGCACGTCGGTGGGCGTGAACAACACCCGGAACTCTTTGACGGCGTCGAGGGAGATGATCTTGCCGCCGGCGCTGCCACCCGGGACGCCGTTCGTGGCGCCGAGATTGAAGCGCTCGCTCTGATTCGCGCCGTCGATGGTGATGGTATTGTATCGATTGTACGCGCCGGCAGCGCTCGCCGCGCCGCTGGCAGGGTAGACGACCTGCGGCGCCAGCTTCAGCTGATCGATGAAGTCCCGGCTGAACGTGGGGATCCGCTGCACCAGCGTATCGGAGATCTGCGTCGAAACGCCCTGCCGCGTCGGGGCGAAGTCGGGCGTCGCCTGGCCCAACACCTCGTGGGCAGCCAGCTCGACCGCCTGCGCGGACAACTGCGCATCCACCCTCGTCTGCTCGGAGAGATTGACGTCGACGCCGTCACGGGTGAAAGGCTGAAACCCGATGGCGCGCACCGCCACCGTGTAGGGCCCGCCCACCTCCAGGCCCTGGATCAGATACTGGCCGTTGCTGCGGCTTCGCACCGTCGTCGTGAAACCGCTGCCGCGGTTCGTGACCTGCACGGCCGCCTCGGCGACCGGCTGGCCATTGGCATCGGTCACCTTCCCGGAGATCGCGCCGGTGGTCACGCCTTGGGCGAACGCAACACCCGGATAGAACAGCGAAACAACGGCCAACGCCCCGAGGGCGCGGCACGATCGAACGATCCAACGCATGGATGGACCTCTCCTGAGAGGGAACGAATGCCGGGTGCTGGTGACCATCGAGACCGGGAGAAAGTCGCCCGGCCTCACGGGCGCGTCAAGGACGTTAGGTGGGTGCTTTACGCAGCAGATACACGGCCGCGACACCGACGAGAAGATTCGGCGTCCACGCCGCGAGCATCGGCGGCATCACACCGCCCGCGCCGACTGCCTTCGCCAGCTGAAACATCAACAGCACGATGAAGGTGGTCGCCAGACTCGCGGCGACGCCCCAGGCCGCGCCGCTCTTGGGGCTCGAGATGGCGAGCGGCGCGCCGAACAGCGCGATCAGCAGGCAGATGAACGGAATCGCGATCTTGAGCGCCAGCTCGACCTGGAGCTTCTTGGCATTCGAGCCGCTGCGCGTGAGCGCGTCGATGTAGCGGCGCAGCTCGCCGTAGCGCATTTCGTCCGGCCCCTTGGGCTCGGCGAGAAGATCCACCGGCCGCTCGCTCAGCGTGCGCGACTGCAGCGAGTCGAACTCGAAGGCGGACTCGCCGCCCGGCTCGTTCCCCGCGAAGTAGCGCAGCGTGCCGTGATGCAGCGTCCAGCGGGGCGGGCGCGTCTTGACGGTGTCGTGGTAGACGGCGCGCTGGGCCGCGAGCACAATCGTGGGATACGCCAGGCCGATACCTTCGCGCTCCAGCATCAGGTCCGTCATCTCTTTCGTGCGCAGCTCGAGCGCGCGGATCGCGTAGACCCAGCCGCGGTCGGCACGATACACGAAGTTGTAGCGCGAGCTGGTGGAGCGAATCGCTTTCTCGCCCAGCATTTCCAGCCGGTGTGACGTCGCGACCGGCGCGATCTCGCCGAGCAGGAGCGCCGCCGCGAACGCAGCGCCGGCCGCGGCGAACAGCGGCCGGACGAGCCGGTGAAACGAGATCCCCGACGCTTTCGCCGCCGTGAGCTCGGAATGGCGGCCGAGCGCGCCGACCGTGAACACGGTGGCAAACAACACCGCGACGGGCAGCACCAGGAACATCTTCTCCGGCAAATCGAAGACGTACGAGAATGCGACCGTCCCCGGCTTGATCCCGCGCGCCATGTACTGGTCGAGTTTGTCGGTCAGATCGATCACAATGACGAGAATCGGGAAGCCGAGCAGCGTGATGAGAAGGACGCGCAGCCACTCGCGGAGGAGGTAGCGATCCAGAGTGCGAAATTCGAAATGCGGAATGCGAAATCGCAACGGAAGGTTCATCGCCAATTTCGCATTACCCATTTCGCATTTCGCATTTTCGCAATCCACCCAAACAGTGTCTCTCTCAACTCATCCCAATCGCCGCCATGCGCGGTGCCCCCGGCGCGCCGCACGCTGAGGAGCAGCGGGATCGCGACGAGCAGAAAGATGAGATTCGGCCACCACATCGCGAGGAACGGCGGAAGAATGAGCCGGTCGCCCAATTCCCCGATCACGAGTCCCACGCCACCGCGCGGATAGCGGATCGCGAGCGGCATGCCGAGCAGCGCGAAGATCACGCAGGCGGCGGAGATCGCCAGCTTCTTCTGAATCTCGACTTCGTAGACCGCCGCGCGCTGGCGGGCCGCGCGGAGCCGCTGGTTGTATCCCGCTGCCGTCTGCGCCGTGTACGCGAGATTCGTGGCGGCGCTTGGCGGTGGCCGCCGTCCACCTCCTGGCGTGGCCTGGGCGGCCTGGGCGGTGCGGGGGCCAACGAGCCGCGCGATCGTGCCAAGCACCGCGCAGTACGTGGTGGGGGGCGGCGAGGTGGTGTCGGCGGCTGGGACCGCGGCGGAGAGCGGCGCGAGCCTGGCGACCTGGCGCAGCTCGGCGGAGACCGCCGCGAGCGCCTCGACGCGCACGCGCTCCTGATCCTGCCGGGCCCGCCCGACGACGTCCTGCATCGCGCAGATCGTCATCTCGCGATCGCCGCGATACTCGTCGTTCTTGGTCGGCTCGAACGTGTTGCTGACGCCCACGACCTTGATGCGATTGACCGTGTAAAACGTTCTATTGAAGTGCTCCGGATCGGTGCGCTTGATCTCGTGCACTTCGCCGTCGCGGAGCGTCAGGTACAGGTCGGTCCCGCCGCTGGTGTAGGCCATGCGGCCGGAGTCGGCCAGGATGATGCGCCGCCGGTCGGGGTCCTCCAGATCGTAAATCGTCACATCGTTCAGCGTGTTCGCGGCAGGGTCGATGCGGGCGGCGCGCAGGAAGAACTGGCCCGCCACGACTTCGTTGATCACCTGTTCTTTCAACTGAAACGTCGGCTTCTTCCGCTGGATATCGACGAGGAGCGTCCGCAGCGTGTGGTTCGAGCGGGGCAGGATCTGATCGTTCCAGATGAGCGCGACAACGGCGATCAGGGTCGCGCCGCCGAGCACGGGCGCGAGCACGCGGCCGACGCTGATGCCACTCGCTTTCATCGCCGTGACTTCGTTGTCGGCGGCGAGATGACTGAACGTGTACAAGACGGCAACGAGCACCGCCATCGGCAACGTCATCGCTACAATGAACGGAATCGACAGCGCGAACACTTCGAAGATGACGCCCCAGGGGAGGCCTTTGCCGACGAAGTTGCCGAACTGCTTCGCGATCTGATTGACGAGCATCGCGCACGTCAGCGCCGAGAGCGCATAGAGGAGCGGAGGAATGTGTTGCCGCAGGATGTAACGGCTCAGGATGCGCACGGTTGGTCGCGCCATTATATTCGGAACCCCAAGTCTCTACAAGGGATGCGGCGTCTCGCCCAGCTAGTTGGACTCGCCTTCACGCTCGTCGTACCCCGGGTTCATGCGCAGGCTCCTGTGTACACGTTTGGCGTGCCGCCGCTCGCTCCGCCGCGCCATCCCGCATTGGCGCCCGGCGGCCGCCTCGGCGCGCGGGTCCCCCCGGCCCTCGTCGCGCAAGCGTGGGGGGAACGCGTGCTCGCGCGACGGCCACCAGTTTTTGGTGCGCCGGGAACCGTCTCGGCAGCGTTGTTGCCGCCCTCCGCCGCCCCTTCGCCGCCCCTCGCCGCCGCTCCTTACGCCGAGCTCGGCATGCAGCTCAACCTGCGGCTCGAGCTCAAAGCGGATCAGTTCCGCAACCTGCGCTGCACGTCGCAGGAGGTCCAGCTCACGCTGTCGGGGTGCAATTCGGGATTCCCGACCATAACGCCGAACCCGCAGTACGCGATTCGCTCGGCCGGCGTCGTCGGCGAGCGGCTGCACGTCGACGTCGACTTCGACAGCCAGCGGGAGTTCGACGCCAACAACAACCTGCACGTCTGGTACGAGGGGTTGGAGGACGAGGTCCTGCGCCGCGTCGAGGCGGGCAACGTGACGTTCCAGGCGCCGCCGTCGCGGTTCATAACGGCACAGGTTCCGGCGAACAATTTCGGCATCCAGGCGATCGCGCAGGTCGGCCCGCTCGAGCTGCGCGGCATCCTGGCGCAGCAGAAGGGCAACATCGTCAAAGACCGCTTCTACAGCGTCGGCGACGTCACCAGCCAGCCGCTCGACCGCGAAGCGCGCGATCTCGACTATGAATCCGGCCGGTTCTTCTTCGTCATCGATCCGGCGGCTGTTCCGGCATATCCCGCCCTCGATATTCTGCAACTCGACCAAGTCTCGAGGCCCGATTCCCTCACGGTCGGTGCGCTGCGCGTCTATCGCCGCCGCGCCGTCGCGCCCAGCGCGACCGGGAACCAGAACGTCGGCGGCGTACGCGCGGTCGCCTGTGCGCCCGGGCTCCGGGCGGTCGATTGCAGCATCCAGCGCGAGGGCCCGTTCGAGTGGGAAATCCTGCAAGAGGGCAAGGACTACTACGTCGATCCCACCGGAACGTGGTTTGCGCTGGCGAATCGGCTGGACCAGAGCGACTACCTCGCCGCCTCCTACATCTCGGCGAGCAGGACCGATTCGGTCGGGACATTCCCCGTTGATGCGCGCAGCGACACGGCGGTCGTGGACACGCTGCGCCTGTTGTACGACCCCAAACCGGCGGTGACCGCGGCGTCGCCGACATTCCGGTTCGAAATTCGCAGCGCGTACCGCGTGGGCGGGCGGGAGATCGATCGCACGAGCGTCGCGCTCACGTTGAGCGTGAACCAGCGGGAGCGCGGTGCGGGCGGCGACACCTATCTCCAGCGCCTGGGCCTCGCGCTCGAGAACGACGGAACTCAATTCGATCAGTACAACCGCCTGTTCCCCCGCACCCGCGACCCCAACCAGGGCGATCCGGTGCGCGATCTGTTCATCGTCTTCCCGCACCTCATTCCCTTTGCCGACTCGACGCGGCTGTCCGCCACAGAACGGAACGACTCGCTGTATCGCACGCCCAGGGCGTATTTGGCCACGCAGGGACCGCCGTCGGTCTTTACACTCCGCCTGCACGCCGACGCGACGGCGTCCCCCGACCGCTCGCTCCTGTCGTTGAACAGCTTCCAGATCCGCGAAGGGAGTGAGCGCCTCTACCTCGGCACGAGGCTGCTCACGCGCGAGACCGACTACACGATCGACTACACGACGGGGCAGGTGCAATTCAAGAACCCCGATGCCCTGTTTCAAGGAGGGTCGGCGCAGATCCGGGCCCAGTTCGAGGAACGCGCCGCATTCTCGCTCGCGCCCACCACGACGTACGGGCTCTCGGCGCGCTACGACCTCGGTGCTGTCGGGCAGGTCAACCTGCTCGGCATCTTCCAGAACGAGCAGAGTACCTACACCCGGCCGCCGCTCGGTTTCGAGCCGTCGTCGGGATTCATCGGCGGCATATCGACCGAGCTGCGCTTCCAGCCCGAGTGGATCACGCGACTCATGAACGCGCTCCCCGGCGTCCATACGACGGTCCCCTCGGCGCTGAGCGTGAACGGCGAGCTCGCCATCTCGAAGCCGTCGCCCAACCGCTTCGGCCAGGCATACATCGAGGAATTCGAGGGCGGCGACGCCCGCTCGATCAGTCTCGCCGACAACACGTGGCATTGGAGCAGCATTCCGACGTCGGTGCGCGGCGTCGAGCCGCTCGGGTTCACCACCGGCTTCGACCCCAATCAAGCCGCGTTTCTGACGTGGCAGAGCCTGCCGTACCAGCAGAGCGGCGGCCAGCTCGCGCCGCTGCAGTTTCTGCCGCAGCAGATCGATCCAACGTTGCGCTTCACGGGACAGACCCAGGCCGCCGAGCCGGCGCTGTGGCTGACACTCAAACCCGACAGCATCCTCGGCCTCGCGAACACCGCCGGGATTCCGAACTGGACTCGTGCGCCGCAAACCGCGCCGCGCTGGCGCTCCATCACCCAGACGCTGTCG
>WNFY01002783.1_pt1 | contig 16482 bp, 13 predicted proteins | sample 5400091 | NCBI WGS metagenome assembly WNFY01 (sample SAMN13153364, study PRJNA577476) | soil metagenome | isolation source: 60 cm soil or saprolite under grassland replicate 1 | place: USA:California | collected 2016-06-15
GTCTTCGGCCAGCGCGAGAGCAGACCCGTAGCGGCGCTTTGGATCTTTCTCCACGCACTTGAGGCAAATCGTGGAAAGATCGCGATCTATCTTACGGTTCAACGCGCGCGGTTTCCGCGGTTCAGTGTTCAACAGCAACCGGATTGTTTCGTACGTTGTTCCGCCCGCAAACGGCGGCTGACCGGTGAGCAGTTGGTAGAGGACGGCGCCAAGTCCATAAACATCTGTGGCCTTGCCAATCTTCTTGTGTTCACCGGCAGCCTGTTCGGGCGCCATGTAGCTGGGTGTACCCAGCACTTCCCGCGTGCGCGTGACCGTGCTATCCGCTTCGACTAGTCGGGCAAGGCCGAAATCGGTCAGGTGCGGTTCGCCTTTCGCGTCGAGCAAAATGTTCCCTGGTTTAATGTCGCGGTGCAGGATGTTGTGCTCGTGTGCGTAGTGCACCGTGCGCGCCAGTTTGACGATCAATTCCACTGCGGACCGGATCGCCATCGGTTCATGCTTCAGGATCGTATCGAGTTGGCCACCTTCGACGAAGCCCATGCTGAAGTAGCAAGCGCCATTCCGCTCGCCGACTTCATGAATTGGAACGATGCCGGGATGGTTCAGCCTGGCGGCCGCTTCCGCTTCGCGACGAAATCGTTTCACGTGCGGCTCCGTGGCCCAATGGCCCAGAGCGATGACCTTCAGTGCGACGACGCGATTGAGACTTTTTTGCCGGGCACGGTAAACCACGCCTTGGCTGCCCCGACCGATTTCTTCCAGTAGCTCGTAATCACCGAACTCGACTGGCGCGCCGTCATCACCCGGGATCAATTGATCGGATCGCCGTGGCGTCTTACCAGGATCGACATCGTCTTCGGCGACCGCCGAGTGCAAGAGACAATTGATGCAAATCTGCTCTGCACCATCCGTGGTACTGAGTCGCGAACCGCATTGCGCGCAGACTAATTGCGCGGCCTTTGATTCAACACTCTGGCTCTTGTTCATGCGGCTTCCGCTAAAACATTGCAAAGATAACGCAGTTCTTCGTCGATCTCGTGTGGCGCTGAAACGGTGCGAGCGATCTCGCGGCGCACAATTTCGCGATAACGCTGCCGCAGCCGATAGACGTGCGTCTTTACTGTCGCTCTCGGAAGACCGGTGCGCGCCGACGCCTCATCGTAGGAGGGAATGACGCTGCCGCCGGTGAAAAAGCTCTTTAGTTGTTCGAAGAGTTTAAGCTTGCCTTCAGCCTGCAATTGTTCGCGCAGAGAATTCAGGGCACCAGCGGTGACCGTTTTCGCCCAGCGCAATTCGAATAAACGCTCCGCCGTTGCATCGGAGGCGCTTGCGGCATCGTAGAAGGCTTCTGCCGTTTCCTGATCGAGAGAAACGAATTGATAGCCGCCGCCGCGTCGGATCGCCTGCTCGCGGTCCCAATTATCTGCAAGGAAATTCTTTACGGACGCGAGAAGAAACGATCGAAATTTGCCATGGAGTCGGTCCGTGCGCGCGTAGGCTTTGGTTCGCAAGAAAAACGCGAAGAATGATTGCGTCAGATCCTGCGCATCATTAGGAGCGTAACCTCGGCGCCGAATAAAGCTGTAGATTGGCGGCCAGTACATCTCACATAATCTCCCAAGGGCATCTGTAGCCTCGGGCACATCCGTGAGCGCGGACTGCGCGATGACGCTCCAGTGCGTCGTCGCAAAACTGGCGCCACCTTCCCGGAGTGTTCCAGGGGTTGCTCTCACGAGGCATCTATTACCAGAACACGACCGTTAATGACAAGACTTCTTCGGCTGTTTGCGTGGGTCGAGACTTCTGGGTAGCAGTCGCCGCGGCGACTTGGTTTCGGCGTCGTTGCCGAAACGAGCTTTTCTTTAAAACGAGACTTTCATTGCTTGCGTAGCGCTCACAAAAGTTCGCGATCGCGAGGACGCGCTCGCCAGCACGCGAGATGCGGGCGCTACCCGGGAGGCCGGGGTCACCGCCCCCGGCTACAGCTACTGCATGCATTCTTCGAACGCAGCGGGTTCGCCGCGCAGATGCGCGAGAACCTCCCCGGCGAAATGGAGTGAGCCGGTAATCAGAATCGGATTACTTCTGGCACGTGCTGAATCGAGGGCTTCGCTGACAGAAGGAGTGGTGGAGTGGGGGAGTGATGGAGTAATAGTGGATAAAACTTCTGCCAGCGCTTCAGGCGCAGCGGCGCGGTCGCTGCGGATTTTGGGTAGCAGCACCGAATCGGCAATCGGCGCGAGCGCTTCACAGATTCCGCGCAAATCTTTGTCGCAAAGAACCGCGAGGACGAGCGTGGCGCGTCGATCGCCAAGGATTTCCCGCCATGTTTCCGTGAGAATGCGGGCGGCAGCGGGATTATGGGCGCCGTCGATGATGGTTCGTTCGTCCCAACGTTGGAAACGGGCTGGCCATTCGACGTTGGCGAGTCCATGCACAATTGTGGAGTCGTTAACTTCGATCTTGGCGGTTTGTAGCGTAGCGATTGCGAGGGCCGCATTTTCCTTTTGATAAGATCCCAACAGAGCGATCGGCGTTTTGTCATACGACGCAGTCACGAATTCGACTGGCGCTTCACATTCAGCGGCCCGGGCGCGGATCACTCCTTCGACTTCGGGTCGCTGCGCGGCACAAACAACCGGAACCTTCGGCTTGATGATCCCAGCTTTTTCAGTCGCGATTTCCCGAAGCGATTGTCCCAGCCATTTTTCGTGATCGAAATCGATGGGCGTAATGACCGAGACATGTGATTGAACCGCATTGGTGGCATCGAGTCGTCCGCCCAGGCCTGTCTCAAGGAGAACAGTGTCGATCTTCGCTTCAGAAAAATGTTTCAGCGCGAGCGCAGTGGTGACTTCAAAAAACGTCGGATGCGGGTCCCAATCATTTACGAGATCGCGAATTGCCATCAGGCCGCTGGCAACCGCTTCCTCGGTAACCATTTCGCCGTTCAAGCGAATGCGTTCACGAAACGTGACTAGGTGAGGGGAGGTAAACAAGCCGCTGCGGTATCCTTGTACGCGCAGGATTGAGTCGATCATCGCGCAAATGGAGCCTTTACCATTTGTGCCGGCGACGTGGATGATTTTCCAAGGAGCGGCCGTTTGCAAGCCGCCATGGGCGATCTGGAGATCGCCCTTCCTTGATAACTCGCTGAGGAGCCGCTCGGTATTCTCCAATCCGAGCTTGATCCCAAAGCGTTGCAGGCTGTAGAGCCAGACGAGTGCTTGTTTGTACGTCAAAGGTTCCGGCACTTGCCCCGAAAGCTTTCGGGGGACCGTGTTCACGGCGCGACGGCGAAGTAACTGAGCAATTGGCCGAGCTGCTCGCGCATTTTTCTTCGGTGAACGATCATGTCGATCAAACCGTGTTCCTGAAGGAACTCGGCGGTTTGAAATCTTTCCGGCAGATCCTGATGCGTTGTTTCTTTAATCACGCGGGGCCCGGCGAAGCCGATCATGCTCTTCGGCTCAGCGATAATAACGTCGCCTAACGAAGCGAAACTGGCCATGACGCCCGCGGTCGTCGGATTTGTCAGAACAGAAATGTACGGAAGCCGCTCTTCTGCATGACGGGCGAGCGCACCGCTCGTTTTGGCCATCTGCATTAAGCTCAACATTCCTTCGTACAAGCGAGCGCCGCCGGAGGCAGCGATGATAATGACCGCGCAGCGCTCAGCAGTTCCATATTCAATCGTGCGGGTAATTCTCTCACCGACGACCGAACCCATCGTTGCAGCGAGAAAGCCGAAATCCATCACCGCGATGGCGACTTTGTAGCCGTCGAGTATTCCATGTCCACTGATCACGGCGTCAAGCAACCCGGTGCTTTCCTGATATTTTTTGAGGCGATCTTTGTAGCTAGCCATTCCCTGAAAGCGCAAAATATCTACGGACTTCAGATCAGCATCCATTTCTACAAAAGTGTCCGGGTCGAGCAGGTTCTCGATTCGCTCCCTGGCCGATTGCGCAAAATGATAATCGCAGCGCGGACAAACGCGCTGGTTTTGTGCGAGCTCAATCTCCGGCACCACCTCCGAGCAGCCGGGACATTTCTGGAAAAGACCATGCGGGATATCGCGCTTCTTGCGATTTTGGGCCTTGATTGCTGGTTTCTTGAAGATGGCCATGGGAATTATGCGCGTGCGGCCGTGGCCGCATGAGCAGAAATGGCGCCCGCGCGTTTCAAAACACGCGCGCACTCGCTCAGGGTGGAGCCCGTTGTCAGGACGTCGTCGATCAACAACACGTGTAAACCTCGCACGTCCATGTTTTTTCGTAAACGAAACGCATTATGCAAATTTTCCATTCGCTCGGCGCGATCCAAGGCGGTTTGTGTGGTCGTGTACCGGACACGCTCCAGCGCGAGTTTCGATGGAATCGATACTTGGGCGCTTAATAACTCCGCAAGCAAGCCGGCCTGGTTAAAGCCGCGTTCTCGTTGGCGGGTTGGATGCAACGGCACCGGGATAATAATATCGAATCGGCAATCGCGCAGTCGTGCGTCATCCAACGCCGCGCGAAGCCAGCGCGCCACGGGCTGACGCAAATGAATCTGGCGACCGTACTTAAAGTCGTGAATAATCTGGCGAACAATCCCGCGACTGCGGTATGCGGCAACGGCTGCATCGAAGTGAATGGTGCGATGGGCGCAATTGGCGCAGGTGAATTCACCGGTAATCGCGCCTTCAAACGGTTCGGAGCATTTCTGGCAAAACGGCGCAACAATGCGGGTAACCTTTGTTTCGCACTGATCACAGAGATACTCGCCGGTTGAAACACTTGCTCTGCAGATCGCGCAGGCTGGCGGATAGAGAAGGGATGCGATCGCACCCAACCGCTCAAGCTTTGGAAGCGCGATCATATTTCAACCAGATTCGCATTAACACCCACGTCAGACAGGCTACGCCCAGTGGGACGATTCCCACGAGCAGATTCTTTCCCAACCAGGGCAGAATAAGCATTTCCTGCCGTGCCACTCGGCTAAAAGTGCCGTTGCCAAATATCCAGCCGGCATGCAGCCCAATCGGCAACCATAATGAGCTAGTGAGCACGCGCGCATCAGCCAGAATCCAACCAATGAGGAATAGTGTCGCGAACGCAGAGATCAGCATTGTCGCATCGCCAAACTGTTCAAACGAATGGGCAATGGAATTCAAGCCCGAGGTCCATGTTACGATCGTGGATGTTCGCTCTGGGGCCTTTAGAAAATGAATAACGGAAAAGATCGCGGAGGTTGCCAAGATCGACATGTACTGGCGGCCCGTTCTTAGCAAAACGCCGAGGACGATCCCGCGAAAGAATGTTTCTTCAATAAAGGGAACCGTTACCGACGCGGCGAGCATTTTGCCAAATCGTGCCCAGGCAAAGCTGTGCCGAAATGAGTAAACATCGAGCGCAATGAGCAACGCGCCACAGCAGAGCAGGGGAATCCCCGATAGAAGAATGCCCGCGACGACATCCCGGCCCCAGGAAGAATTAGGCGCAAGGCGCAAATCAGCCATGCTCCGCACGTTGGTGACGCGAAGAAATGGCCAGAGTAAGCCCGCAGCAGCAATCAGGAGCGCCCGATGAAAGAACGTTTCGAAATCGTATCTTGCGAGAACGGAAAATAAGCCGTGCGCCACGAACCATTGCGCTCCCCAATAGAGAATGGGAGCAATAATGGCCGCCGTGAAGATCGTCGCGGCAAAATAAGCCGCCAGTCTAGCTGCGTCTTTCAAGCCTGCTAATGTAAGGTTTTACCGCGATGCCGAGTCAACACATATGGACAGAAAAAGATCGGCATGGGAAAAAGCGCGAAGTACGCGCAACGAAATTCGGCGGGGTGTGGCGATTCCAATCGAAAACTGCCGATGAGTCGGAATGGATCTATTACGATTTTCCACCTCTTCAGGATCTATTGCATCTGAAAGAGATCATTGCGCGAAAATATCAACGCCGCCGTGCGTCGATTGAAGACGTTGGCTCGGTTAACAAGCTTATCGAGGAGCAGCGTGGCAATGAGTGAGCGGAACACCGAGAGGGTAATCGATGGCTCAAGCCATTTTGACCGCTGCACAGACAGGTTCCAAATCCCAAGCTCCAATTCCCAAATAAAAGGATCAAATCCCAAGTTCCAAAATGGAGGACGGCGCTAAACCACGCGATCTGGAGGACCGAACGTTCGAGTTTGCACAATCGGTGCGGGCGTTTGTGAAGCAATTGCCGCGAACAGTAAGCAACACTGAAGATGTTCGGCAATTGGTGCGAGCATCGGGCTCTGTCGCGGCTAATTGGATCGAAGCCGATGAGGCTCTAAGCAAGAAAGATTTTCTCATGCGCGCGAAAATCTGCCGCAAGGAGTCGAAAGAGAGTCGGCTATTTTTGCGATTAATTGATGCGGGCTTGTCTAAAGACAGTGTTGCCGCACGCGAAACATTAGCAGCCGAGGCGCGCGAATTGACCCTGATCTTTTCATCAATCATCTCGAAGAGCGGATGATACCCTTCTCCTTTTGAAATTTGGCAATTGAATTTTACCTGGGATTTGGAAATTGGGATTTGGAACTTCTGGAGCGATTCGCAAGTTGAAACCAAAGAACTAATCGCCGCCGTCCCGCCTTCGACGAACGGCTACGGCGCGGTTTGTGTTGAGAAACTAATCTCGGATTGACGCACGATGACTGATTGGAACACAGAGGAACTCGCTGATTGGGACAAGCAGTTCGTCTGGCATCCGTTCACCAATATGCCTGAATGGTGTGCTCCGGGACATGAGCCCCTGGTTTTGGTCGAGGGGAACGGTGCGTTCCTTCGCGACAGCCAGGGCCGCGAATACATCGATGGCAATTCGTCGATCTGGACGAACATTCACGGCCACAATCATCCGCACATCAACGCGGCAATACGGCGGCAGCTGGATCGCGTCGCCCACACTTCGTTTCTCGGGTTTACAAATCCGGCCGCGATCGAGCTTGCGCGTGCGATTGTTGAGCTTTTCCCGAAGGACTCCTTGAGCCGCGTCTTTTTCTCAGACGACGGTTCGACCGGAGTCGAGGTCGCCTTAAGGGTCGCCGATCAGTATTGGCGGCTGCGGCACTCGAGAAAACATCAGTTCATTGCCTTCAAGAGCGGTTATCATGGCGATACGGCGGGTGCGGCCAGTTTGGGCGCGACCGCCATGTTCCAAATTGGACGTTCGCACTGGAATTTTCCGGCCATTCAGGTTCCATCAGTGGAGGCGCTGGAGCAGCTTTCACCGACCGAGGCGGCCAAGGTTGCCGCGGTCGTGATCGAGCCGCTGATTCAAGGAGCTGCCGGGATGCGCCTTTGGCCAGCGGGCACCTTGCGGGCTGTCAGAGAATGGTGCGATCGCACTGAGACTCTCCTGATCGCTGATGAGGTCATGACCGGCTTTGGACGAACTGGCCGGATGTTTGCGATCGAACACGAAGCCGTAGTTCCGGATATGGTGGTTCTGGCTAAAGGCTTGAGTGGCGGGTATCTTCCGTTTGCTATCACGTTAGTTTCAGAAAAAATATTCTCCGCCTTCGACGGCTCCGTAGCCGACGGTAGAGCGCTTGCTTATGGACACAGCTACACTGGGAACGCGCTTGGCTGTGCTGCGGCCAAGGCGAGCTTGGAGATCTTTGAAACCGAGGGGGTCTTGGGAGCTTTACAGCCAAAAATCCAGCATCTGTCGGAGGAACTCGCCAGCCTGAGGCAGGTTCCGGGTGTCGTAGGAGTCCGGCAGTGCGGGTTTATTGCGGGAATTGAGCTGGATGAGCGCGAACCAGGGCTTGCTGCAGATGTCTGTATCGAGGCTCGACAACACGGACTCCTGACCAGGCCGATCAGGAATGTTGTCGTGTTGATGCCGCCGTTGTGCATAACCATCGATCAGTTGACGCAAGCGGTAAAAGCGCTCCGTGCGTCGATCATTACAGTTTGGGATCGGAGATTTGGTAGAACGCGACCGCTCGCCACGGCGGAGCGCGTCCGCGGCGAAGGCGGGCAGGGCGCGCCGAACAAACGTCGCAATGTCCATGTCGAAAAAATTGCGCCTTGATCAGCTTCTGGTCTCGAAGGGACTCTTTGGAAGTCGCGAGCAAGCGCAACGCGCGATAATGGCCGGCGAAATCAAGATCGGGACGCGAACTGCCGCAAAACCATCTCAGCTTCTCGAGGCGGACGCGGCGATCGCGGTAAAGCCGACGCGAAAATACGTTGGACGCGGCGCGTTGAAGTTGGAAGGCGCTCTCGATCACTTCAGAATCGGTGTGCATGGAAAGGCTGCGCTGGATATCGGCGCGTCCACGGGCGGTTTTACCGATTGCCTGCTACAGAGCGGTGCCGCAAAGGTTTACGCTGTCGACGTCGGCCATGGCCAATTTGACTGGAAACTTCGGAACGATCCGCGTGTCATCGTTCTCGAAAAATTGAATGCGCGCTTTCTCTCTCGCGAGCATATTCCGGAACTTGTTGATGTTTGCGTGATCGACGTCTCCTTCATTTCGCTGACTCTAATCTTGCCGAACGCGTTCGACTTGATAACCCCAAGTGGCGTGATTCTCGCGCTGATCAAACCGCAATTCGAGTTGCAACGGGCGGATGTTGGGAGGGGCGGAGTCATCCGCGATCCGGGGTTGCAGCAAAAGGCGCAAGACAAGATCGTTGCATTTGTGGCGAGTCTCGGTCATGTGGTCACCGGAATCGTTCCCTCTAGTATTAAAGGTACGGACGGAAATCAGGAATTCTTCGCATGCCTCCGAAAACGATTGGGTTAATCGCGCACACAGGTAAGCAAGGCATTGCCGATCTGGTCACCGCTATCGCTCGCGAATTCGGTCGTTATTCGATTTCGGTTTTGCTCGAAAAAGAAACGGCCGCCATTGCTGGAAAGAAATCGGGCCATTCGATGACGGAATTGAGGGCCGCGGCGGATCTTCTGGTAGTTGCCGGAGGCGACGGAACAATTCTGCATGTGGTTGGGCAACTTGGCGATGTCATCAAGCCAATCTTCGGCATCAACGTGGGCGCTCTCGGTTTCCTGACTTGCGCGAGTTCTTCGACCTATCGCGAGGCAGTAGAATCCATCGCGAAAGATCGGATTAATTTTAGTCAGCGAGCGCTGCTCGAGGCGCGGGTAAGGCTCGGCGAGAAACAAACCGCCAAAATGATCGCCCTGAACGATGCCGTGTTAAGCCGGGGCGAACTTTCCCGCCTGGTAATGCTGCGCACGCTGGTCAACGGCGAACCGCTCACCGAATTCAATGCGGACGGTCTGATTGTTGCGACGCCCACTGGTTCCACCGCGTATTCGCTTTCGGCCGGTGGGCCAATTCTCGATCCAGAATCTGGTGTTTTCGTGATCACGCCGATCTGCCCACATGTTCTGACGAACCGATCGATTATCGTCGCGAACGGATCGACCATTGAAATCGAAGCGAGCGATCCTGATTACCCGGTTTTTCTAACGCTGGATGGCCGCAAACCGATACACGTCGAACGAGGGTCGATAGTCACCATCCGCAAGGCGAAAAAAACACTTCCGCTGGCCTCGCTGCCCGATGCCTCATTCTTCAGCGTGGTCCGGCAGAAATTGAAGTGGAGCGGGAGCAATCTGTAAAATCTTTCCGCGGATAAATTGCCTTCCTGACCAACGATCACAATACAACCCTCTTTCAAACTGTTTTTCTTTGTCCGTTTGTTTGAGACGTGATAGTCAGTGTTGTCTATGAATCTTGTAAGTCTGCCCGATGGCCGGATTGTAAATCTCGATTACCTGACTCACGTGGAGCGAACGGGCGATTACGTGAGCCCACACCTCGCCGGCCGAGGCGATGATGGGGGGTCAATTATCAGGGTAAAACAAGGAGAAGGGTGCCAGGAGAGCCCTGGCGTATATTACCGGTAAGTGCGCAGTGAAGATTGAGACGCCGCAGCAGCCCTGACGTCGCTGCATCGCGCCATGGCCATCTGCGGGGCGATTTTGGCGAAACATTTTCGTTGCCGAATAAAATGGCAAGCCTGAAAATCGGCGGATGAACAACAACTTTGTAAGTCTCCCCAGCGGAATGATTCTCAACATGGACCATGTTGCTCTTGTAGCCGCTCTTCCTGATGCAGCGAAGAGACGGAAAAAAATTCGCGTCGTTTTCGGTTCTGCACCCAGTAGTAGTCCAACAGCGAACGTCCGACTCGACCGGGACGATTCAAACGCCTTGATTCGAGCATTGGGCAAAGCTCGGGGTAGACGTCGCTGCGCTTCGCCAATCTACTGCGCAAGGCGATGATTTTGCTTGGATTGCTAGGTTTGGACCGGTGTTGGCGACGATTGGCAATGGAAGTGGCTGAGAACCACAACGAACCGATCAGGTCTTCCGCCGACTTCGCTTTGCCGAAGGGCAATCGGCACCAACACCTCTCGATTTCATATGACATATATTGTCTGATGTTATGAATATGGCAGACGGCTATGTCCCGAGACTGAGGTCCCTTTATCTAGGCGACTTGGGGGTCGAGATCGCCCGCGGCAACCCAGATGCCCAAATTCGGCCCGCATCCGGGTTAAAAGCTGTGCATGGGCCTCTCGCTTTGGATTAATCCGGGGCTGGGTGCGGAGACCGCCGCAAACTGCTTACATCACCCCAATGGAACCGTCTCATTCATAATGATAAAGCGAGGTTTACCTCAGTCGTCGCGTATAAACCCAGCGTTCGGTAAATTCGCCCCCTTTTGGGTGCTGTGGCCCGAATCCCATGGCGCCGGAACGAAGGCTGGACTCCAATCTCTCCCAGATTCTAGACTTTTGGCGTTCTTTTGAGCCTGCCACGCCGTTTTGGTCCCGATAGCTCTATGTTCGAAAGCGGTTGCGTGGCGCCAGCGGCGGCCATCAATCGCGCCAGATCGAACTCTGCGTGTAATAGCTGGGCCGCGCGTTCCGCGTCTTTTTCGTCGATGATGACTGCGATTTTGATCTCGGAGGTGGAAACCAGTTGGATGTTGATCCCGCCCCGACCCAGGCATTCGAACATTCGCGCCGCTACGCCGGAGTGCGATCGCATCCCGATGCCGACAACGCTCAGTTTGGCCATGCCGCTTGTCGTGTTCAAGCGCTTGGCGCCGACCTCGCTGACGACCGGCATCAAAATTGTTCGGGCATTTTCCAATTCATCCTCGTGAATCGTAAACGACACATCGGTTGTTCCGCCGCTAGACGCATTTTGCACAATCATGTCCACGATGATGTGCGCGGCAGCGATGTTCGAAAAGATTCGCCCGGCATTGCCCGGCTCATCCCGCACTCCTGCGACCGTGAGCTTTGCCTGATGACGGTCGAGACTGATTCCACGAACCACCACGTCCTCCATGCTGGGCGTCTCTTCTTTCGCAATTGTTCCGACGCTTGTTCGGAGACTTGATCGCACCTCGAATTCGATCCCAAATTTTTTTGCAAACTCCACCGCACGCGATTGCATCACCTTCGAGCCCGCGCTCGCCATCTCGAGCAGCTCGTCGTAGGCGACCTCGTCGAGTTTTTTTGCGTCAGTCACAACGCGCGGATCGCAGGTGAAGACACCATCGACATCGGTAAAGATCTGACAGACATCGGCATTTAAAGCGCCCGCCAGCGCAATTGCCGTCAAGTCCGACCCGCCCCGGCCAAGCGTAGTTGTTTCTCCTTCAGGAGTCTGACCCTGAAAACCGGCCACGATGACGATGTAATCATCCGACAGTAGCTCATGAATCTGTTTCGGACTGATGTTCGCGATTCGTGCCTTCGTGTGATTGCGATCGGTTAAAATTCCTGACTGGGCGCCCGTCAATGAAATGGCTCTTCCGCCAAGCGCGTTAACCGCCATGGCCGTCAAGGCGGTGGCGGCGTGCTCCCCGGTTGCGAGCAAAATATCGAGTTCGCGCTCGGCTGGGTGCCGCGATATTTCATGCGCGAGCTTGATCAACTCATCGGTCACGCCCGCCATAGCCGAGATCACGGCGACGACGTGGGAACCTTCGCGCTGCGTTTCGACAAGACGACGCGCCACATTACGGATTCGCTCCGGTGTTCCCACGGAAGTGCCGCCGTATTTTTGAACAACCAGGCGCATGTCAGGTGCACATTAAACCGAAGAAAACGCGAACCGCGAAGGTTTTTGGGCAAGTTGCGGAGCGGCAGGCAGCGTCAGCGGCTACAATTCAATAGCACGTCGGACGGCATTTAGATTCGCGGCGACGGGTTTCAATTCTCTCATGCGCTGCATGATTACATCGGGATCTTTCAATCCGTGCCCGGTAACTGTACAAACAATCCGGCTCCCTTCCGGAATCTCTCTGAAGGAATATACAGCCCCGTTTGAATCGCAGCATTTGAAGAGGCCGGCAATGGCAGCCGCGCTCGCCGGTTCGACAAAAATTCCTTCATGCCGCGCCAGCCACATCTGGGCATCGAAGATTTCTTCATCAGTGACAACATCAATTGCGCCGCGCGATTCCTCGATCGCCGCTCGCGCTTGTTTCCAATTCGCCGGATTACCAATTCGGATGGCCGACGCAATCGTCTCAGGTTGCTCGATGATTCGGTTCTGAAAAATCGGAGCTGCGCCAGTGGCTTGGAAGCCGAGCATGACCGGAAGTGTTCTCGATCGACCTTGTGAATGATATCCACGGTAACCGGCCCAATAGGCGGTGATATTGCCCGCGTTGCCGACAGGAAGCACGTGATAATCAGGCGCATCCCCTATTTCATCGATAATCTCGAACGCGGCGGTCTTTTGTCCCGCGATCCGATCCGGGTTAATCGAATTCACGATGACAAAATCGTCTCGCTCGCCGAGCTCGCGGACAATTCGAAGCGCATCGTCAAAGTTCCCTTCAATGGCGACGATTTTTGCGCCATACGCAAAAGCCTGAAGCAATTTTCCGCTCGCAGTCTTTCCCGCAGGCAAAATTACCGCGCAGGAAATTCCGGCCCTCGCTGCATACGCAGCCGCGGAAGCAGAAGTATTTCCCGTTGAAGCGCAGATGAGCGCTTGTGCGCCGCGTTCCATCGCCTTGGACACAGCCACCGTCATGCCGCGATCCTTGAACGAGCCCGTGGGATTAACGCCCTCGTTCTTGACAAAAACATCGCAACCGCGGCCGACCCGTTTACTTAATTGGCGACAATAGATCAGCGGCGTGTTCCCCTCGCCCAGCGAAATGACCGGGGTTTTGTCGTTGATCGGAAGGAGATCGCGATAGCGCGCGATGACTCCCCTGCCCTGCTTAAATTTCATTGGCTCGGAGCGTTGTAGCGACGGCGCTGTGTCGCGGTGTTGTGGAAACAAGAGGCAAAGCGCCTCGACACAGCGAGGGGCGGCTACAACGTTTTAATCTGGCGGACATGCTTGCAAAGAGTGCCTGAATCTCTTTCCTTTAGCAACGCGCGCTCGCGCTTATTCGTACAAGATTTCATCGTATGGCTTCGCTCGACAAAGAAACCAAGTTTCGCCTTCTCAAAACAATCCTGGAAAGCCGCCATGCAGATCTGCGCGAACAGAATTTAAATCGTCAAGGTAAAGGACACTTTCATGTTTCCGGAATGGGCCACGAGGCGCTCGCGGCCATTTCATTTCTGATGGAGCCGGATGATTACATCGTTCCGTACTATCGGGATCGCGGTCTTGTTCTCGGGCGCGGCATGACGACGCGCCAGCTCGGCCTCGAATATTTCGCCAAGCGCAACACCGGAAGCGGCGGCCGGCAAATGCCGTCTCATTACAGCAACGCGGATTTGCACATCTGGAGTGTGCCAACGCCCACCGGTTCGCAGCTTCTTCCGGCCTGCGGCATTGCCTGGGGCATCCAGCTGGATGGCAAAAAGAGTGTTGTCGTGACCACAGTCGGTGACGCGGCTACCCGTCAAGGCGATTTTTACGAGGCTATTTCGTTCGCGAAAGAAAAGAATTTGCCCCTCCTCTTCGTCGTCGAAGACAATGCCTATGGCATCAGCATGCCGACTCGGAAGACAAACCCGCTCGTGCTCGGAGTCCTTCAAGCCAGCGACTGGCAGCAAATCGAGGGGCAAGATGTTGGAAAAGTGTATGAAGCAACGAGCGCGGCGATGGAGAAAATCCGTGCTGGAGATGGACCGGCGTTTTTCTGGGTGAAGATGGAGCGGCTCTCCAGTCACACGAGCTCCGACGACCAAAAACTTTACCGCAGCGCAGAAGAATTACAGGCCTTGGAAAAATTTGATCCGCTCATGTGCTGGAAAGATCAACTGATTAAGGAAGGCGTGATCACGGCGGAAGAATTCACGAAGCTCGACAGTGAAGTTAAGGAGCGTATTCGCTGCGAGTATAGCGAAGCAGAAAAAGCCGAGGATCCGTCGCCTAACGAGCTTTTGGCCAATGTCGCCAAGCCGCCGTCTCAGATCGACAAGGAAATCCTGCCACCCGGCAAATATCGCATTGGCGACACGGTGAATAAAACATTGCGCGCCGGTCTCGAAGAAGATCCGCGACGCGTCATCTTTGGCGAAGACATTGAAGATCCGAAAGGCGGCGTGTTTCGGCTTACCCAGAAGCTCTCGAGCGAGTTTCCGAAGCAAGTCTTCAATTCGCCGCTGGCTGAATCGACCATTCTTGGTGTTGCCTGCGGTCTGGCTGCGTACGGGAAGCGCCCGGTCTTCGAGGTGCAGTTCATTGATTTTATTTACCCAGGCTTTAACCAACTCGTAACCAACATTTCGACCCTGCGCTGGCGATCATTCGGCAACTGGAAATGTCCCGCCGTGATTTATGCGCCTTATGGTGCCTATCTTCCCGGCGGAAGCTTGTGGCACAGCCAGGCAAACGAATCGGCGCTCGCGCATTATCCCGGTCTGAGCGTCGTCATTCCTAGCACGCCCGAGGACGCGGCCGGCTTGCTTTGGACGGCAATGCACGCGGAGGATCCGGTGATCTTTCTGATTCCCAAACATCTGCTTTGGGCCGAACACGAATACGCGGAACCAATTCGCGCTGTCCCGTTGGGTCAGGCGAACAAGCGCATGAGTGGCTCTGACGTTACCGTGGTCGCGTGGGGCAACACGATCGAGAAATCTCTCGAAGCGATCGAGAAGATTGAGAACGAAATAAGAGTTGAGTTGATCGATCTGCGTTCAATCATGCCTTGGGATCGCGCCACGATTGAAGAATCAGTGGGAAAGACCCGACGGCTCGTTGTTGTTCAAGAAGACACTGAGAATTGCAGCGTCGGTCAGATGCTCATTTCGCATGTGACAAGCACACCCAGGTTATGGAATGAGATGATCAGCCCGCCGATTCTCGTCAGCAAAACCAACGTCGTGATCGGTTACAATCCGATCTACGAGTACGCCGCGCTGCCGGATGTCGAGCGGATCGTCGCCGCAATCCGGCGTTCTGTTGCCACAGAACAGGAACGCGCGGTTGTAGCCGCAAGCGTTGACCGCGGCCGAGCAATCGCGGAGCCTGACTATGTCCAGCCGCGGTCAGTGAGCCCGGCTACAGCGGAAATGAGCAAACAACGGTCGCAAAGCATCACCGTTCCGATCATGGGCGAAGGAATTCGCAACGCGAAAATTGTCTCGCTTTTGAAGAAGCCCGGTGACGCCATCGCGCTCGACGATCCGCTTTGCGAAGTTGAGACGGATAAAGCGGTTTACCCGATCGAGTCATCATTCGCCGGCGTGATGGGCGAATGGAAAACAAGAATGGGCGATACGGTGGAGATCGGTCAGGAACTTGGCACGATTCTTACCAATGAAGCTTCGTTTGCAGATCAAGATCATGCTGCTGCAAAAAGATCACCGGACGGCGGCGCTGCAGCTACGAGCGCTGAGCGCAGCCGCCCGCCTCAGCAGGAGTTCGCGCGACCGGGACCAACCATCCCGGCTACAACTATTACACCGGCGCTTTCGCCTACGATTACGCGCAAACTCAGCCACGTGATTCCTGCTAACCTGCAAATCGATGCGCGCTGGGAGGGAGTTCAAAAAGCACGGGATGCGGCTAAAAAGAAAGATGAAAAGAACGCCCCCTCCCCCTCCGTCATGATTGCGTGGGCAGTCGTGCGCGCCATGGAAAAACACGCGCCATTTCGCCGGTTAATTCTCGAAGACGATCAAATCGTCCAGAACGAAGATTTCGATCTGGGCATTGCGGTAGCGCTCGAAGGCGATCGCCTGGCGACTGCGGTGATCACGAATGCAAACCGAAAAAATTGGCCTAAATTCGTAAAGATTTACAACGAAACGGTCGATGCTACGCGCGGCGGTCGGGTTGACGCTATGAATGCGCCAGTTGTGATCACGAGCCTGGGTGCGTTCGGCGTGAAAGCCGGCGCGCCGATCGTAGTGCCGCCATCAGTTGGAACGCTCTTCGTCGGAACAGCGCATCGTGAGCTAATTCCAAACGGAAAGAAAAACGAAACGGCGGAAGTCGTCACGCTTTCGCTCACGTTTGATCATCGGGTTGTTAATGGGGCCGGTGCCG